>Ga0315274_10015179_pt1 | contig 10918 bp, 5 predicted proteins | sample YL17G02_20_MG_FD_203700 | JGI IMG/M metagenome (GOLD analysis project Ga0315274, IMG submission 203700) | Sediment microbial communities from Yellowstone Lake, YNP, Wyoming, USA - YL17G02_20 | ecosystem: Environmental > Aquatic > Freshwater > Lake > Sediment | place: USA: Wyoming | collected...
TAATCGGCCGGGAATTGGCTCTCGAACTTTTCCTTGTTCTCGAAAGGATAGTGCCACTGGGCCACCGGCATCGAACCCGAGTCGAACCACACGTCAATCAGGTCGGGAACACGCGCCATCTTCCCTTCGCATTTTACACAGACCCAGGTGACGTTATCCACGTCTGGGCGGTGGAGGTCGAGACCTGCAAGGTCGCGCCCGGCTTTCTCGGAGAGTTCCTTCACTGAGCCAACGCATTCACGATGCTTGCAATCCGGGCATTCCCAGACCGGCAGCGGCGTGCCCCAATAACGTTCACGGCTGAGTGCCCAGTCAATGTTATTGGAGAGCCAGTTGCCAAAGCGGCCCTCCTTGATGTGTTCCGGCACCCAGTTGATCTGCTGGTTGAGTTCCACCAGCCGGTCCTTGAAGGCACTGGTGCGTATGTACCAGGACTCACGTGCGTAGTACAGCAGGGGTGTGTCACAGCGCCAGCAGAAGGGATAGGTGTGCGTGTACGTTTCGGACCTGAACATAAGGCCGCGCTTGTCCAGGTCAGTGATGATGGCCGGGTCAGCGTCCTTTACGAAGACACCCCGCCAGGGCGTGACTTGAGGCAGGAATCCACCATCCGGGCCGACGGTCATCAGCACGGGCAGATCGTATTCTTTTGAGACATCCAAATCGTCCGCGCCGAAAGCCGGGGCGATGTGGACCAAACCCGTGCCATCCTCGATCGTGACGAAGTCACCCAGCACCACGTAATGCGCTGGTTTCTCCAACGGCATGAATGTGAACAGAGGGTGGTATTTCATACCCTTCAATTTCTTGCCCTTGAAACGATCCACCACTTTGAATTCTTCGCCACGGAAGACTTTCTCCAGCAGGGTTTCAGCCAGGATGAGACGCTCCTTCCCGCCTTCTGGAACAGCACGTTCCACCGTCACGTATACCACCTCGGCCCCAGCCGCTACGGCTACGTTGGCAGGCAGCGTCCAGGGCGTGGTCGTCCAGACCAACAGCGAGGTTCCGGGTTTATCCACCAGCGGCAGGCGTATAAAAATCGAAGGATCGGTGGCATCTGCATAGCCCTGGGCCACCTCATGGTCCGAGAGCGGCGTGCCACAGCGCGGGCAGTACGGAACGATCTTGTAACCCTTGAAGAGCAGGTCGCGCTCCCAGAATGTTTTCAAAATCCACCAGACCGACTCGATGTATTCGTTGGTGTAGGTGACATAGGCGTCACCCATGTCCACCCAGAAGGCGATGCGGTCGGTCAGTTTTTCCCAATCCTGGATGTATTCAAAGACGGACTTCCGGCACAGTTCGTTGAACTTCTCGATGCCGTACTCCTCAATCTGCCGTTTGTTGGTCAAGCCAAGTTTTTTCTCAACCGCGATTTCAACCGGCAGGCCATGTGTATCCCAGCCGCCCCGCCGTGAGACGTGGAAACCATTCATGATTTTGTAGCGCGGGAATATGTCCTTGAAAGCACGCGCTTCCACGTGATGGACGTAAGGCTTGCCATTGGCGGTAGGCGGCCCTTCGAAGAAAACGTACTCTGCTGCACCCTTGCGCTGCTCGATGGTTTTTTCGAAGATTTTTTGCGCTTTCCAGAATTTCAAGACACCCTCTTCCAGGGCAGTCACATCTAGTTTGGGAGAAACTGGTTTAAACATTTTGCCTCCGATACAAGTGATTGCGAGCCGCGTTCTACAGCGATATCCTCCCCGAAAGGGAAGCAATCTCCATGTAAGCTTATGTCTGAGTGAATAGCATGAGATTTTATATCTTCGGATACGATTTCGTCGGGCAGAAGAACAGCCTTTTCGCAATAACATTCCTGGAAAGAAAAAACCCTCGCCTCATCTCAGAGACGAGAGCACATGGCTCACGCGGTACCACTCTGCTTCCTGGAAAACAGGCACTCACGGGTACGGCCTCTGGCATATACCCTGCCATTGTAACGGTCGGCTTCCGGCTCGCTTACTTGCTCATGGGTTCAGCTCGCGGCTCCGGGAGGATTTTCAGCCTTTCCTGCTGACCCGGCTCACACTATTTCCAGGTTCGCTGGCAGCAGCACGCGGCCTACTCGTTCCCATCATCGCCTTTAGGTCTAATGATGTGATGGATTATGCCATAGAAACAGCGGACGGACAAGACCTCCACCCTTTGGTATACTGGAGAGCAATCCTTGCCCAGGAGATACCGAAAAAGCGTATTCCCCTTTCTTCTTGTCTTATTCTCTTGATAGGATGCAATCTCTTGCCAATAATTTCATCGCTCAAATCACATGCCATATCCGCTCCGCAAGCGGAAGGTTTCGCTGCCGACCAACGTCTGGCACGGACCATCATCCTGGCAACACCTCGAAAACCCCATTCAGTTTCCTTTGGGCCGCCAATAAGAATAGCCCCGTCTTCCTCCTGGGTGAATTTTGTGCTAAATACAAAGGCGATCAGGCCTCCCGCGCACTTTGGCTGACAGCTATCCAGCAGGCTGCAGAAGAAGGTGGTTTCTCTTTAAGCTATTGGATGTTCTGTTCCAGCTTCTACGTCTACTACCAGGTTGTCAACCGGTGGACCGAAGACTTTCTCTAGACACTTCTCTCCACCCTATGAAAGGATATCATCATGACCGATATCTTTCTCGACCAATTAACCATTAGTGCTGAAAAATCCTCCAAGACAAAGGGTGGGATTCTTATCACTGGTTCACACGTCACCATAAATCTGCCTCATGCACCCTTACGCTACCTCTACTCCGGCTGGCAGTCCTGGTCCCTGACTGCCTGGGTGAACACGAACCGCCCTATCCGCCCGATGCGCCCCCAGAACCAGCAGACGAGGGTGGCCGACCCATTATATGTAAACGACCCACGCCCGAACGGGTCCTGGTATGGTGCGGTCGAGCTGCCGGGTGACCAAGTCATCTTCCTGGGTGCGTTAGGGTTGGAGGCGCATGTCGCAATGGAAGGCAAAACTCTGAAAGCATGGTCGGAGACCGGAAGCTTGGAATGGTTCCTGGGTGCCGGAAACGAAGCGAAAATCCTTGGCCGCTATGCTGAACTGCTGGGTGAACGCTTAGGACATGGAAGGGTTAAGGTCAGCCCGCGTGTCTGGTGTTCCTGGTACAGCCTGTACACAGAAATCCACGAACAGCAGCTCCTGAAGGTCCTGGACGATCTGGGCCCCTTCGGCTGTGCTCAGAGCTTGTCCTTCGAAGTCTTCCAGGTCGACGACGGCTGGCAGATCGGCATCGGTGATTGGGAGCCGAACGCCAAATTCCCCTCAGGCATGAACAGACTGGCCGACCATATAAAAGAGACGGGACGCAAAGCCGGGCTGTGGCTGGCTCCGCTGTTAGTTGTTCCCTCTTCGAGCGTTTACCACGAGCATCTTGACTGGCTGCTGCACGACGAAAACGGGAAACTCGTCTCGGCGGGGTTCAATTGGGGTGAGCCGCTCTATGCCCTGGATACCACCCATCCTGCTGCATTGGACTGGCTTGCCTCACTGATGGAAAAAGTTCGAGGCTGGGGTTACGACTACGTCAAACTCGATTTTCTTTATGCAGGTGCACTGCCCGGCAAGCGGTACGCGGATATGGCTCGTGAAACAGCCTATCGCAAAGGGTTAAAGACCATCCGCGCAGCATTGGGAGAAGCTTACCTGCTGACTTGCGGTGCCCCGGTACTGCCCTCCCTTGGCCTGTGCGATGGATTGCGGATCAGCACCGATGTCGCCGGCAATTGGTCATCCCGCCGGGATGACCTGCTTCTGATGAATTTCTCCATCCCCAGCGGGCGTAACGCCCTGCGGACCACGTTCAACCGCCTATGGCTCCAGCCCCTCGTCAACACCGACCCGGATGTGGTTTTTTTCCGCTCAAGGCAAATCAATTTGACCCCAGAACAAAAATCCCTGCTGCAAGACATGGCACAAATCTGCATTTTCAAAGCCTCCTCCGATATCCCAGCCTGGCTGACAGACTCGGAGCGGTCTGCCCTGCGCGATTTTTTGGAGAGTACGCCAGAGGTCCGCAAAACGGGACGGACAGCCTACCAGATTGGTGACCATGAAGTGGATTTCGGTCCGCATATTGACATGCCACCCCTGCCAGACAAGTTCACCAACCTGCAAGGTGCCGCTATCGGCGCGCTGGCAAACATACCGGTGCTGATGAAAGTGTTCGATAAACTGGGGAAGAATTCGCTGAAGAAAATGTTGAAACACAATCCTATATAAAAAGGAAACTTCCACCGATTGGCGGGAGTTTATTACAACAGGATTGGCGACCAGCGTCCAGTTGATAGCCAAGCTTCCGAGGCTGATTGCGGTGCGCTCTCCATTCCTATGGTGATTGCAAAAGAGATATCGCCGTTGTTGATGGTGGGATAACCAGTGCTGCCATCGGAGACTCCAACTCCATCCTGATGGACATAAGGAGCCAGGGTATTAGTCGGAACGAGGGTGGATATCAGGGAGACCATAGCTGTCGGAGCCATTGTGGGGATAGAAGTAAAAATTGGAAGAAGTTCCTTTGTTGGCTATTAAATGGATTACCTGTGGCCGAAGTCCACAGTGAAGAAGGCCCCATAGGAGCTTGTGGAGCAATAAACATATCCGGCGCCCATGTCGTCGTAGTCGGCCAATATGATGGCTCGGTGAGGCGGATCATTCATCCACCACTTGACGGCGGACTCAGGGGAATTATATGCACCGGACCCTGCATAGATGATCTCCCCACCCCAGCGACCGCTATACCCTGCATCCACCTCCCGGGTCCAATAACTGGACCCGTCAGAGCCGGTATGGGATAGGAAATTATTGACCGACATGTCCAGGCTGTGAACGCCAGCGGAAATCTCGAGCGAATAGTTTTCCACCAGGGGAGGGAGACCGGCATTGGCGCGTTCGTTGTTGATCAAAGCGATGGTCTGTGCCTCGAAGGCACCATTATAGACCGGCGAACAGCCGGACGGGTAGGTAGGAACTAATGTCCAGCTGGGAGTGGCCGTATGAACGGAGGTCGGGCTGGAGGTCCGGGTGGCCGTACCTGTGTTGGATGGGGTGAAAGTTAGTGAAGTGGTATAGGTGGCCGAGGCAGTGAACGTTGATGTTGGAGTAAAAGTCTGGGTGGATGTCCGGGTGGAAGTGGCAGTATTTGGCACGGTTGTGGCTGTACGGGAGGAAGTGTATGTCGCCGAGGTAATGAACGTCGATGTAATGGATGGGGTAAGGGAAGATAGCAGGGTGAAGGTGCTTGAGGCAGTTGCAGTTTTGGATGGAGTGTTGGTGGGCGGGTTGGTCTGTGTGGGAGTGCCGGTCTTACTCGGAGTGGGAGTAACCGATGGGGTCCTGGTTCGGGTGGGAGTGGATGTGATCGTGGATGTCCATGTAGGTGTCCTGCTCAGGGTAGGGGTCAGGCTGGTAGTAGCCGAGACTGTCATGGTGAGGGTGGAGGAGGTCGTCCAGGTTGGAGCCTGAGTTGGAGTGAAACTCGCGGACGGGGTATAGGTAAGGGTGTTATCCACCGGCTGGAAGGGTGTGTTGGTTGCAGGGCCAGGCGGGATATTGGCTGTTGCCGTCGCCGTTGACGTGACAGATGTGGAAGTTGGGACGAATGGAAGGAACGGGGAAAGTTCTGATGGGATAAAACACCCCGTCAGAAGCAGGAAAAACAACAACCAGGGTAAAACAACCCATCTTTTCATGCTCATTCCAAGCCAATCATATCGGAAAGTAATGGCGTGCTAATATACAATTTTGAAAGGGGAGTTGTCCAAAAGTACCGGTTTATTCTGGGAAGATTGATAAAGCCAGTCTTTTCGAACCATCATTTCAGCGCGTTTACCAATAATATAGCAGCCTCAGGAGATGGGAAATTCAGGCGTAAAATGCGTCGTCCACGTGACGCCAGGGCTTCATAATCGCCAAGAGCTTGCGCCCTTTCCAACGTTCCAAAACTTATCCCCTGCCCCGGTATCTCTAAATCCTTCACGGGTTTTGCTGTAATTTGTAGAAACAAGCCTGAATCCGGCCCACCCTTATGTATTTGGCCGGTGGAATGCAGAAACCGCGGCCCGAATCCGACGGAGGTGGCACAGCCGGTCTTCGCCCGTATGGTGACTCGCAGCCTTGCCAGGGAAGCTTCCATTTCAGGATTTCGCGGTAGATAGGCATTGATCGCAATATAATCACCCTTCCTGGCGGCGCTCAAGAAAGCCTGCAAATCATTCGCCAGACCTGTTCCGGTCAGGTGCATGGTCGAGAACGCTAGAATTCCGTCCCTTTCCAAAAGTGGAGGCCCTTCGTCCAAGTGCTGTGACTGGATATACGCAGTAATGTTTGTTTTTGTGCGGTTTTTTGCATCTTGCACATCCGGCTGGTCAAAGGCATTGACGCCCAGCACGGCACAAGCGATGGCAGTTGCCACCTCCCAGCGGTAAAACTCTGCCCCCAGGTCATAAGCTTCCGCGATGTTGAAGACCAGCACTGGATGACCCTCATCCTGGAGTGCTTTTATGGTTACATCCAACTTCCCCTCCCGGCGCAGATAGACGAACAACCGGTCAGAACCATAATATTCGGGACCTGCTGCCTGTTCGCCATCAACCGGGAGGATGCCCTTCCCCAGTTTTCCGGTCGATTCAGCAATCAACTGCTCCAGCCAGGAGCCAATGGGTGCAACCGATTCATCGGCCAGGAAGGTTAACTTATCGCGGCCATCAACAGCGGCCTGACCGAGGATTGCCCCCAGTACCAGACCGGGGTTGCGAGTACCAGTCACATCGGCGGCGCACTCGTGCATCATCCAGGCAGCGCGGTTGAGCAGGTTCTCGAGGTCAATACCCATCAGAGCCGCAGGGACCAACCCAAAGTGGGTCAGCGCCGAATATCGCCCTCCAACGGTCTGATCCGCGAGGAAGGTTTTCCGGAATCCGCGGGCATTTGCCAACGCTTCCAGTGTTGTTCCTGGATCGGTGATTGCCACAAAATGTCTGCCATCGTGCCTGGTACGCTCCCAGAAATAGTTGAACATGGCATTTATCTCAGCCGTACCACCGGATTTGGATGAAACGACATAAAGGGTTTTTCCGGGCGGGAATGCCAGATCAGCAGCAAGAACCTGAGCCGGATCAGTGGAATCGAGTATGGAGAAAGCAACCCCTCCCTGCAAAGGTGGGGAAAAGATTAGAGAGAGCACCTCCGGTGCAAGTGATGAGCCGCCCATACCGAGCAGTAGAACATGTGTAAACCCATCAGCACGGACCTGGGAAACGAAGTTATATATCTCATCCAGTCTGGCGCGGGAACTGTGCGGCAGATCCAGCCAGCCTAAGCGGTTCTTAATCTCATCCTGACCAGCCTTGTCGGTGGTCCAAAGAGTCGGGTCGTGGGTCCAGAGACGGGCGGGAGCAGCTTCCGCAATCAGGCTGGCGACACGCCGCCTTACAGACTCAGCCAAAGGTCCGAGTTCCCTTACGGCGATGGAACGCCGCTCGTCAATCGTATCGAGCATGGTAACGAACGCTTCCGCGAACAACTTCACGCCCTCGTCTTCCAGTTCCGCCGTCACTTCTTCCATCGAGATACCCAGTGACTCCACATCCTCGAGAACTCTGCGCGTCTCATCGAGGTGTTCCACGAGAGTAGGCTCGGCCTTGCCATGGTCACGGAAGGCTTCAAGCGTTTGTGGAGGAACGGTGTTGATAGTGCCTGGCCCAATAAGACTATTCACATAAAGCGTATCAGGGTAAGCCGGGTTCTTGGTGCTGGTGGAAGCCCATAGCGGACGTTGAAGGTGACAGCCAGCGGCCTGGTAGCGGGTAAAGCGTTCCCCGCCAAATACTTTACGAAACTCGTCATAAGCCAGTTTGGTGTAAGCAATGGCGATCTTGCCGCGCAACGGCGAGTCTTCCGGTAAAAGGCCATCCACCTTCGTATCCATGCGGGAGACAAAGAAGGATGCAACCGAGGCAATATGATCAACCGGCATCCCAGCCGCGAGACGCACATCAAGCCCGGTCAGGTAGGCGTCCATGACAGCGCGATAGCGTTCGATGGAAAAGATCAGCGTCACATTAATATTGATCCCTGCCGCAATCGCATCCCGGATCGCAGGCAAACCTTCCAGCGTGGCTGGAATTTTTACCATCAGGTTCGGGCGGGCAACCCACTCCCAGAGTTGTTTCGCTTGGGCCAGTGTCCCCTTGGTGTTGTGAGCCAGCGTAGGATTGACTTCGAGGGAGACGTAACCATCCGCCCCTTCTGTCTCCTGGTATAGTCGGGAGAACAGATCGCAGGCATCGTGAATATCTTCAATGGCAAGTTGCCAGAAAATCTGCTCGGCATCCCAGCCCGACCAAGCCAGCGGGATTAATGCTGAGTCATAATCATTGGTCTTGGCAATCGCGTTGTTAAAGATGGAAGGATTGGATGTAACACCCCGGATGTCACCACGTTCTATCATGGCTGCCATTTCACCATTTTTCCCATCCAGAGACTTCGCCAAAAGGCGGCGCTGAATATTGTCGTACCAGATGGATTGTCCAAGTGCATGGAGTTTCTGAATAGGTGACAGCATATGGGTTCCTCGGGTAAGTATACGGTCGGATAATTACCCAATCGTTAATAATGCCAATAAATCGTTTCAGCGCTCTTCCAGGCTTCTTATCTTTCCTACCCGGCGGGCATGGCGTTCCTGGCCCGGATCATTGCCCACAAAGCGGGCCGCGAGGAAAGCTCTGACGATTTCTTTTGCCGGTCCGGCACCAATGACGCGCGTCCCAATGCACAACACATTCATATCATCGTGCTCGACTCCCTGGTGAGCAGAATAGGTGTCGTGGCAGATACAAGCATATACGCCTTGCATTTTGTTGGCGGCGATACATGCACCCACACCCGATCCGCAAAGCAAAATCCCACGTTCAGCCTGTCTCGACTGGATGAGGTGGCCAAGCTTTTCTGCATAGTCGGGGTAATCTACAGGTTCTGCGTTGTCGGCCCCCAGGTCAAGAACATCATGTCCGGCAGCGCACACCGTTTCTAGTATGGTCTGTTTCAGTGGAAAACCAGCATGGTCACAGGCAATAGCAATCTTCATTAATAATCCTCCGTTCGAATCACCGGATTGATTTTACCATGCAGATTGATTGGAAAACCTGTTGTCATTCCAAGGCAAGTATGCCATAATAGTAATAATAGTCCAATCCGAATCATTTTATATGGAGGCACCATGGCAACTCCCAGCCCCGCTCAGCAAATAGCTGATGAGGTCCGCAGCTTACAGTCCAAGGTTGGTGAACTGCAAGGAAGTGTCCGCTTGACAAAGGCGCGTGACGCGGTTGAGGATTTACAGACTACCGTCAACGGCCTTGCCCAGCGGATTGCAACCTTGCGAACACGCGGTTACATCTTTGAGAAAGATATGGAAAACCAGGCGAAGGCTCTCGTGGAATCGTGGGCTCCCCTATGCACGAACCTGCAATCGCAAATCAATTTGCAGTCATCTATGCTGGTGAATTCCATGCGGCCCATAGAAATGCAGATACCGCAATTGACCGCAGCCGTCAACAATCCAGCTTCGGCGCGCGTGTTGCTCGGTTCAATGCAGTCCACCGTAAGCATGGTGGAGGCTAAAGTCTCGGCAACAGAAAGGACTATCCAAGGGATGTATGACCAGTTCAACAACCAAATCTACCATTTCACTAAGCATTTAACCGAAATCGAATACCTGGTCACACAACTGGCGGAAGCATCCTTTCAGCTTCTACCTACCGAAAGCGGAGTTGCGGCTGTCAAAGCAGTCTGGTGCAAGACTGGCAAAGAACAGAAGGGGGATCCTGAAGGTATTCTATATTTGACCGATCAGCGCATTCTCTTCGAGCAGAAAGAAGAGATTGTGACCAAGAAAGTGTTGTTCGTTGCTACTGAGAAACAGAAGGTGCAGCAACTACAGGTTGAGTGCCCGGTCACTATGGTGGACAAGGTGGATACAAGCAAGCAAGGACTGCTCAAAACCGAGGACCACATCGAGATCCGTTTCACCAGCGTCGCACCGATAGAAGTGACCCACTTCCACATCTGGCAAGACAACACCACCTGGCAACAACTCATCAACCGCGCTAAGAGCAAAGACTTCGACAAGGACCGCACTGTGGCTATTGACCAAGCCGCTGTGGACAAAGTTAAAGCCGCACCGAGCCAATGCCCTAGTTGTGGTGGGAATATCACCCAGGTGATAATGCGTGGCATGGACAGTATCACATGTGAGTATTGCGGATTTGTGATCCGCCTGTAATTGGGAGTGTTAAACACGAAGGCGGCAGGTATTCATCTGCCGCCTTTCACATTGAATTAGGAACATCGTTACGAATAGGCATCCTTCAGTTCTGCTACCGGTAGGACAATTTGTCCCTCCTGTTTATTGCCAATCCAAACCACCTCGCCTGGTCGACTGGCTGTCAGGTATGCAGTGTAGGCCGCCACTATTGCATCCAATTCTTCGGCAGAGTAAATGAATTCCATTGGTAAAATGCCCTTCAAGAATCGGTGCCGGGTAATTTCTTCAAAAAAATTCATTGGATCTTTGATTCCTATATCCTGCTCGTAGAGTACCAACTGCCGCTGTAAGCGACCTTCCAGGGTCGGCTTTGGCAGTAGGAGCCTTCCAAGCAGAGTGCAGTAGGCAGCGTGCGGGTGCGTCTCCAGCCATTGGTGGGTTGCATTTTCAGATGGATAAGGTTTGAACCCCATACCATCCAACTTGTGATAGAAATCGAAACCCGTCTGCATCCAAGCTGCATAGGTCTCCGGGCGGGATGAGGTGGGCGAGACGTTGATACCACGCTTACGCAATTCATACTCCGCTAGGCGCATGTCAGTCCCGCGCAACTGACCGGGAGTCAGGCTTTGTTTTTCTAACCTTTTAC
>Ga0315274_10015180_pt1 | contig 10917 bp, 16 predicted proteins | sample YL17G02_20_MG_FD_203700 | JGI IMG/M metagenome (GOLD analysis project Ga0315274, IMG submission 203700) | Sediment microbial communities from Yellowstone Lake, YNP, Wyoming, USA - YL17G02_20 | ecosystem: Environmental > Aquatic > Freshwater > Lake > Sediment | place: USA: Wyoming | collected...
TGTATAATCAACAGTATTTTAGTGAGAAGGTTGATGCTGATAGGTTTGATGAAGGTCGCTGGCAGTTGCAGATTAGGCGTGTAAATTCATGGGATTAGTTGTCGTTACGGGTGTTGCAGGGTTTCTTGGTTCACATATTGCTGAAGCGTATTTGGCTAAGGGCTGGCAGGTTCGTGGCATAGATAACTTGTTAGGTGGGAGTGTTGAGAATGTGCCTGAAGGTGTTGAGTTTCATAATCTTGACTTAGATAATTTGGAAGCTATTACCCCTGTGTTTGTGGGTGCAGATTTGGTTATTCATTCTGCTTGCACCGCTTATGAAGGTTTGAGTGTCTTTAGTCCTGCACTTGTGGTCAGAAACACTGTTCAGATAAGCGTGAACGCCATAACAGCGACCATCCGAGCTGGAGTGCCAAAGTTTGTTTACATGTCTTCTATGGCACGATACGGGGACAATTTGGGGCATGTCTTTGATGAGTCGTTGCAACCTAAACCGCAAGACCCTTATGGCATCGCAAAACTGAGTGCTGAACGCCTGCTCACTAATTTGGCTGAAGTTCATAAAATTGATTTAGTTATTCTTGTGCCTCACAACATTGTCGGGGCTAGACAAAAGTTTGATGATCCGTTTAGGAATGTTGCAAGTATTATGACTAATCGTATGTTGCAGGGGAAGCAACCTATTATTTATGGTGATGGTTCTCAGCAACGCTGTTTTAGTTTTATTGAAGATGTGATTGCACCTATTATGACTGCTTGTGAATTACCTGATGCTGTCGGACAAGTCATAAACATCGGGCCAGATGAGTCCCCGATAACTATTTTGAATTTGGCTGAACGCCTTGCAGACATTATTGGTTTTGAGTTGCAACCTATTTTTATGCCTGGCAGACCGCAAGAAGTTGCTGTTGCTTTATGTAGCTCAGATAAGGCACGAAAACTTTTAGGCTATAAAACGACTGTAACGCTAGATGAAGGTTTGTCTGATTTGGTTGATTGGGTTAGACCTAGAGTGAAACAGTTTGAATATCATTTGCCGATTGAGATTGATTCAGACCTAACCCCTAAGACTTGGACTCAAAGGCTTATCTAAGTTTAGGGTAAACTAAATAGGACTTTAGGAGTTTATTTTGGCTATAACTAATGGCTACTGCACTTTAGCGGATGTGAAAGCAGCTCTAAGAATCACAGATGCTATTGACGATGCTTTGATTGAGAGCAGCGTAAATTCTGCTTCCAGAATGATTGACCAATACTGTAACCGCTACTTTTATTCAGGTTCGCCAGGTGAAGTTCGCTACTATCAGGCAAGTGATGGTTTTATTTGTTTGATTGATGATTTACAAACTTTGACTGAGCTAAAGACTTCTAGCACTGATCCGCTTATTTTTGATACAACTTGGCAGTCTGGCGATTATCAGTTGATGAACCCTAATCAGCGTTCTAATGGTTCGTATGCGCCTTACTATTCAATAACTGCAACAGACAACTATTTATTCCCTGTTTGGGCTGAGATGGCGTTAGTGAAAGTTACAGGAACTTTTGGTTGGGCTACTGTGCCAGACTCAATAAAGTTTGCGACAATCATTCAGGCTTCACGCTTATTTAAACGCCTAGAATCTCCGCTTGGTGTTGCCGGTGTTTCGGATATGGGTATTATGCGTGTCGGCTCAAACATTGATGGTGATGTTGCTCAACTAATAAATCCGTTTAGGCTTCTTAGAACTGGTGCGTAATGGCTATCAGTAACCTTAGAACTGCTTTAGCAACAAACCTGCAAACAATCTCTGGGCTTCGTGTTGTTGAAACGCTGCCTGATGTAGTCAATCCGCCTATGGCTATGATCGGGCTCGATAAGGTGAGCTACAACAAGCAAAATAATCGTTCTATGGCTGAATACACTTTCAAAGTTACTGTGGTTATGGGGCGAGTGTCTGAGCGCACTGCTCAAAAGAACATGGACATCTATGTTGCGCCAGGTTCAGGGTCAATAAAATACGCTATCGAATCTGACCGCACTTTGGGTGGCTATGCTTTTGATGTGTTTGTGGCTGAAACTTCTGCCATCGGTTCTATATCTATAAATGCATTAGACTATTACAGTGCCGAGTTCTCGGTTCAAGTGTTCGCAAGTTAAGGATAATAAATGGCAATCTTTGTCGCAACAGACTTTAGCGTTAGCATCAACGGATCAACTGCTTTGGCTTCATACCTTACACAGGTAGAGCTCAAGGTTTCGGCTAACGACATTACTACTACTGCTTTTGGTTCAACCTATGTAACGCGTGTTGCTGGTTTGAAGGAAGGTTCTTTGACTCTTGAGTTCAATCAGGATTACGCTGCTGCTGCTGTTGATGCGGTTTTGTTTCCGCTTCTAGGCACTAGCGCAACAGTAGTTATAAAGCCGACTACTTCTGCTGTGTCGAGCGCAAACCCTTCCTATTCAGCGGTATGCCTTGTAAATGACCTAACCCCTATTTCAGGGCAGATTGGTGATTTGTCTACCTTCTCAGTTACTTGGCCTACAAATGGAACTGTTACCCGCGCAGTAGCCTAAAAAATAGGTTAGGGTTATTGTATGAATCAGATAACTCTTACAATCAATTTTATTGATGGCACTTCTTTAGAAGTCAAATGTTCTGCCGGCGATATCGTGAAATGGGAATCGCATTTTGATATTGGTGTGGACAAACTAGAAAAAGTTACTCACCTGCTTTACCTTGCTTGGCTTGCTGTTACAAGGTTAAAGAAAACTGGTGAAGGTTTTGATGGTTGGATTGACCTTGTTGGCGATGTGCAGGTTGCAGACCCAAAAGACTAAGCTCGCTTGGTGTTGATTCTCAGCATTGGTTGATTGCTAATCTTGCGGTTGCGACAGGTATTGCGCCATCAGTTTTGCTTCAAGAATCAGATCGGATGCTAAATACTATGTTGTTTGCTTTGCAACATCAAAGGGGCAGTAATGGCTAGCGACATTGTTTACAACGCTAAAGAAATAGTTAAGGCTCTCGAAGCTCTTGAACCTGGTATAAAAAAAGTTTTAGTTAGAGAAGTAAAGTTTGCGGCTAAACCTACTATTTCTGCAATCAAGTCTGCTATTCCTTCAGTAAATCCTTTTATCTCTAGTGTTAGGCCTGTCGCTAATACGCGTGGTCGTTTAGGTTGGGGTGTAAAAGTCGCAGCAAATACAGTCAAACCTAGCTTTAAAACTAAGGCTTCCAAAAAGTTTGCTGTAACTTCTTTAGTTAGCATTGTTGTTTCTTCGCCTGCTACTGCTTTAGCTGATGTTGCCGGTAAAGGATCTGGTGCAGTTTTGAATCCTGTAACAAAGTCTTACCCCTATAAGGATGGGGAGAGAACTCATAGGACTACTACTCAAGGGCAAAAGATGATTCGTCATCTTCGCTCTAGGCGTGCAAGTAATTTTGTTTATCCTGCTGCCGAACAAAGTCTGCCTATGGTTCAGGCTGAGATAAAATTGATTCTTGAACGATACGCAGCCAAAGTGAACAGGAAACTCAACTAATGTCCGTCATAATAAAACTTTTATCTAAGTTTGATGATTCAGGTATTCGTAAAGCCAAAAGTGGGTTCAGTGGGCTAAAGGGTGCTATCGGTGCTATCGGTATTGGTGTAGGCATATCTCAGATTACTGATTTGCTTTTAGATTCTGCGAAGGCTGCTTCAGCTGACGCTAAATCAACAAAGATTTTGAACACTCAGTTAACTAGAAATGCTGGGGCTACTAAAGCACAAATCAAGCAGTCCGATAAATTTGTGGAAACCTTAAGTTTACAAACAGGCCTGTTCGATGACGATTTAAGACCTGCTTACGCGAAGTTTGCGAATGTTACTCACAATGTAAAAGATGCTCAAAAACTTCTTACCATAACTGTTGATGCTGCTGCCGGTTCAGGTAAATCTCAAACAAAAATTGCGCAAGCTGTCGCTAAAGCCTATGACGGCAATACTAAATCTTTACAAAACATGTTCCCTGAACTAAAGAAGTCTAAAGATGTTTTAGGGGACTTCACTAAACAATATCAAGGTATGGCTGAAATCAACGCTGACCCTTTTATGAAGTTCAACAACAGTATGGACATTCTAAAAGAAAAACTTGGTGCAGTCATTTTGCCTTTGCTCTCAGATTTTGTTGATTACATAAGTAAACCTGGTGGAGTAGTAGATCAGATGGGTGCTTTCCTTGATTCTTTCCAAGACCCTAACAGTGATGCAAGCAAAATGTTTACAGATATTAAGAACGCTGTAAAAGATGCTTTTGGTTATGTAAAAGACTTTTTTGCTTTGTTTGGTAATGGTAGTGCTGTTGAAGGTTTCAAAAACATTGCTAAAGCATTAGTTATTGCTTTGCCTGCTTTGATTGCTTTAAAAGGAATTATGATTTTGGCGAGTGCAGGCAGTGCTATCGCTAATCTTGCTAAAGCTGTTGGCTTGATTCAGGCTGGTAATGCTGTTAGTGGTGGCGGTGCGCTAACTAAATTCACTAAAAATGGGATGCTCAGTGTTGCAGTTAGATATGCTATCCCGTTAGCAGTAACAATTGGTGCTTTAGAAGTGATTGATGCAGGGTTTAGTGATCCTCAGCAACGCCAAAAATTGGCTGATGCAGGTAAAAACATTGTTGCTCCAAAGCTTCCTAAAAATAGTGTAAATGGTATTTTTGTAGATAAAAATGGTTACAACAGTTCAGGAGATTTCGTTGGTTTGCCTGGAATGTTTGATGACCAAAAATTTACTAATACTTTTGGTGCAAAAACTCCTAAACAAATGATCGTTCCTAACATTACTATTAACAATTATGCTGCCGATCCGAAGGCTGTTGTTGATGCTTTGGGTAAGTATGTAAAAACTAATGGTGGGTTGCCGAAAACTATTATTAACCCTAATGGGCGATAACTGATGGCGTTGCCTACCTATCTTGTTGAGTTGCAGTTCGGTTCTAGTAGTTATGTTGATGTTTCGGCGTATGTTAAAAGTGTTTCTTTTAGTCGCGGTATTTCTAGGGCGTTAGATGATTATTCGGCAGGCACGCTTTCAATAACTTTTGTAAATAATGTTCGTATTTTTGACCCGCTAAACACTAGCTCTATTCTCTACTATTCTGCTGGTGGCTATACGATGGTTCAGCCTGGTGGAAAGATTCGTGTAACCGCTAATACGACTAAAAGAGTTTTTACAGGCTTTATTCAAACTTGGGATTTTAGTTACGATCAAGCAGGGTTAGATGGGCAAGCAACAGTAACTGCTTTAGATGTTTTATATAAAGGCAGTAAATATACTTTTGCTGGTGGAACGCAAGCAGTTGTTGAACCTACAAGCAACAGGATAAAGCGTGTTTTAGGTAGTTTTCTGTGGAGTGCAGCCGATTATGCAGGTATTCAAGCCGGTATAACTATGGTTGGTGCTGATGAGCAGGCTTCTGGTCAAAATGTTTTAACTTATTTACAAAATCTTGCTCGCAGTGAACCAGGCGATTTTTATAGTGATTCATCAGCAATCTATACTTTCAAAGATCGCAGTTTTATAAACTACAATTACACAAATGTTGTTAGACAAAATTTTATTTCACCGCCATCAACTGCTACTGCTTCTACTGCCACAGGCACAGCTATCCCGACAGGTTGGGTTTATGGAACTGCAACAACAATAGATCCGTCTGCGCCTTACCAATCTGGAACAGCAAATGTTGCTCAAGTTGTGGTAGCCAATAATGCTACCGAAATGCTGTTCAATGAAGTGAACGCCTTGAAATATAACTCTGAACAGGCTTCTGCTGGCACTGTTGTTGCTTCAGCTTATGTTTATGGGTTACAGGCTTCCGATATGACTATGCGTTTGACTTTAGTGAATGCTGCTAATACTGGTGCTATTGGTAGCGCAGCAACAAGTATCACTTTTGCTGGTGGTTGGGAAAAGATTTCAGCTACCGCAGTTTATGGTGATCTAAGTTTTTCAGGTATAAAACTTCGTTTATTTGGAACAGGAACTGCGCTTGTAGGTTTTTATGCTAATGGAATTATTGCTGAAAACATTGCTCAAGGTGCTTCTGCTGGAGCGTATTTTGATGGGGCTTCTAATCCAGGTATAACTAGTGCAACAACTCGTTATGAAGTGGCTTGGCTTGGTTCACCTGGTATAAGTTCTTCAGGTTTAGTTACTTCTACTGCTTCCACTGCGACTGCACCTACTTTAGTTACTTTTGCTGACCAAAACTCGCAGGGCGCTTTGTATGGTAATGGCACAGGTATTCCTTTCACTGATTTGCAGGTTACTTATGCTTCAGATCAGATGTATAACAACATTCAGGTTGTGGGTGTGAACGCTACTGCTACTGCTTCAGATACTGCACTTATTTCTCGTTATGGCAATTTTTCTTGGTCGCAAACAGATAATTTGACTACTTCTGTTACTAGACCAGCAGCTTTGGCAACAAGTTATTTAGCTGAATTTCGTTTACCAGAATATAGGGCTTCTGCTATCACTGTTGCTTTACACGATTTGACTAATGCTCAACAAAATTTGTTGTTAGCTTTAGAGTTGCGTGATGTGGTTAGAGTTTGTTTTCAACCTTCAGCAACCGGTTTAGTCGTTGCAAAGTATTATCAGATTTTGGGTATTGACTGTAATGCTGATCCTGAAAGAGTTGAATACACTTATAAACTGGCTTCATTAGATCGTTTAGGTATGCGGTTAGATAGTCCTTATCTGGCTATTTTAGACACTTCTATTTTGGGATAGTAAACTAGGGCTTTAGGAGAACTTTTATGACTTTGAAAACTTGGGCTGTCGGCGATGTGCTTACAGCATCCGATATGAACACTTATGTTTCAGCGCAGGTTGTTGGAACTTTTGGTTCTTCAGCTATTCGAGCTACCGCTATTGTTACACCTGTTACAGGTCAAGTCGCTTATCTAACTGATAAAGACCATATTGAGCATTGGGATGGAACTACTTGGCAGGCACTTCCTTCTGCTGTTTATGCGTTTTCTGCTACTGGGCCGAGCACTGCTGTTGCTGCCGGTTCTTCTGCATTGGTCAGCGTTGTTTTGCCTGTTTCTCGTTTTACTACTGCGCCAATTATTGTGGGATTAACTTCTAGCGGTGCAATGTTTACACCTGTTGTAAATGCGGTTACTACTGGAACTGCAACGATTGCTTTAGTTAATCAAGGTGGAGTTTCTCAGGCTGCTACTCAAACTTTGTATGGTTTGGCAATTATGATGGCTTCTGGAACTGCTGCGGGATAAGGATAATTATGTTGAGTTGTAAAACAGAATCTTGTTCGGTCAAGGGTGTAGAAAATACTGCGCCTGTTGAAGGAATCCTTGTTTGTGGTTTGTGTGGTCAGGAAATGACTGCAAGTGAGTGAACCGACTAAACCTAATAATCAAACTTTGTTGTTGCAGATTATTCGCGACATCGAAATTCTGAAGGCAAACAGTATTCAGATTCTTGATGCTTCACGCGATCACGAAAATCGTATTCGTGATTTAGAGAAACAAATAAATCGTAGTGCCTGGATTCCTGCTTTGATTACCGCAATTTTCACTTCTATCATTGTTGTTGCTCTAAAACAGGGCTTAGGTCTATAACAAGTCATCATCTAAAATTGTGGTATGACCGCAATCTATTTTGAACCTTTTCCTGCTAAAACTCGTAATGATGAGTTTGGTAATCTTGCGCCTTACCGTAATGGTAGGCCGCATCGTGGGCAAGACTGGAGTCCTAAAGAGAACTCTGCAATCAAAGCTATTACTGATGGCACAGTGTTTATTAATGAGTGGAGTGCAGTTTTAGGCTGGTTTATAGTTCATTCGGCTAAAGATGGAATGTTTGTGCTTTACGCTCACTTGGCTAAACAGTCCGACTTGAAGAAGGATGAGAAGGTTGTTGGCGGTAAAACTGTTATTGGACTTGTTGGGGGTGGCAGGAATACGCCTTCAGGTTCAGCTTCTACCGGTGCGCATTTACATCTAAGTATTGGTAAAGCTAATAAGTCTTGGAGTAACCCTGCTATTCATTTGGCTGCTTATGAAACGCTTGTTGATCCGCTGAAACACATTTTAGAAAATAAGGGGTAAGTATGAAGCCGTTAGGAAATGTTTTACTTAGAGTTGTTGCTACTTTTGTTGCTTCAGCGTTAGGTGTTATTGGTGCAGGAAGTTTGGGTGGTGTTGCACCTGCTACTGCTGCTGCTATTGGCGGTATTTTGGCTGTCGCTAAAGTGATTGAGAAACTGTCTTTGGCTTTCCTTGAAGATGGTAAGTTATCGCAAAATGAGATTAACGCTGCTTTCCAGCAGTCTGTTCAGTTGAAGAATGTGAAGCCTGAGCCTAAAGATTAATAATGAAACCTAAGTTTCTTGTTACTGTTTTCTTTATTTTGACTTTTACTTTTTGGCCTTTGACTGTCGCTCACGCTGACCCTAATGGTTTGAAGGTTGAAGTTTATACTTACGATCCGCAGGCTCTTCCTGAAATGCAACCTTATGAGCTGTGTGATTCTGCTTGGGTAAGTGTCCCTAATATTGATGTTGATTGGGGTGGCGATGTTGTTGCTGACTGCCAGGCTGATTTTGTTCTCATCCATTATTCGGGTTATATAACTTCCCCTGTTACTGCCGATGTTAGATTTCAGTCGTGGGCTGATGATGGTTTCTACATGTCTTTTGATGGTGTGCCTGTTATTGAGAATTGGTGGCCTAAAGGCTGTTCAGGTGATAGTGCGCTTGTTTCTATGACTGCTTATGTTTCAGTGAAGTTTGACGCTTGGTGGTATGAGTATGGTGGCGGTGCTTGTAACCGCTTGTATTGGGATGCTCAAGGTGAAATGACTGCTGTCCCTGATTCTGCTTTTAGTCAAGATGTTGTTTATCCGCCTGTTGTTGCGCCTAGTTTAAGTAAGCCTTTCAATGTTGAAGGTCTAGCTGATGGCACAACTGTTGATTTGGTTTGGAGTAGTTTTGTTGAAGATACTGCGATTGAGCATTATGCGGTTATGTGGACTTACGCTGATAATCCTGGTTGGGGCTTTTCTGCTTTTGAGCCTTCTGCTTCTGTTACAGGGTTACCTGAAGATACTGATGTTGTTTTTAGGGTTAGATCCGATAACGATTCTTTAAGTGTTTATTCTGAATACAGTGATTCGATTACTGTTCGCACAGGCATAAATGTTGTGCCTATCCCTGAACCTACTGACCCGCCTGTTATACCGGTTATCCCTGACCCGCCTGTTATTCCTGAACCCCCTGTAATTGACCCTGTAACGCCTGTTGAGCCTGTTTTACCGCCTGAACCTATATCTACCCCTGAACCTGTTGTTGAGCCTGTGGTTGAGCCTTTAGAGCCTGATTTGCCTATTGTTGAACCTGTTGTGCCTACACCTGAAGAAGCGCACCAGATTTTGCTTGATACTTTGCTGGAAGAAGCTCAAGCCGATGATGTGAAAATACCGGTAGAGATAGCAAACATTCCTGTTTTAGGTGCAACTATTGTGGCTTTGACTGATGCTTTGAATTTTGTTGGAAATGTTGGCGCAGATATGAGTCCTGAAGTTCGGGCTCAAGCGAAGAAGGAAGTTGTTGCTGCCATCGTGCTAACTCAGATTAGCCAATTTGCGACTAGCCAATCTTTGGCTTCAGCTCAATCTTCTGCTAGTTCAGCTGCTAGTGGATCAGGTTCAAAAACAAGGAGAATAAAAGAATGAACTTTCTAAAAGATGTTGTAAATCAGATTTGGACTTTACTAGGTATGTTTATTGCCTGGATTGTGCTTGAAGGAACTGCTAAGACTGTTATCGGTTACTGTATTTTGGCGAGCGTAGGGATCTGGTTTATCACTTATCCGCTTCGTAGAGATAAAGATTAGTCTGTTCGTTCTCGCTTGAGTTTTTGTCTTTGCTTAGGTGTTGTGCCACCCCAGATTCCATAATCTTCAAACATTCCTACTTTTAGGCATTTGTCCATTACAGGGCATCGCATACAGATTTGGCGTGCAGTTTCTACCGCTAATTTATACATGCTGCTTCCGCCATTATTCCCGACTCGACCTTGAACAGAAAATTCTTCAGGAAAAAATACATCAGGCACTTGCTCACATTCGACACCGCCATTATCAATAATTGCTTCTTGCAGTTCAAAGGTTAGGCGATCTATTCTTAGTTTGTCGGCGGTCATAAGTAGAGTCTAGTTATGAGCACAAACAATATAGATAATTTTCTTCCTAACGCTGTGAGCTTAGGAACATTTGTAAATAACAGTCCAGAATGGCATGCACTCAGAAATGAGAAAGGCACTATTTCGGGCAGTGAGATAGGCGCAATTCTTGGACTCTCACCTTTCACTTCTGCTGTAACTATTTGGGCGCAAAAGACCGGTAGATTGCCTTCTAGTTTTGAACCTAATACTGCGATGCGGTTAGGGCAACTTGTTGAACCTGCAATTTTTACTTTGTATTCAGAGCAGAATCCAACTCATCAAGTTGTTGAAGTAGGAACATATGCGCATAAAGATCAGTTGTGGGCTCACGCTAACCCTGATGGGGTTTGTGTTGATGAAACAGGTGAAGCTTATATTCTTGAAATCAAACACACTGCGACTTATTGGGATAGTGTCCCTGAACATTATCGGGCACAAGTTATCTGGTATATGTGGATTACAGGTTTGAAGCGTGCAGTTTTTGCTGTCGTAAATGCAGGCAGATATAACACTTATGAAGTGTTGTGGGATCAGTTTGAATTTGATGCTATCTACCATCGGATACTTGACTTTAGGACACGCATTTATGCTGATGTGCAACCTGACTGGGATGGTTCAGAATCAACTTATGAAACGACTAGAGCATTATCACCTGGTATTGAGTCGCGTGATGAAGAGTTAGGCACTCTCGGTGTAGAGCT
>Ga0315274_10015183_pt1 | contig 10911 bp, 10 predicted proteins | sample YL17G02_20_MG_FD_203700 | JGI IMG/M metagenome (GOLD analysis project Ga0315274, IMG submission 203700) | Sediment microbial communities from Yellowstone Lake, YNP, Wyoming, USA - YL17G02_20 | ecosystem: Environmental > Aquatic > Freshwater > Lake > Sediment | place: USA: Wyoming | collected...
ATCTCGATCCGGTCCTCGTTCATCCGCTCCCCTTGGCCCCCTGGAAGCGGACATTTCTAATGGGTCTGGACCGGACATTACTACTGGGTCACGACACCGCGCCCCCTGACTGTTGTGCGCCCGCCCGCTTTCCGCTAGAGTCATCCTGCCAGGTGGACAGCCCGTCGGCCTTGCCGCCGGGGTGCACAGGAGGGGCCGGCCATGACGCGCGCGGAAACGCTCCGGGTTCTCTGTGACGTCGGCATCATCCCGGTCGTGCGGGCCAAGACGTCCGACGTCCTCGTGGACGTGGCGAGGGCGCTCCTGGAGGGCGGCGTGCCGGTGGTGGAAGTCACGATGACCGTGCCCGGGGCGATCGACGGCATCCGCCGGCTGGCCGCCGCGTGGGGCGACCGGATGCGCATCGGCGTCGGCAGCGTCACGCTCCCCGAGCAGGCCGAGGCGGCGATCGCCGCCGGCGCCGAGTTCGTCGTGAGTCCCGTGACCGTCCCGGAGGTCATCGAGGCGGCCCACCGGCACGACAAGGTCGCCATCCCGGGCGCGTTCACGCCCACGGAGATCTACCGCGCCTGGCAACTTGGGGCCGACGTGGTCAAGGTCTTTCCGGCGACGGTCGGCGGGCCGGGCTACCTCAAGGCGGTCCGCGCCCCGATGCCGCAACTGAACCTGATGCCGACGGGCGGCGTCGACCTCGAGACGGCCGGCGCGTTCCTGAAGGCGGGCGCGGTGACGCTCGGCGTCGGGACCGCGCTGGTGGATGCGAAGGCCGTCGAGACGGGCGACTGGGCCCGGATCACCGACCTGGCCCGGCAGTTCCGCGAGGAGGTCCGGAAGGCCCGCGCTTGACCGCACGCAGGGCCCGACAAGCGAGGAGCAGCGATGAGGGGATACCGCGGCCTTTCCGAACCGTTCCGGCCCGACTGCGAGGGCTTGGTCCGCACCATCCGGCGCCAGGGCACGCCGCGGCGCGTGCACTTCGTCGAACTCTTCCATGACGGCGAGGTTCGCGACGCCCTGGCCGCGCGGTTCGGCCTGACCGAGGGCCTGCGGCCGGACGATCCCGACTTCGAGCGGAAGAAGCGGATCGCGGTCCACCGGTTCAGCGGGTTCGACTACGTGACGGCGTCGCCGGCGATCCCGGAGATCCAGTTCCACGACCGCGTGACCGACGATGCGGCCGGCCTGAAGCGCGAGGGCGGCCGCGCGTTCCGCGACGAGCACACCGGCCCCATCACCACCTGGGAGGAGTTCGAGAAGTTCCGGTGGCCGAACCCCGCGCGCCCGGAGGCGCTCGCCGACCTGGAGTGGTACCAGAAGCACCTGCCCGACGACATGTGCGTGGTCGGCGTCACGGGCCACTACTTCGAACTCCTGTCCTGGCTCATGGGCCTGGAGACGCTCTGCTACGCCCTGTTCGACCAGCGGGACCTCGTGGCGGCCATCGCGGGCAAACTGGACGAGGTGCTCGCCGCCTCGGTCGGGGCCCTCCTCCAGTTCGACCGCGTCCGGCTCGTCTGGGGGACCGACGACATGGGCTACAAGACGGGCCTGATGATCTCGCCCCGGGACATGCGCGAGTTCGTCCTGCCCGGCCACCGGCGTGCGGCCGCGATGGCCCACGCCGCCGGGCGGCCGTACCTCCTCCACTCCTGCGGCAACCTCGCGGACATCTACGAGGACCTGATCGCGGACGTCCGGATCGACGCCAAGCACAGTTTCGAGGACACGATCGAGGACGTGCGGGAACTCAAGGGGACCCTCGGGCGGCAGATCGCCCTTCTGGGCGGGATCGACGTCGACTTCCTCTGCCGGTCCGACGGGGCCGCCATCCGCCGGCGCGTCCGCGAGACGCTCGACGTCTGCCAGCCGGGCGGCGGCTACTGCCTGGGCACGGGCAACTCGGTCGCCAACTACATCCCGCTCGATCACTACCTGGCGATGGTCGACGAGGGGCGGCTCTACGGCGCGTGAGCCGCGCGGGCGTCAGCGGGCGGGGGCGGCAGGCGGTTGGGGGGCGGGCGTCCACGGCGCCTTGGGCTTCGTCTTCGCGATCGCGATGTCGGGCACCTCGTACACGTCCTTCTTCTCGGTGGGCGGCGGGATGTCGGCGCCGGCGACCGTGTAGCCGACCTGGGCGGCGTCGATTCGGATCTGGCTGGCCGCCCGCATCACGTCGTAGCCGGGCGGGACGTCGAGCCGGTACGTGCCGTCCACGTCCGCGACGTCGAAGATCTGGATCGAGCGCGGGCCCAGGATTGTGTTGAGCACCGCCCGGAACCGCAGCCGCGCCTGCGGGATGGGCTTGCCCGTGCCGGCGTCGATCACGCGGCCGCTCAGGCGATAGGGGGCCGGGGGCTTCGGCTTGGCGGTCTTGGTTGCCCCCCCGCAGCCGCCCGCCAGGCACGGTCCCGCCAGGGCGAGCGCGAACGCGGCCACGGTCAGCCGGCGGCGGAGGTTACGTGTCATCGGCCTTCTCGCGCGCCCGGTACTCCTCGGGCGTCATCGCGAACTTCCGTTCGACTCGGGTTCGGTACTCGGGTCCCGCATTGTAGGTGCAGAAGGGGTAGAGCCGCCCGTCGGGATCGGCGTAGTGGATGACGCAGCGGCGGGCGCGGTCGGTCTCGTAGTTGTACCGGTCCATGAAGTGCATGCCCGCCACCAGGAGGCTCCGGAAGGTCTTCTTGCCGGCTTGGCCGCGCCCGACCTTCTTGTCGATCATGCCGTTGAGCGCGTGGAGCCAGCCGTCGAAGGTCATGCCCGCCGGCGCCCGGTCGCCGCGCCAGTGGCGCCTCAGGACCCGGAAGGCCTGGATCTTCTGGAAGATCTTGACGCGGCTCTTCTCGGCCTTCGCGGCCAGTTGCCACATGTCGTCGAGCATCCCCTTGAGGTCGAAGAACTGGGGGATGGGCACGGCCCGCCCGTCGGTCCCGACGAACAGGTAGGTGCCGAGGGAGCAGTGCGGGTGGCACGACATGACGATGTTGGGCTCGTTTCGCACGGCCGCCACCAGCCGCGTGAACGGCTGGACGCATGACAGGGGGAACCAGTCTTCGTAGGGGTCGCCGATGCCCGTCTGGCGCGAGACGTCGTGGGCCAGGTCCGTCAGGGTGTACCGCTGGCGGAGGCGCTCCGCCGTGTCGATCCGCCCCGTGAAGGCGACCGGCTGGAACGAGATGCCCGCGATCGTCCGGATGCGGTCGAGGGCGAACCGGACGATGTCGCCGACCTCGTGGTCATTGAGGCCGCGCACGATCATCGGCACCAGGACGATCTTCATGTCGGTGGCCATGATGCGTTCGACGGCCCGCATCTTCTCCGCTACCAGCGCCCGCCCGCGCGTCTTCTGCCAGACGTCGTCCGTGACGCCGTCGAACTGGAGGTAGATGTCGTGCAGGCCGGCCTCCTCGCACCGCCGGGCGAAGTCCGCCTCGCGGGCGAACCGCAGCCCGTTCGAGGCGATCTGCGTGTGCGAGAAGCCCATGTCGCGCGCCGCCCGGACCACGTCGAGGAACCGCGGGTGCAGGGTCGGCTCGCCGCCCGAGAACTGGATCGCCCGGGCCTGCGACGGCCGCATCGCCCGGTACGTCCGCAGCATCGCGAGGACCTGCTCGTAGGTGGGCTCGTACACGTAGCCGGCGGCGTCGGAGTTCGCGAAGCAGATCGGGCACCGCAGGTTGCAGCGGTTCGTCAGGTCGATGTTCCCGAGGGCGGTGTTGGACGCGTGGTCGCCGCACAGGCCGCACTGGTGCGGGCAGCGGTCCGTCGCGGGCGTGTTGGGGTTCGCGAGGCCCTCGCCGTCGGCGTAGTGGAACGCCTCGGCCTTCAGGTAGATCCGGGCGTCGCTCCAGTAGAGGTCCTCGAACAGGCCGTGCTCGGGGCACGTCTTCCGCATGCGGACCTGGCCGTCCTGCTCGTAGAGCGTCGCCGGGAGGACCCGCATGCACTCCGGGCACACGGACTCGACGGTCTTCGGCAGGCCGCGCGGCAGGGGCGGGATCGGGCGGCCGGAGAGCGTGTGCTTGGCGTCGACGCGCTCGTCCAGGCTCTCGGTCACAGGGCGGCCCATCCGGACTCCCTTCCCAGAGGACGACGGCGCCACGCGGCTATTCACTCCCCCTCTGCGCCGCGGGTTGCCGGTGCGCGGGCGGCGTCGCGCGAGCAAGCCGTTCGCGGCATTATAGCGCTCTGTCGCAGGCGACTCAAGGACGTACTGCGTCCCGCGTGGAAAGGGCCGGAGGCGCGGGTCCGCGGGGCGCGGCGCGCTCAGGTCCCCGCGGTGGCAAGTTTGACGATCAGGTTGTAGGCAAAGTGGACGCCGGCGGCGATGCCGAAACCGCGGTAGAAGAAGACCGCGCTCAGGTACACCCCGGCGGCGGTGTGGAAGAGGAATCGCGGCCAGGTGAAGGAGGCGGCCCGGTCGATGTTGTGGGCCCCCGCAAACAGGGCCGCCGCCACCAGGACCGCCGCGATGACCGCGCCGTCGTCCTTGAGACCCGCCAGGCGCCGCGCCGCCAGCACCAGCGCGCTCACCAGCAGCAGCCGGAACAGGAGTTCCTCATAGATGGCGGCCCCGATGCTGGCGACGGCGGCCGGCACCCAGCCGTGTGCGGCCGGACCCGACGCCACCGCGAGGGCCGGCGGCTGGCCGCTCGCGATCGCCTGGAACAGGCCCTCCATCCCCAGCAGGGGCAGGGCCAGCAGGGCCGTCTCCACGGCCATGGCGGCCAAGAGGCGCGGTGGGAACCGCCACGGGTCGCGCCGCACGACGTGCCAGGCGACCAGCACGATGACGACCACCGCCGTCGGCACGAGCGCGCCCGTCAGGCCCAGCGGCGCGAGCGCCCACCGGATCCACAGGTCGGCCCGGGCGGCCCAGTCGGGGCGGACCCAGAGAAGGCCCACCGTGTAGAAGACCAGGAAGGGCGACAGGAAGACCAGGCTCGGCCACGGGCGCGCCACTTCGGGCGCCCGCAGGAGGGCGGGCCAGGCGCCGGCGCTCCGGGCGCGGGCGGCCGCGCGCGACGCGCGCGATGGGCGGGACGATCGCGACATGGCGGGAATGTAACAGCCGAGGCCGCGCGGCTCTACCCAAAAAAGCGCTTGCCGCGCGGCGCCGCCCCGGTAGGCTCGCATGCCGAGCCCCCGGGGCCCCCATGCGAGGAGACCCATGACGACCCGCGAGAAGATCCGCGCGTTCTACGACGCGATGCTGGCGGCCTACGGGCCGCAGGGCTGGTGGCCCGCCGAGACGCCCTTCGAGGTGGTGGTCGGCGCCATCCTGACCCAGAACACGAACTGGAAGAACGTCGAGCGGGCCATCGCCAACCTGAAGTGCGAGGGGCTCCTCAGCCCGGCGGCCCTCGACGCGGTCGACGCCGCGCGCCTGGCCGAGGTCATCCGGCCGGCCGGGTATTTTCGCATCAAGGCCGCGCGCCTCAAGCACTTCATCGCCATGCTGATGGAGCGGTTCGGCGGCGACCTCGATGCGCTCTTCGCCCTGGGGACCGCGAGCCTGCGGGAGACCGTCCTCGCGGTGCGGGGCATCGGGCCCGAGACGGCCGACTCGATCGTCCTCTACGCCGCCGGCAAGCCCGTCTTCGTCGTCGACGCCTACACGGCCCGGATCCTGGCGCGGCACGGGATGATCGAGGCGGGGGAGGCCGGGTACGAGGAGATCCAGGACCTCATGGCGTCGGCCCTGCCCGACGACGTGGCCCTCCTCAAGGAGTACCACGCCCTCCTGGTGGCCGTGGGGAAGCGCCACTGTAAGAAGCGGGCGCCCGAGTGCGTCGGGTGCCCGCTGGAAAGGTACCTCGAGGAAGGTCGGCCGGCCCCATAGGTCGACGTCTAGGGGGACCGACCTTCCTCATGGCTCACGGCTCGGACGGGTTCTCGGCATCAGGCAGGGGGAAGGAGGTTGGTGCCGCTGCCGTGCCGACAAGACGAGCCGCTGCTGCCAATTCCACCAGGCTCCTCGGGTCCTCGGCCAACAGGGGATGGCCGGGACCGCGGAGTTCGCAACGAATGCTCTTCCGGGTCTCCGGATCGACGTCGTGCCACGCCGTCGCGCCGTTGCGGCCCGTGCGCTTCGTCTGGTAGAGGGCCTGGTCGGCCACGAAGACGATCAGTTCGGGCGAGACGATCTCGGGGTCCTGGGGATACGTGGCGGTGCCCAGGCTGAGGGTGACGCCGACGTCCTTGCCCTTGTACTCGAACCGGTGCTTGCGGCACGCGGTCAGGATGCGCTTGGCGAGGGTCCGGACCTCCTGGCGCCCGGTGCGCGGGCAGACGAGCGCGAACTCGTCGCCGGCGTAGCGCGCCACCAGGTCGCTTCCGCGGGCACACTGCTTCAGGATGACGGCGATCTCCTTCAGGACGTAGTCGCCGAAGGGATGGCCGTACTCGTCGTTGACGCGCTTAAAGAGGTCGATGTCGCAGACGATCATCGACAGGTCGTGGCCGTAGCGGCGGCTGATCTTGAACTCCGTCTTGAGCCACTCCATGAGGTACCGGTAGTTGTACAGCGCCGTCAGGCCGTCGGTGATGCTGCGGACCTTGAGGTTCTTGTTGTCGGCGCGGAGTTGCTTCAGGAGGTCGTCCTCGCGGGCCAGGGTGCTTGCGAGTTCGGCCCGGACCTGGCGGAGTTGGTCGTAGGCGCTCTTAAGGCGGAGGACCGCCTGGATGCGGTAAGAGAGGGAGACGGCGTCCAGGTCGGCGCTCAGGACGTCGTCCACGCCCGCTTCGAGCAGCCGCTTGTGGTCGTCGGCCGCCAGGCCCTTGGGGGTGGCGACCAGGACCGGCGTGTACCGGTCGGCGCGCAGGCTCTTGAGGACGCGCGTCATGTCGGCCACGTCCAGTTGGCCCGGGCACGCGCCCAGGACCACCAGGTCGACGTTCTCGCTCTTGACGATCCCCATGGCCGACAGGCAGTCGTCGACCGCCTGGACGGGCGCGCCGAGCGACTCGAAGGCCCCCAGGAGGGGCCCCATCGAATCGCGGTCCAGCGCGACCGCCAGGATGGTGGTACGTTCAGGCATCGACCTCCTCCTTGGTGCCGCCGACCGATCGACCCGTCCGCCGTCGGCCGACGCCCGTTGCTTCCCCCGGATGAGAGCCGCATCTCCTGGTAGCCTAGGGATGGCGGGGGCCGAGGCAAACGAGCGGGCGGGTTGGCGCGGCCGATGCGCGGTCTAAATGCTTGTGGAAAGGAGGCTTGCGCGAAGCGCACGCGCCTCGGCGAAACCCCGGCGCTCTGGCGTGCGCCCCGGCGAAACGCTGCGGAAAACACGGAGGGCCGCGGCCCAGGGGCGGCGGCGACCTAGCGGTCGCCCGCCCCGGCCGTCAGCAGTTTTGAACCCGTCCGGATGTAGCCGAGCCAGGCCAGCACGGCCAGGCCGACCGTGGCCGCCCAGACGACGTTCAGGACGATGCCGGTGGCGCGCGGCTGCCACGCCAAGAGGTCGGGCCAGGCGCAGGTCAGGACGACCGTGACGAACTGCATGACGGTGGCGGCCTTGCCGCTCACGCTCGGCAGACCCTGGAAGAACCCGGCCAAGAGGTACACGATCACCGCGCCGACGAGCGTGAATACCTCGCGCGACACCAGCGTCACCGACACCCAGTAGGGCAGGTGAATGTCGGGGTCCTCCGAAAGCACGCCGGGGAACGACAGGGCCACCAGCGCACAGATCATCAGGGCCTTGTCGGCCAGGGGGTCCAGCACCGAGCCGATCTTCGTCACGGTCCCCGTTCGCCGCGCGATGATCCCGTCGGCCGCGTCGAGCACGCCGATGAGGACCACCAGGCCCAGGGCGCCGTACCGGTAGGCCGGATGGAACGCCGCATTCACCAGGAGCAGGACGAACGGCGTGACCAGCAGGAGCCGCAGCACCGTGATGCGATTCGGCCAGGACATGGTGGGCCCCCGTGCCCGGAGACGCCGACGATGGCCAGAAGGTAAGGAGGCCGCGCGCGGGTGTCAATCCTTTTGCGCCAGTCCTACAGCGCCACTTCGCGCGGCGGGTCTCCGCACCCGCCGCGCCATGGCCTCAGGCGCGGCCGACTATGCCATTCCTTGCGCGGTGGGTGCGGAGACCCACCGCGCACAGGCCCACGTGGCGCTGTAGGACTAGAAGACGACGCCGGCGTAGCCGACGGCGGCGCTCGGGTCCGCGCGGCCCATCTGGTCGCGCAGGACGTCGGCGGAGGTGGTGTAGTGAAGGACGTAGCCCTTGTCAGCGCCGAGTTCGCGGGCCGCCGCGAGCGTGGCCGCCACCGCGCCCGCGCCGCACGCGTTCAGATGCTCCCGGGCCTCGTCGACGGCGGCCTCGGCGTCGAGGCGCCGCATCAGGTCGAGCATCCGCCGGTCGTTCTCGTCGCGCACCCAGCGCAGCGCCGCCGCGCCGAACCCCTTCGGCGCGAAACCGTAGGCCGGCCCGTAGTGCGTCAGGTCCGTGGAGCCCAGGCACACGGCGTCGGCCGCGAGGCCCTGGATCGCCTGGGCGGCAAGCCGGCCGATCTCGGCCGCCTGCGCCGTCGGCAGGACCGCGATCGGCACGATCCGCGCGTCCGGGAACAGGTGCCGCAGGAAGGGCAATTGGACCTCCAGGCTGTGCTCGTTCTCGTGGGCGACGGGGTTGTCCTGAAGGAGGGGGCCGGCCCGCGCAAGGACCTCGCCGGCCAGGCGCTCGTCCACCTCGACCAGGCCCAGGGGCGTCTGCCAGCCGCCGTGCGAGAAGACGGCGCTCGCGCGGATGGGCGAATGGACCGCGCCGAAGAGGACGAAGGTGCGCGGCGTCCGCCGCCGGCGGATCGCGTCGAGCACCCGCAGGGCCGTCGCGCCGGAGAACACCCATCCGGCGTGCGGCACGATGCCGGCGACGGGCCGCTCGGGCCCCTCCTCTGGCGGCTCGCGCGGCAGGAGCGCTTCGATCTCGCGCGTGCACGACGCGCTCGTGCCGGGGTAGAACTGCCCGGCGACGACCGGTTCGCGAATGAGCATGTCGGGCCCCCCAGGCGAAGCCGTGATCGGCCGATCCCGCCCGGCGCTGCCGCGCGTCGCGGCAAGGCGCGGACCTCCCCTCGTCCCTTATTATAGGCCGTGGCCGCGGGGCGCCCCGAACGATTTTCCGCGGCGGGCGCGAGGCTGATGCGGGCCCGGCCGCGGCTGCCGGCGTCACGCGTGCGAGATGTCGCCGGGCTCCGTGACGCGGCGCACCTCCAGGGCGCGCGCCAGGTCGGCTTCGGTCATCAGGCCCTTCTCGAGGATGAGTTGGCGCAGGGTCTTGCCGGTGGCGACGGACTCCTTGGCGACCTCGGCGGCCTTGGCGTAGCCGATCGACTCGTTCAGGAGCGTCGCCAGGCCGACGGAGGACTCGAAGTAGGCGCGGCACCGCTCGGCGTCGGCCTGGATTCCGCGGATGCACCGGTCTGTGAAGACCGGCAGGTAGTTCTTCAGGATCTCCATGCTGAACAGGACGTTCTGCGCGATGACGGGCATCATGACGTTCAGTTCGAGTTGCCCGGCCTGGACGGCCATGGCGACGGCCGCGTCGTTCCCGACGACCTGCATGCAGACCATGTTGAGGCACTCGGCCAGGCTGGGGTTGATCTTGCCGGGCATGATGCTCGAGCCGGGCTGGGCGGCGGGCAGAACGATCTCGGCCAGGCCGGTGCGCGGCCCGCTGGAGAGGAGGCGGATGTCGTTGGCGATGCGCGTGAGTTCCAGCGCCAGGTTCCGCAAGACCGCGCTCGCGCAGGCCATCGGGGCCATCGACTGCATGGCCAGGCGGAGGTCCTCGGCGGCCCGGAGGTCGATGCCGCTGATCTTCGCCAGGTGCCGGACGGCCGTCGAGGCGAAGTCGCGGTGGGTGTTGAGGCCCGTGCCCGTCGCGGACCCGCCGAGGGGGACTTCCTTGCACCGCCCGAGCGCCAGGTCGAGGTCCTTGCCGGCGCGGCGGACGGCCAGGGCGTAGGCGGCGAACTCCTGGCCGAGCCGGATCGGGGTGGCGTCCTGGAGGTGGGTGCGGCCGCTCTTGGGGATGCCGTCGAACTCGCGGCCCTTGGCGCCGAGCGCGTCGGCCAGGTGGTTCATGGCCGCCACGAGTTCCCGGCCGACCAGGATGGCGGCCACCTGCATCGCCGTCGGGAACGTGTCGTTCGTCGACTGGCTCATGTTGGCATGGTCGTTGGGGTGGACCGGCGTGTAGGACCCCAGGGGCGACCCGAGGATCTCGTTCGCGCGGTTGGCCAGGACCTCGTTCGTGTTCATGTTGAACGAGGTGCCGGCGCCCGCCGTGTAGACATCGACGACCCACTGGTCGTAGAAGGAGCCCGAGAGGACTTCGCCGCAGGCCTTGTCGATGGCCCCGGCCAGGCGGGCGTCGATCTTGCCGAGGTCGCGGTTGGCGCGGACGGCGGCCTGCTTGACCATCACGAGGGCCAGAACGAGGGCCGGATGGAGCCGCAGGCCCGAGACGGGGAAGTTCTCGCGGGCCCGCTGGGTCTGCGCGCCCCAGTAGGCGTCGGCGGGAACCGAGACGGGGCCCAGCGTGTCGCGTTCCGTGCGGGTTGCTCCGCTCGTCATGCCGTCGGCCTCCTCTTAGAGCCTGTCTCAGCAGGCCGTCCTGGCTTCGGCCGGCTGCAAGCCCGGCATGCGTCGTCGCTCCTCCTCCATGTATCTCTCCGGTTGATACATGGTCGTCGTCGCTCCTCGCCTGCCGGGCTTTCGCTCGGCCTCGGGCCGACGGAGGGCCTGCTGAGACAGGCTCTCACTCAAACCCTCCGCCAGGCTTCTGACCGTACTTCGTGTGGTAGACGTCGTACAGGCGCTGGGCTTCTTCGGGCGGGATGGGGATCGGCCGGCCGACGGCCATGGCCAGGTGGACGGCCTTGGCGATGTCCTCGACGACG
>Ga0315274_10015185_pt1 | contig 10911 bp, 7 predicted proteins | sample YL17G02_20_MG_FD_203700 | JGI IMG/M metagenome (GOLD analysis project Ga0315274, IMG submission 203700) | Sediment microbial communities from Yellowstone Lake, YNP, Wyoming, USA - YL17G02_20 | ecosystem: Environmental > Aquatic > Freshwater > Lake > Sediment | place: USA: Wyoming | collected...
GTCACCGCGCGTCCCTGGCGCAGCGGAAGCCCACCGTCGGGCACCGGTTCAGCGCCGGCGTCATCATCCAGAACTTGACGCGCTGGTAATTGGCGATGGGGCCGCCCTGCATGTACCAGAGGCTTCCCTTGGCGAGAAAAAAACTGCCACCGCGAAGCCAGGAGAAATCATGATACCCGTCCGTGGCGAAGGAATCCGTCCATTCCCAGACGTTGCCGGTCATGTCGAGGCACCCGTAGGGGCTGGCTCCCCCGGGATAACTTCCCACAGGTTTCGGAGCCGGCGAGTCCATGTTGGCCCTGTCCGGATCATAGAGGTTCCCCCAGGGCCATACCCTGCCGTCCGTCCCCTGGGCCGCCTTCTGCCATTCCTCCTCCGAAGGCAGGCGTTTGCCCGCCCAATCGGCGTAGGCCTTGGCGTCCTCCAGCGACACCCACACCACCGGAAACCGGGCTTCGCCTTCAGGATAGGTTCCGTTCCGCCAATGCCTGAGAAAATTCGCGGGGTGTTTCGGTTTGTAGCCTGAAGCGTCGAGAAAGGCCTTGAACTGGCCGTTGCTTACCTCGGTTTTGTCCATGTAGAACCCGGCCACGTCCGCTTCCTCCATCGTACGGTAGCGGACTCCCGCATCGTCCATGACGAGCGTGTCGAGGGTCAGGCCCTCGCGCCACCGGTATTCCACGCGCATCAGGAATTTACCGCCCGGCACGAGGACCATGCCGGCCGGAGCTCCTCCTCGCGCGACGGGAATTTCAGTGCCCATGACGGCGATGGTGACCAGTGTCATAAGAAAAACGGACTGTTTGTGGGACATGGGTTCCTCCTGCTGACATTGACGAATCAATCAAGGTGCAAGGGTCATTTCCCGTTCATTTCGAGCGTGAGCCGCTGGACCGTGAAGTTGTAATCATCGTAGGTTCCGGCGGAGACCATCCACACGGTTTTCCCGTCTTCGCTCATCCATTTGGTAGGGAAATTGGGTTGATAATCTCCGTAGGTTCCCCAATGGTCATCCCGGTAGAAGAGAGACCACGGCCCCCAGGGCTCCGGCGCTTCATATATCGTGAGCTGGCTTGGAGCGAAGGGATCCCTCCCCTTCTGATGGTATGGGAAAGGTTTTCCCCGGTTGTCCAGAAAACCGTAATTCCCCATCAGGTAACGTTTCAATCCCTCGTTGTAAGAGACATGATTCTCACCGGTCATGGATGGGTAACGGAACACGGACCGAGCTTTGCCGTCGTCACCGTTCCACTCCGGTTGATCACCTGAATCGACGCCGGCATAGAATTCCCAGGCGTCCCGGTGTAGAATCCGGTCCTTGGGAACACGGCCGAGAAGCAGGTAATCTCCATTCTCCCAATAACTGTTGCCGTCGTCCGCCGCTGGGAAGTATGCATAAACGAACCCGTCACGGGCGCCTTCGTAATCCCTGCCGAATTGGAGGAAATGCGGAGAGGCCAGTCTGCCTCCGAAGAAATCGGTCGGCGTGGCTTCGCGATTCCAGGTTTTTCCGAAATCCTTCGAAGTTGCAATCCATGCGTTGATGTTGTGCTGCCGGTTGAATGCGGGGTTGTCGCCGTAATTCATCGTTTCGACGGCGAAGTAAAGAACGCCACCGACGGACAGGAGGCCGGCCGGCTTGATTCCATTCTTGGTATCGACCTTCGGATTCCGGCAGTACACGGCCGGATCAACCGGGAGATTGTCCACCAGCTCTAGGCGGAAGCCCGGCCATACGAAATTCTCATAAAGCGGGGGCCCCGTGATTCTCCAAAAATTCATCGGACTGTCCTGGTTGTCACCGGCGGCTCCGTAAATGTTTCCATCGGCCGCCCATGTGAGGGGCCACATGTCGCCGTCTCCCTTGTGAAAACGGAACCTGCTGAACTTCACCCCGGTGATGGTTTGCGATTTCGGATACGGCGGCACCGGAGGCTCGGTGCGAACGGGTGTGCATGACGCAATCAAGATGGTTACGGCAATCCACATGGCCAGGATAGAGTTGCGCCTCAGGCGAACAGTAAAACGGGATCTCATCAAGTTCCTCCGATAAATCGAACCCTGCATCATGACTTGCTCATGACGGCATTCCGGTCAATCCGGGTTGATGATACACTACGCCGGATGTCAACGGCGCTGCACGACCGATGCTTACAGCGAATTGCTCACCGCAATGACAATGACGGCGATCAGCAGCACGAACAATCCCCGGTTCAAAAGCTTCCGCGCGGACGCAGGAGCGCCCTTCCATTCTCCCCTCCAAAGACCCCAGAGATTGCCGACGCCGATGGAAAGGCTGATGAACAGTGGCCATCCCACCACCACGCCCCACTTCCCGAGTTTGGCCGCCCCGATTCCATACAGATAAAAACTGCCGATCCACATGAAGGCCATGAGGGCGCCCCAGCCCAAATTGTGCACGATGTGCGCGTTCCCGTAGTCTTTGGCATTCTTCCGTTTGAGAATGAGGAATACGCAGTAGCAAAAATTCACGAGAAATCCGACCGTGAAAAACAGGGCCCATACCGCGTTGGCCGCGAACAGATCCGGAGTGCCGGCTGCCTTGGCCGCCTCGACAAGCCGTCCGGCGAAGGCCATCCCGACGTTGGGCAGGCAGGACAGGATTCCCGCGAAGATGGCGATGGAAAGCCCCACCGAAAAAGCGCCGGATTTGGCGCCGCCCTTCGCTGCCGTTGCCGGCGTCTTGCGGCTGCCCGCGATGGTGCACAGCACAATGCCGAGAATGACGATGGCGGTGCCGGTCAGCAGGACGATCCCCTTGACGGCGACCAGCGTGGACGGGAAGAATAGAATCAGGGGAATCAGGGCGCCCAGGCTGGCGATGAGCCCCATGATGATGGGATATCCGAGGGCCATGCCCAGCCGGTCCATCCCCAGTCCGAAGAGGATGGCGCCGATTCCCCAGCCCGCGCCGAAGAGAATGAGAACGAGCAGGTCGTTCGCGGGCACGGCCTGATAAATTGAAAGGATATCGGGAATAATCAGCAGGGCGATCAGCCAGTTGAACACGAGCATGCCCAGAAAGGAAAACGTGGCCCAGGTGTGTTCCCACTGCCACTTTTTCGTCAGGGTCATGGGGAGCACGAAGCTTCCCTGAAAGAAGCCCGCGATCAAAACAAACAGGAAACCGGTTAGAATGGCCATAACCTCTCCTTCAGCCTGTCTGTTTCAGGATCTCTATCCGCCTCGCGTCGACTTCTTGACGGTGCGGATACGAATCGATGGTTTCGCGTTTTTGCGTGGAAAGGGACGCGGCTGTGACGCCGAGAGCGATCGCCTCGGCCATCGGCTGCTTTTCCGCGAGTCCGACGGCCAGGCCGGCGTTGAACGCGTCTCCCGCGCCCACGGTGTCCACGACCTTCACTTTCAGCGCCGGGATCCGGCGCATCCCGCCGCGGCCCGCCCAGAGCACGCCCTTCGCGCCGAGCGTCAAGAGCACGTTCCCGGCACCCAGCTCGAGCAGCGCGCGGGCCAGGTCTTCGTCGGCGATGGGGTCCTCGGGCTGAAGACCGAGGCACACCCTGCCCTCGGTTTCGTTCGGCGTCAGCGCGTGGACCATGCTAAGATCGCGGCCGCGGAGGTCGACCGCTGGGGCCGGATTCAAAATGGCCTTTTTGCCCGCTGCTTTGGCAATGGCCGCTGCCGCAAGGGCCGTCTCGAGCGGGATTTCCAGCGGTGACAGAACGACGTCCGAGGATTCGACGAGGTTCCGGTTCGCCGCGACGTCCCGCGGTAAAAAGTCGCCGTTGGCCGCGATGTCGATGACGATGGAATTGGTCCCCGCCGAGCTGAAGATGATGAAACCCACGGCGGTCGGCAGGGTTTCTGAATACAGGACGCCCCCCCGGTCGACCCCTTCGCGGTGAAGCAGGTCCAGGAACTGCTCGCCGAACGGGTCACGGCCGATTTTCCCCATGAACGTGGAATGGGCGCCCAGCCGCGCGGCGCACACCGCCATGTTCGATCCTTTTCCCCCGTGCGTGGTGTGGTAATTCCGGCCCATCACGGTCTCCCCCTCCACCGGAATTCGGTCCGTGTCCATCACCAGCGCGACGATGTAGCTTCCGACGATTGTGACTCTGCCCGGCATGCCGCTACCCATTTATTTGTGGAGTTCCTTTTGAGAGCACATTCATAAATCCGCTCTGTGCATTTCCGTGATTTTTCCGTGGTGATTTTTTCATACTCATTCCTGCACCCATCAACCATTTTTTGAGTGCTCTCAGCCGGAATCCGAATACATGGCCAGAACGTTCTCGACGGGCGTGTCCGCCTGGATGTGATGCGAACCGGACAGGATGTATCCGCCGTTTTCGCCGAGGATGTCGCAGGTTTCCCGGACTTTCGCCTTCACCTCGGCCGGTGTCGCGGCCGGAAGAAATCCCTGGACGTCGATGCCGCCGTGAAAGGCGAGGCGCCCGCCGAATTCGCGAGCAAGCCTTTCCGGATCCATGTCGCGCGCGGTCGGCTGTACGGGATTGAGGATGGCAAGCCCCATGTCGATGAAGCGCGGAATCAGCGGAACCACAGCCCCGCAGCTGTGCATCATGGCGGGCTTGCCGAAGCGTCTCGCCAATCCGATGATTTTCTCGTGGAATGGCCGGATGAACCGGTCATACATGTCGGGACTGATCAGCAGGCTGTCCTGCGAGGCGAGGTCGTCATAAAAATAGACGATATCGATGAGATCCCCGGCGGTTTCCAGCACGGTCCGCAGATTGGCGAGGTGGACGTCGGCGATCCGTTGCATCACGTACATCGGACGATCGGGATCCATGGCCAGATCGACCAGGAATTTTTCGAAATTATACAGCGACCACGCCGTCTCAAAAACCGATCCGACGCGGTACCGGATGCTGTGTACGGCCTCAGCGTTCAGATCCCTGATGGCCCGACCCAGGCCGCTGAAATCCCACCAGTCCGGGATGGGCCATGGATAATGCCGCAGATCGTCCATGCTCCGGGCCGACTCCAGGGGATAAGAAACGAGCTGGTCCAATTCTCCAAAGACGTTGGACACTCTCTTTCGGTGCGCGCCCCAGATGTCAAGGGTGCTCCCGTCGGGCTCGATGCGACGCCACATGCCGCCCACTGAGGACCTCTCCTGCGAGGCTTCCATGTCCACCCGTTCAGGCTCCACGTCCGGGGGACGGCAGAAACTGTCGTACGAAACCACCCTGCAGTCGATGTCGAGGCGGCCGAGAATGGCGTTCCGGTCTGCGGTGCCGAAACGTACGGCCAGACGTTTCCATATTTCCGGCACCGCTGCGAAATCTCGAGGCGTCTGATCGGTTTTCTGAAAGGAGACGGCTTTTTGCACCCGCTCCTGATGGATCCGGTTGAAACCCGTCATGTTCGCGGTCTTTCAGTGAATCGAAAACAGGCCCTGGCCCCACGCGGGAACGCGATGTCGGCCAAGGCCTGTTTGATGCAGCCCACGATGCTTATTTGCCGAAACCGAATCCCAGTGTGAACATGTGAACGGCCTCAAGCCTGCCGTAATCGAGATACGCGTAATCGATCCGGCCGGTCACATTCTTCATGTTGAAATTCAAACCGCCGCCCAGCGTAAGCCCCTGCTCGTCGTATTTGAACTTGTAGCCGCCGCGGAGGCTGAACAGATCCATGAACGTGTATTCAAGAGCCGTGTGAACCCGTTCCGGGCCGTCGTTGACATGGACGCCCTCAAGGTACGCGGACAGCGCGTGCAATCCGCCTTCCTTCTTTTCGATGATGTCGTACCCGGCTCCCATGCGGAAGTCGAGCGGCATGCGGACCGTCTGCGGAATGCCGTAGATTTCGGTGAACCCGGTGAACTCCTTGTCCGCCCCGAAATTTCTGGCGATCAGGGAGAACCGAAGACTGCGGAAACCGGTTTTAAAATACACGCCGAAATCCACGTTCCAGTTTTTCACCTTGGTCTGATCCAGTGTCTCCTGGATGTAACTGACGTTGCCGCCGATCGACAACCGGTCGGTGACGGTTCGCGCGTACGAGAGGCCGAACATCAGGTCGCCCGCCGTGAAGGTTTCCAGGTCGGGGCTGCGTTCGGTGATGTCGAGGTTTGCATTGTAAACGTTCTCGGTGCGGATCATGTCGCCGACATCGAGGCTGGCGAAGCTCAGTCCGAAAACTCCCCAGCTCCCGAAATTCTTCGCGACCGCCGCTGTCATGTACGAGATATCGGCGACGTAATTGATCTTCGTGAAGCCGGCGTCCACGTCCTTGACGTCCACCAGGTTCGCGGGATTGGCGAACACTGACATGACGTCGTTGCGATTAAGGCCACTGATGATCCCGGCCATCGACGCGTTCCTTGCCACGGTGGGCAGGTGCAGAAACTGCCAGCCCGTCTGGCCGACCCGCTCGAATTTGGGCGGTTTGACTTCGGGCAGCGGCGGTCTCGGCGTCTGGGCCGACGAAAGCGTCGCTCCGATGAAAATCACCAGAGCCACGGCGATGAAGATTGGATGGGTTTTATGGGTCATGACGAATTCCTCCAAATTTGCCTGTATGAAAGTGAAAGGGCGCATGGGTTGCGGGTCCGGCTACTTGATGATGACGAATTTGCCGATCTTGCTTTCACCTTCATGCCCTGCGACGTGGGATTCGACTTGAAAGAGATACGTTCCCGGAGCCACGAACTGAAGGTACCGGGTCACCTGGTAATCGCCGATCGCCTTCGATCCCCACGGCTCGTCGCCGCTGCCGCTGGTGTGCTCGATCTCGCGCACGAGATCGCCCGCGAGCGTGTAGATCCTGATCGTGCATTTGGCCGGCACGTTGACGAACTCCATCCGGTACTGCTCGCCCGGACCGCGGAGCTGGCTGTGCTGCCTGAAGGGATTCGGGTAAACCCGGACATCGCTCAAATTGTTGCTGGGTCTGGCCATCGAGTACACCGGTTCGGTGTTCTGATTCACCAGACCGCTCTCGAGGGCTCCGACCGTGGTCATCGATGCATCGACCGGCCAGGCCTCGTTATGCCCCGTGTCGTACGAGGTTACGCCGTAATAATAGCCGATTCCCAGCTTGACATCGGTGTCGAGAAAGGTGATCATTCCGTCCTGCATGACGGCCTCGCTTTTCGGGATGTCCGCGATGCGCGTCCAGGGTCCGATATTCCTGAACGAGGACCGGTATACCCGGTAACCCGCCAGATCGTTATTGCCGAAATCCGGATCCTTGTAGGTTTCCGGAATCGGCGGCCACTGGATCCGGACGCCCGGGTCGGCGGTTCCCGTGATGGTGAGCGAATTGTTGCCGTCGGTCGGGGTCGGAGGCGGTACCGGGCACTTGTAACCCCGGCGGTACAGCTCCGCGGCCGCGTCGATGTGGGCCCAGAGGCTGTCCCTGCCGTCCTTCAGGTGCTGTTCGTTCTCCAGCCCTCCCGCCGCCACCTTGTCCATGCTCATCATGCCGCAGGCCGCGACCATGACGAACTTCAGCTCGCCGCCGGGCGGCAGGTTGTACGGACCTGTGGAATTCAGAAAGTCGATCTGGCGTTCGAACCGCGTCGCCCTGCGGCCGCCTGGAATCGCGATTCCGTCTTCGGTCGTGGCCGGCGGCGCCTGGACGTATTTCAAAGCCGCCAAACAGTAGGCGTCGGAATCGAAGTGCGTTTCCGGGTTGTCGTTGTTCGGATCTTCCTGAACCCGGTTGGATTCCTGGTTCAGATTGGCCTTGTCGACGATGTTCGGGTAGTCCGGCGCCGCGGGATCCGACTTCACCGGCTTTTCGAGCCAGTAGTAGGTGAAGTACTGCGGCGACAAAAACTCGTGGTCGATGGACGCGGGCGCCCCGAGGTCAGCCGGGTCGCCGAGGTCGCTTTTGGTCAATCCGAACGGTTCGACCACGGGCTGGTCGTTTGCGTCCCACTGCCTGCCGTCATGGAAATAGAACGCCTTGTGCGCCAGGTCCCACTCATAATCGTCATCGTCGCGCCATCCCCCGTACATCGGTATAGCGATGCTGAGCTCCGCGGTGGGAGCGAAATAGAAATCGGTGACCTGGTGCGTGCCCGTGTTTCTGAAGTTGAATTCGTAGATCAGGAAATCGGAATACTTCGGAAAACTCCACGCCAGAACCCTGAAATGCATTTCCACCCCGTACTCGTTGATCGCGTTCGCGCCGGTCAGGATTTCCTCGGCCGGAATCGAGGGATCCGCGAGGTTGTAATTCTTGATCAGCGTGGCGGGCTCGATCGACGTGATGTACGTGGGGTTGGGATCGTACGCCATGCACACGCGGAAGGGCTTTCCGACCCCGTCCACGGTGGCTCCGGCCATGTACCCCGACCACTCGGCCATGCCGTAGTGGTCGTTGATGTTGGAGGTGATCAGGTGGCCCGGGTAGTCGAACTTGTAAAACGTTTCGCCGCCCGCCGTGGGCTGGCCGACTCCCGAGGTGTTCCAGATCCGCGCCCAGAGCTTGCCGCGTGTGATGTCGGCGTAATTGAACTGCTGGGCGTAAAGCAGTGGCACCATCGCCAACAGCAGAAGAACGGCGATCAGGCAGATGGTTCCACCGGCGATGCTGATTTTTTTGGATGTTCGCATAAATGCTCCTCCTTGACAATCCGTTTGACTGGGTGAGATGGCCACCGGCCTTGATTGGGACGATTCCAGGCTGAATGTTGATTTTCGCTTCATGCGGGTCTCGTCACAACTCCAGGCTCAGCGACACATAGATCTCCCTCTTCGGATTGCTTATGGAATTGTAGAACCACCAGACGTTGTCTTCGCCGCTCTGCCAGACCCGCGGCATCGTTTTCTTCTCCTGCCAGAGATCCATGTCGGTGCCGCCGAGATAGCTCATGTTCCGGTCGTAATTGTTGAACAGGTTGAACACTTCGACGCCGATGACCGGAGAGAACCTGCCGAGCGGGATGCGCTTGGAAAGCTTGAGGTCGGTCCGGTTGTGCGGATACCACCGCTTGTTGTTCGGAACCCTGAGCCCCTGGAAGTCCTTGGGATACCAGGTGTACTGCGGCCCGGTGAAGTACTCGTGGTACATCCCCAGCGTGATGTTGCCCAGCAGGCCCATGGGGCCGACCTTGTCGGGCGTGACGTAGCTGAGGCTGCCCTTGATCATGACGTTGCTGAGCCAGGTCGTCTTGGTCTCCGAATAGTTACGCGGCGGATTCACGATGCTGGCGTCTTCATTGTACTGCCAGTAACTCGGCGTGCCGCCCGAGGAAAGGCCGTAGTTGAAGGTCAGATTCGCGGACCAGGTCCTGAGGAAGAGTTTGTCGAGGGTCACTTCGATGCCGCGGATGTCCTTGTAGGCGTCGTTGGCGTAGAACACGAGGTCGTGCCCGTCGTTGGCGATGTTGCGGGTGTACGACTGGGTTTCGATGTTGCCCCCGCCCCATCCGACTTCGGCGAAACCGCCTCCGCTGACATTGTACGTGCCGTTGAAAGCGAAGTGCGTGAGCCGGCTGCAGTCCTTGTAATAGGCGGTCATTCCCAGCCTCAACACATCGGCGATGTTCTGATCGAAGCCCACCTCGTACTGAATGGTTTTTTCATACGTCAGGCCGGGCTGGCCGTACCATCCCTGCCACTGGTCCATCCGGACTGTGGATAAAGGATTGCTTTCATACCAACTCGTGGGGAATCCGAGGATCTTCGCCCATGAAGGCCTCTGGTAGAAATGGCCGTAGCTGAATCGCAGCTTTGACTTGTCGGTGATGGGGAACGACAGGCCCAGCCGCGGCGCAAGCGCGAATTTCATTTCGGATTTCAGAGTATTTTTGTCCTGCAGCTTCCCGGTGAAGGAACTCGGATAATTGGTCTTCACCGCGAACCAGTCCTTCGGACCGTTGGTGGCCTGCCAGATATCCGCCGTGTTGGACGGCGCCCCGTCCAACCCGCCGTTCCACGATTCGTAGCCCAGCGGATCGTACATGTTGGCCGGGTAGTTGCGGTTCGAGTTGAAGCCGTCCAGACGGAGACCGACGTTCAGAATGATGCCGGAATATTCCATCTTGTCCTGAACGTACATCGATCCCTCGTACGGTTTTCCCTTGAATACGTTGTCAAGGTGCCAGACGTCTCCCGCGGGGAATTCCATGTAGTAATGCTGGTAGTCCAGGTCGTACGCCTTGAATTCGGCGCCGGTTTTGATCTGGTGGGCCTTGTGCACCTGGCTGGTGAAATCACCCTTGGCGGAGAACACCTTGCTGGTGCTGTAGTTGTTGACCTGGATCTGGCGGGCTGCCACCCTGAAATTCCCGCCGAGGTCGAACCAGCTGTCACCCCAGGGAAGGGTGGTCGTGCTGATGTTGTCGATCTTGCCGTAGTCCTGCAGCGAGGTCATGTAATCGGACATGTAGGACAGCTGGACCGTGTAGAAGGTGGAGGGATTCAGCACATGCTGCCACTTCAGGGTTCCCAGGTTGAAATTTTTCGTCTCCGGGCCCTTCAGCCAGTATCCGCCCCACGGTGCGTAGGCCTGGTTGTCGTATGGACTGCGCACGTCCGCGTTGGGCTGCCAGCGCGCCTCTTCGGAGCTTTCGTAGTTGTTCCAGTTGCTCTCGGTGAAGGTCGCGCTCTTGTAATAACCGTGCAGGAAGTTCAACGTCAGTTTCTTGTTGGCGCTGACATCGTAATTGAGTTTAGCCTGGATGTTGTAATCGGGGTTGTATTCCTGCGCCTGCGGGAAAATGTTGACGCTGTTTTTAAAACGGCCCGACAGCATGAAATTCATGTTGTCGAAGATCCCGCCGTACAGCGTGGCTTCGAGGTCGTGCTCCGGCCGCTTCGCGTAATCGCCGAGTATGGGATTCGGCGTGATCTGCTTGCGGTACGTGGAGAGCAGTTCGTCCGCGGTTGGGACCTTGTTGCCGTCCCATCCGTAGAACCTCTGGAAATACTGGGCGAATCCGGT
>Ga0315274_10015186_pt1 | contig 10910 bp, 9 predicted proteins | sample YL17G02_20_MG_FD_203700 | JGI IMG/M metagenome (GOLD analysis project Ga0315274, IMG submission 203700) | Sediment microbial communities from Yellowstone Lake, YNP, Wyoming, USA - YL17G02_20 | ecosystem: Environmental > Aquatic > Freshwater > Lake > Sediment | place: USA: Wyoming | collected...
TCAAGCTCGGCAAATATAGCTTTCTGGCCGGCGAATGCTATCTCGTCGCCGGAGGGAACCATCCCCTCGCCGATACGTCGAAGCCCATCATGTTCCAGCCTTCGTCCGCCAAGGGCGGGATCCGGGTCGGCGAAGACTGCTGGCTCGGCGCCGGCGTGACCGTACTGGACGGAGTGACAATCGGCCGGGGGAGCGTTGTCGGAGCCGGGGCCGTCGTCGCGGCCTCTCTCCTCGAGTATACCTACGCGGTGGGCGATCGCCGCCTCCGCCTTCAGGACCGCCGCTCGCTCTCTTAACCCGTTTTCCTGTTGACCGTCGAACACTTTGCGTTTTTTAGCCTTTATGCGTTGCTATAAAACCTGCAAACGGGAACGGCCGGAACGTGATGAGGGTTTGCCGCCCCGCAGACGCTCTTCGAGGCTCCCGTCTTCGGACGCCGAGGTTTCGGAGACCATCAAGGCCGACCCAAAGTCTACGAGCTGGTAAAGGGGAAGGAGTGGATAGCCCGAGGCGCCGAGAAGGAGCGTCGAGGGGTGGTTCATCAAACCCGATCTGGAGTGGAGGCCGTTCTCGGACGCGGGCTTGGTCTGGGTCAGACTGAAACGAAAGTGTTCGACGGTCAGGGTTTCCTGGCCTTGTAGATAAAATTCGACGAGGAGTCGAAGCGGCCCGAGTGGGCCAGATAATTCTCGATCGTATAGCCCCGCTTTTCCAGGAAGGTCCGAATCTCGTCCGGCGTGTAATGATGCCGGATCGGGACGAAATACCAGTCGAGAATAAGCTCGGAGAGCTTCTCGCCTTGGCGCGATTTTTCCCGTTTCTTGAAGAGAGCGACGACCGGCGTCCCGAAAAAGGCCATCCCCTTGGCCAGACCGTTCCAGGACCGGCGGGGCGTCCGGATGAGAGTTTTGCGGATCGCCTCGTGGATCCAGGTGACCTTGGTTTTCTTGTAAATCGCGAGGAGGATCGACCCGCCCGGCTTGAGGACGCGCATGAGCTCGGTCACCGCTCCGAGGGGATCGGTCGTGTGATGGACCGTGCCCCAGGCCCAGACGATGTCGAACGAAGCGGCGGGGTAGGGGAGGCGGAGCATGTCCTGCCTTTCGAAGCGGGCGTTCCCGAGGCGGAATTTCTCTTTGAGGCTCTCGGCCGTTCCAAGACTGCCGGGGCTGATGTCGATGCCCGTCACCCGGCCGGCGCCGTTGCGGGCGAAGATGATGCTGAAGATCCCGGTCCCGCAGCCGGCGTCGAGGACGGCTTTGCCCCGGACCTCTTCGGGCGCGTAGAAAAGGAGCCAGTGTTTTTCCGAGGCTTCGTACTCGGGGATGTATTCAGTCCAGACGACGTCGTAGAAATCCCCGACGCGCTCTCTATTCATGGCGATGATCCTTCGAAATGAACGGATAGTCTAAACGTGGCCGCGGGTATTGTCAATTTGGCGGGAGTTGACCGTCAAATAGATCTCGATTTCCCCTCGTTTTCGTCTCTCTCCGGCCGACGACCGGGGACGGCCGGAACGTGATGAGGGTTTGCCGCCCCGCAGACGCTCTTTGAGGCTCCCGTCTTCGGACGCCGAGGTTTCGGAGACCATCAAGGCCGACCTGAAGTCTACGAGCTGGTAAAGGGGAAGGAGTGGAAGGCCCGAGGCGCCGAGAAGGAGCGTCGAGGAGTGGTTCATCAAACCCGATCTGGAGTGGAGGCCGTTCCCGGTCGCGGGCCGGCGTGGTCCCAGGGCGAAAGCGGGGAAGTTCAGGTTCCGTCGAGGATGCGGACGTCGGAATAGACTTCCTCGACGGTCATCCGGACGCGCTTGATGAAGAGGAAGCCGCCGTTGACTTTGAACCGAGTCCGCTTGAGGACGAAGTATTTTCCGTCGAGCACTTCGACATCGGCCTCGACGGAGAGCTCTTTAACCATTCTCGGCATCTTCGACGGCCGGATTTCGGCCCGGAGAATGTCGAACGCGGCCGGATCGATGGTATAGGTCCCTTCCCAGTTCCGTTGGTCCCTGGTTTTGGCTTTGACGTCGAGGAGGACGAGGCGGCGTCCGGTAGGGTCGGCGGTCTCTCTGATGTCGAATCGGAAGTTCGGCCTCCGTTCGGGGCTGAAGGGAAGAAGCTCGTCGAGATCCATCCGGCCGCCGCGGCGGCCTTCCGGCCGGCCGCTCCTCGGCCCCCGGTCCTCCTCGGACCGGCGCCGCCCTTCTTGTTCCCGTCGATCCCGAGCCTGAGCCGTGTATTGAGACGTGATGTCCTTCGTCTTGCCGTCCTCGGTTTCCAGGGCCTTCAAGACTTCCTCGCGCCTCCGGCCGTCGGTTACCTGCACGGTCTTAGTGACGACCGTGACTTTCTCGGGGCGTCCGTTCCTATCCGTCTCGGTGATCGTCTGGACGGCCGCCGCCGTCCAATTTTTATAGGCGGCCGTAGCCGCCAGACGGGCGGCGACGCCGTCGAGAAAAGCTCCGAGATCCGGAGGGGTTTGGGACCAGAGGGGGACAGCGGCAACGACGAGAACGGCCGCGCCCAGCCGGCGAAGAGGGGTTTCTAAGGTCATGGGTTTCGCGCTTTCAAGCCGATTATCCTACCGGAAACCGCGCCCCGTGGCAAGATCCGGCCTCTGCGCCGGCCTCCGGCGCGCTGCATCTCATCCATTTATCCGTCGACCCGTTTATCCCGCGGTATCCGGCGAGACTCCGCGCGTCCGCGGACGGCCGGAACGTGATGAGGGTTTGCCGCCCCGCAGACGCTCTTCGAGGTTCCCGGATTCTCGGACGCCGAGGTTTAGAAGACAGGCAACGCCAATCGAGGAACACGGTGAAAGGTCGAATATCCAAGATGCCAAGATGCCAAGGCGCCGAGAAGGAGCGTCGAGGGGCGGTCCTTCAAACCCGATCTGGAGTGAAGGCCGTTCGGGGACGCGCGGCGGCTCGATTCGGTCACGATTCGGTCATGTCTTGACAAGGCCGGGGGCCCCATGATATAAAGTCGACTGTTCCTAGTGTTTCTATAGTAATTATAGGGAGTAGATCGCATGTCGACCGTTCTCGTCGTCATCCTCATCGTCCTGGGCGTCCTCGGCCTTCTCGCCGGACTTCTCATCTGGCTGTTCTTCCACCAGGGCGGCTGTTGCATCCGCCGGGCCAAGGCCAAGCTGACCCGCCGGGACTACGTCGCTCCCGTGCTCCGCTGAGGCCCGGCCTCCGCGTCCCGCCGCCCCGCTTCGGGTTGCAAAAATCCCCCCGTTGGGTATCCTATTGACGACCTTGGATGAAGGAGTCCGCCATGGGCCTGATCAAAAATGATGCCGCCGTCATGTTCTCGGGAGGGATCGATTCCCTGCTCGCCTCCGTCCTGCTCCTGAAGAATCACGACAAGGTTCATCTCATCACCTTCGACAAGGGCTACCTCGAGTTCGGGGTCAAGAACAACCTCCCCAACGTCGAGCGACTCAAGGCCGCGTACGGCGAAGACCGCATCACCCACCAGGTGATCGACATCAAGGACGTCGTCAAGCGCATCTCGGTGAGCTCCTTCTTCAAGGACCGCAAGGAGTATAACGCCGAGACCCGCTGGTGCGTCGGCTGCCGGATCAGCATGAATGCCGCCGCCCTGATGTTCTCCCTCGACAACAATCTTGTCGGCTTCGCCGACGGCTCGAACCGCGAGCAGATCCCCTCCGAAGGGAACCTGACCGGGACGGCCGAGAATTTCCCCAGCATCGTCAACCGGTCCAAGGCCTTGGCCGCCGAATATGCCGTCCAATTCATGACCCCGACCTACGAGTTCGGGAGCCGCGAGGACCGCCGGTCCAAGCTCAAGGAACTCGGGTTCGATATCGATTACCTCTCCATGGACCACAGCAAAAAGATTTCGGGAATGATGACCAAAGAGGTCGTCAAGCGCTCCCAGCCGATGTGCTTTTCCGGCTGGATGATCCATTGGAAGCGCAACCTCTTCGGCAAGCTCGTCGAGCAGGATGAGGCCAAGACGGTCGACTACGTCTCCAAGAAACAGGCCGGGATCGTCCGCGAAGTCATCCGCGATTATTTCGCCGAGAAGGGCCTGGACATCGAGGCGATCGTCAAAGCTCGCAAGTCCGACCGTCTCGGCCGGTTCGAGCCGAGCTTCGTTTAAAGCCGGCCGGCGGCGCGGTACCAGGCGACGGTTTTCGCAATGCCCTCGCGAAACGGAGTTTTTGGGGCGTAGCCCAGTTCTCTCCTCGCCTTGAAGATGTCGAGGGGCTTGGGATGGGCGAAGAAAGCCAGGCGCGAAGGGTTGAGAGGCGCTTCTTTCTTGATGAGGCGAAAAGCCCCTCCCAAGATCCAGGCGGCCGCCCTGGTTGGGAGAAGCGGCAGCCGGACCCTGGGAAGACGCCCTCCCGCCGCCTCGGCGATCAAACCGGCGATTTCCCCGACGGTCAACGCTTCGGATCCGGCGAGATGGTAAATCTCGCCCCGCCGGCCTTTTTCGGCGCTGAGGATCGTCCCCTCGATGAGGTCGTCGATATAAACCGGCGTCTGGAGCGTCCGCCCCTTGCCCACGAGGACGAACCTCTTGCGGGCGATGGCGCGGAACAGCTTGAGCGTCCGCCGGTCTCCGGGGCCGTAAGCCCATCCCGGCCGGATGATGACGACGTCCTGCCCCGAGCCCGCCGCCTGGAGGGCGATCCGTTCGCCCTCGAGTTTCGTCCGGTCGTAGACGTCCCGCGGATCGAGCGGATAGTCCTCGCCGGCGATCCGTCCTCCCCGGACGTGCCCCAATACCCCCGCCGAGCTGAAATGGACGACGCGGCCCACCCCGGCCGCACGGGCGGCTTCCAAAAGCGTCCGCGTCCCTTCGGCGTTGACCGCCCGGAAGCCTTGTTCGCCGATCCGGGAAGCCCCGAGGGCGGCGGCGCAGTGGAAGACGACGTCGATTCCGCGGCAGGCTTCTTCAAGAAGGGCCCGATCGCCGAGGTCGCCCTGGACGGTCTCGATCGGCCCCGCCGACCAAGGTTGATGCCGGTGGACGAGCGCCCGTACGGCCTCGCCTCGTTCCGCGAGAGCGGAACCGAGGCTGCCCCCGATGAATCCCGAGATTCCGGTGATGAAGACATTCATGACGGCGGGGAAGAGAACGGGAGACGGCCGGCCGCTAGATCGAGCGCGGCGCCGATCTTCTCGAGGTAGCGTGGATAAACGTATTCCCGCCCGGCCAGTTCGGCGGCGGCGCGGGCGCGGACCTGGGCCTCCTCGGAACTCAGGGCGAAGGAAATCGCCCGGCCCAGGGCGTCGGGATCGGGCGCGGCCAGGACGGAGATCGTCTCGTTCAGGACCTGGGTATGAGTCCAGAGATCCGTGGCGACAACGGGCCGGCCCGATTTGAGGAAAGAATAGATCTTCAACGGGGTGTTGGTTCCGGAAACGCGCGGCGAGACGAGGACGTCGGCCAGGGCGAGGTAAAGGGCGACGTCCCGCGGCGGGACTTTTTCGACAAACGCCGTCCTGCCGCCGATCCCGAGTTCGGCCGCTCGTTTCCTCACGGGCTCCTGGTCGGCCTTGGACCCGCCGACGAGGACGAGCATGGACCGCTCCCGGACCCGGGCGAAGGCCTCGACCAGAAGCGACACTCCCTGGTAGGGCTCATAGTTGCCGGCGTAGAGGACGACTTTTTCGCCGCCCGGGGAGATCCTTCGGCGCAAGGCCCCAACGGCTTCCGGGACGGCCGAGCGGTCCTCGAAATCGTTGAAATCGATGAAGTTTTCCAGAAAGACGGCTTTCGGGCCGAATCCTTCTGCGGCGACATAATCCAGGAGATCGCGGCAGATGACGATGACCGCCCGCGATCCTTGGAGGATGTAGCGTTCCATCCAAAGAAACGCCCGGTGCAGAAAAGCCGAGCGCGAAAAGTCGAAGTTCCTCAACTGTTGGGGGAGGCTCGAATGCATATCGTAGAGGTGCGGAACGCGGAAAATCCGCCCGAGGATGACGCCGGGAAAGGCCGCCTCCTCGTGGGAGAAGATCGCGTCGTACCGGCGGCGCAGGAGCGCCCCGAAGGCGGAGAGGAACATCAAGGCGTCGAGCGGGATCTTGACGAGGGACGGACCGATCTTGATCCTTCGAATACCGAGGAGATTCGGGATCCGTCGGATTCTCAGACCGGAGAGGGAGACGTCCTCCCCGAGAGGATAGGTCACGAGGTCGGTTTGGTGACCCAGGTCGGCGAGGGCTTTGAGGCGGAAATAAACGCTGATCGGGGTTCCCCGAGGCTGGAAAAAAGGCTCGGGGGCGAGCATCAGGATCTTCATGGCCGAAGGGGTCACTCGTCGAGCCCGCCGCCGGACTCGATGACCTCGCGGACAACGTAGATCCGTTTCTCGACGGCTTCGTGATAGGTCCGGACCATGATCTCGCCGAGGAGGCCCATGGTGACGAATTGGAAGCCGATGACCATGAGGAGGACGGCGAGGAGAAGCAGGGGGCGGTTGCCGATGCCCTGCTTGAGAACGAGGCGCTGGTAGGAGAGGGCAATCCCCAGGACTCCTCCGACGGCGCCCGAGAGCAAGCCCATGAGTCCGAAGATCTGGAGCGGCCGGGTCGAGTAACTGAGGAGAAACTTCACGGTCAGAAGGTCGAGAAACACCCGGATCGACCGGGAGATCCCGTATTTCGAGGCGCCGTGGACGCGGGGTCGGTGGTTCACCGGCACCTCGGCGATCGTCACCCCGATGGTCGAGGCGATGGCCGGGATGAAGCGGTGCATCTCCCCGTAGAGCTTGATGTTCTTAACGACCTCGCTGCGGAAAGCCTTAAGAGTGCAGCCGGAGTCGTGAATTTTGACTCCGGTGATCCGGGCGATGAGCCGATTGGCCATGATCGAGGGCAGGCGACGGGTGATGAACTTGTCCTTGCGCTTGCGCCGCCAGCCGCTGACGATGTCGTACCCTTCATCCATTTTTTCGAGGAGCAGGCCGAAATCGTTCGGATCGTTCTGGAGGTCGGCGTCCAAGGTGAGGATGACCTCGCCCCGGGCGTGATCGAAGCCGGCCGAAAGGGCCGCCGTCTGGCCGAAGTTCTTCCGGAGGCGGATGACCCGGACGCGGGGGTCGCGGGCCTGGATGTTCCGGAGGAGAACGGCGGAGCCGTCCTTGCTCCCGTCGTCGATGAAAACGATCTCATAGGCGCGGTCGAGGCGGACGCAGGCGGCCGTGATCTCGCGATAGAGCGCCTCGAGGCTCTTTTCCTCGTTGAAAACGGGGACGACGATCGATAGGGCGACGGGTTTGGGCATGGCGGCCGCCGTCACTATAGCATAGTTTTTTTGGGAATTGAATTTCGACGGCTTTTCTGCTAATAATGGACAAACCCGGCATGGCCCTTGGAAGGAGAGAATTTCTCAGGCTGGGAGGAACGGGGTTGGCCCTGGCCGGGCTCGACCCTCGCGTCCTCCTGAGCGGTCATTTTCAAGAGCCCCGTCCTGCGCCCGTTCCGGCCGTCCTCCAAGCGGCCGACGAGTTTCCTTTCCCCTACGATCCGGCGGCGTTCGCCTGCGCCGAGCGGATTTACAACATCCGGCGGAATCCCAGGGACGCCTCGACGTTCGAGGGATCCCTCAACCTTCTCCTTCAACCCGGAAAGACTCTCGACCTCAAGCTCCTCGCCTCGGACCGCCTCGAGAACCTGGCCGCTACCCGCGACATTCAGACGTTCACCGGCGTCAGCGGCGTTTTTGAGGGAAAAATCGCCGGGTACCCGGGACCTCGGGTCTTTTACCAGATCCAGTATCGGGAAGGAAGCGGCCCCTGGAAGGCCCTTTCGCCGAAGAGCTTCAAGCCGGCCTCGACCGATTTGGACGCCGGCGGTGAAATTAAGGTCATTCTGCTCTCCGACGACCACACCTTCGACGACGCCGATAGCGGGGTTTCGGACGCCTATAAAGGGCTGAAGCTCAACGGCGATTACGTCAACGAGTTCCTGAAGACCCTGCTGACGAAACCCGCTTGGGAGCCGCCCAACGAGCCCCTCGGCAAGCTCAAGAACGGGCTCTTCCTGGCGCGCGCCCTCCGCCATATTCTCGTCAACGAAGATGCCGACCTCCTCCTCAACCTCGGGGATACGAACGGCTTGGGAGCGCCCTATCGCTGGGCGGCCTACGGTCTGCCGTCGGCCAACCTCAAGGACGCCGACCACGATTATATCGCCCAGCTCCTGTGGCTTCGGATGAGGAAGATGTATTCGGCCGTCACCCCGCATCTGCCCATGGTCATCGCCTTAGGAAACCATGACGGCGAGGAGAGCTGGAACGGCATCCGTTCCCGCGCCCGGGCCTGGAGGCAGAAATATTTCACTTTGCCCGACGCTTTGACCTACCCGGAGGGGGGGGATTCGCACGGCGCCTATTATGGCTTTTCGCTGGGGGCGGACGCGGAGAACCGCGGGGGCGCTCAATTCCTCATCCTCGACGTGACGGGCTTTACCGGGGGATTCGAACCGGCGCGGCCGGAGGGCTGGACGCTCGGCGACGCGCAGCTGCGCTGGATCGAATCCGTCCTCGCGAAAGGCGAAAAGCATTGGAGTTTCGCCTGTTATCACCATGTCCTGGGCGGCTGGCCGGCCGGGCCGACCGAGATCGAGTCGCAGATCGCCTATGGCCGCGGGCCTCTCTTCAGCGCCAAAGATTACAAGCCCTTCACGAATCCCGACTCCGTCGAGCAGGTCAAGCTCACCGATCTCGCCCTTAAGTACGGGCTCCAGGCCTTCCTTTACGGCCACGATCATATTTTCAAGCCCACCTGGATCGGCAAGGGCGCGGGGCAAAAAGATCTCTACGGCGTCTGCACGGGGTCGCCTAAATACATCGGCGAGACGTCTTGGTGGAACGGGGCGAATTGGAGAAAGCACTACGGCGATCACGCCAAACACGATTTCTGGGGCCCTCCAGGGTACACGCGCCTGACGATCAGGGCGGAATCGGTCAAGGTCGAGTATGTCGCCGCGGGGTATTCGCGCTATTCCAATTTTGCCGCGGGCCAAAAGGCCGGTGACGTCCTCTCCGCCCTCGTCATGGGGACTCCCGCTCCGAAGCTCGGCGTGGACAAATCGGCCGTGACGGTGGAGTCGGCCGAAGGACGGACTTCCTTGCCGCCGGTGACGGTCCGGGTCCAGAACGCCGGCGGCGGGGCTTTGGCTTATAAGATCCGGCCCCGGGCGCCGTGGCTCTCCGTTTCGCCCAACTCCGGAAAATCGTGGGGCGAGTGGCGCGATCATGCCTTGACAATCTCTCTCCGCGGCCTGCCGGAAGGCACTTACGAGGGGGCCGTGTCCGTCGAGGCCGAGGGCGGCGCCGCCGGGCCGCTCGAGGTCCCGGTCAAGCTGATCATCGAGCCGCCCCGGATCTACCCGCCCGTCGATTTCGTCGCCGTCCGAACCTCGGAAAGAACCCTTTTCTCGGCCGCGGCGGCGATTCTCCTGACCTGGAAGCCCAACCGGCTCAATGGCCGGATCTCGAAGTATCGGGCCTATCTCCTGGGCGACAACGGGGCCCGGACGATGATCGGCGAAGTCCCCGCCGGGACGTTGCGTCTCGCCTACCGGAATGCCCGCCCCGATCGGGCCTACCGATTCGCCCTGGCGGCCGTCGACGCCCGCGGGCGGGAGGGCGAGGCCGCCCTCGCCTCGGTAAGCTGAAGACCGCCGTGTCCGATAAAAAGATCCTCATCGTCGATTACGAGGCCAAAACGATCGAGTCCCTGACCCGGCTTTTCAAGCCTTACCGGTTCCAGATCATCAGCGCCTCCGATGGAATCACGGCGTACGAGAAGTTCAAGCTCGAAAATCCCGACCTCGTCATCCTCGAAGCTATTCTTCCCAAGCTTCACGGCTTCGACCTCACCCGCCGGATTGTCCAGGAGTCGAAGGGAACGGTCCCGGTCGTGATCGTCACGGGCCTGTATCGCGGTCCCCAGTACAAGCACGAAGCCCTGGCGACGTTCGGCGCGGCCGAATTCATCGAAAAACCCTATAATGAGGATTATCTCATCCGGACCGTCCTGACCCTCCTCAAGGAGAAGGTCGATATCGAAATCGACCTCCCCACGACCGCCGAGGTGGTCGATTATCTTGAAAAGCACCTGAAGAAGGGAATTTGACAGCCCGGAAATGATCCTATAGACTCGGAAAGCCATGAGCGAAAGCCTCTGGACGAGGTGTAACAGTTGCCAGAAGATCCTCTACAAGCAGGACATCCTCGATAACCATGCCGTCTGTCCGGCCTGCGGCTTTCACTTCCGCCTCTCGGCTTCGGAGCGCCTGGCCTCGCTTTTCGACGACGGCCGGTTCGAGGTCCTCGACCACGAAATTCGGCCTGTGGACTCCCTGAAATTCGTCGACAGTCTGCCTTATGCCCAACGGCTTGCCGACAATCAGAAAAAGACGTCGCTTCCGGAGGCGGCGATTAACGGGGTGGGGACGATGGCCGGCTTGCGGGTCGTCATCACCGCCCTCGAATTCGGTTTCATGGGAGGGAGCGTCGGGTCGGTCGTGGGGGAAAAGGTCGCCCTGGCCGCCGAACGAGCCTTGGCCGAAGGCGTTCCTTTGATCATCGTCTCGGTCTCCGGAGGGATGAGGATGCAGGAAGGGATCCTGTCCCTCATGCAGATGGCCAAAGCCGCCGCCGCGTTGGCCCGCCTCGAAGCGGCCAAGCTTCCCTTTTTCTCGGTCTTGGCCGATCCGACGACGGGCGGGACGACCGCCAGCTTCGCCATGCTGGGCGACATCAACATCGCCGAGCCCAATGCCCTCATCGGTTTCGCCGGACCCCGGGTCATAGAGCAGACGATCAAGGAAAAGCTCCCCAAAGGCTTCCAGCGCTCCGAATTCCTTCTCAAGTGCGGCCTGATCGACGACGTCGTCTCGAGGAAGAACCTGCGGGCTT
>Ga0315274_10015188_pt1 | contig 10910 bp, 13 predicted proteins | sample YL17G02_20_MG_FD_203700 | JGI IMG/M metagenome (GOLD analysis project Ga0315274, IMG submission 203700) | Sediment microbial communities from Yellowstone Lake, YNP, Wyoming, USA - YL17G02_20 | ecosystem: Environmental > Aquatic > Freshwater > Lake > Sediment | place: USA: Wyoming | collected...
AATCCTTTAACTCCAAATCCCTCTTCATCTGATCGTGCAATCTTCCCATGACCTATCTCCTTTCTTCAAAAGTAGATTTTGTACCCTCTACTTTTTAACAGAAAGGATTAGGACCTTGGAACTGACAGATGAATCGATGGATAGGATGCGCCTCCATAACACATGCCATCGCCAGAATCCTATTCAGTTGTCAAAGAGCAAAATATTTAAACTACCGCGAAGCGGTTTAGTTCAACTTAGGGCTTCTCTTCTCCCGGAATGCCTGAATGCCTTCTGTTCGATCCTTAGTCGTATGTAGTAAAAGGTATAGGTCTGCTTCTAAACGCAATCCCTGATCCAGAGTTAAGTCCATCCCTTTACTGACAGCTTCCTTCGCATACCTCAGGCTAATGGGGCCTTTTGAAGCCATTTCATAGGACAAATCCATCGTTACCTTTACGATATCTTCAGGAGGAACCACCCTGTTCACCAGGCCAATCCGATAGGCCTCCTTTGCGTCGATCACCTCCCCGGTGAGAATCATCTCCAGAGCTTTGCCCCTCCCTACAAGGCGAGGCAATCTTTGGGTCCCTCCCTCCCAGGGAATCAGGCCTGCCTCGATCTGCGGCAACCCGAAATGGGAGATCTCGGTAGCAATTCTAACATCAGAGGCTAAGGCCAACTCCAGACCAACTCCGATTGCATCACCGTGAATCGCTGCAATCACTGGCTGATCAAGCCTGGAAATCGAGGAAGCAAGTGAGATGCCTTCAAAATCTCCCCTCATGGAAAATGATTTCTCCTCGGAACCAGTGAGAACAACCACACGTATCTCCTCATCCCAGGCGATTTCCGCACACAGTTCAGAGAGTTCATCACAAAGTCTGGCCGTTTTTTCTCTGTCGTCTCCAGACCCCATCATACTAATTACTATTACATTGTCTTTTCTTTGAACAGCCAAACTCTGACAGAACATTGCTTTGTCTCCAAATCAAATGAGGATAAGTTTCATACTCGGTATCATCTGGATACGATAGGCGGAATTAAAGGACTATATATCGGCGTCATTTACTTCTTTTCTGGATATCCTATTGCGGCTTCTTCCTTGAGTTTGGTGATTTCATCCAAGGTATAGCCCAACTCCAGCAAGATTTCTTCCGTATGTTCCCCGAAGCGGGGTGAAAAACTCCGTATTTTACCAGGGGTTTCTGAGAGCTTTATAGCAATGCCTACCTGCTTCACCTTCCCTAAAGAAGGATGATCGATCTCCACAACCATCTGGCGATGAAGAACCTGAGGATCTCGGAAAACTTCATCAAAAGTGTACACCTTTCCCACCGGCACCTCTTTTTTTATTAAAAACTCAAACCACTCATCAGCCGTTCTCATCAAAAAAATGTGCTTCAGCCACGAAGAAATCTCGTCCCATTTATCCCCTTCGGGCTTATGAAAATGGTGATCGGGGAGAACAGAGTGATACTGGATGTATTCCTCTTTGTTTAGAGCACGGCATAGATTCGTCCAGAACCATGGTTCCCCACAGCCAATCGTAATATATTTGCCATCCTTAGCTTCGTATACACCATAATATGGATAGGCACCTTGAAGGAATGTTTCTCCCCTTCCGCGAACCATACCATTGGAAAAGTAATCCGTAGTAAGCCAGGTTAAAAGAGAAATTATCCCGTCTAGGAATGCTATATCCACATACTGTCCCTTGCCCGTTTTATCTCTTGCTACTAAGGCAGCCAAAATACCGATAACACCATGTAATGAAGCTCCAGCAAAGTCTCCTAACAAGTTTAAAGGAATGACCGGTGGTCCGTCGTGGGGACCAATTAGATTAAGTGCTCCTCCTAATGATATATAATTTATGTCGTGTCCTGGGAGTTTACTATAGGGACCATCTTGTCCATAGCCACTGAGAGAACAATAAATAATTGATGGGCTGATAGACTTAACGCTTTCATAATCGACTCCTAGCCGCTTTACTACCCCTGGCCGGAACCCTTCAACAATAATGTCGCCTGTCTTCACAAGCCGGTTGAACACTTGACGGCCGCTCTTTGTCTTAAGATTAAGCCCAACGCTCTTCTTATTTCGATTAAGGGCATCAAAGGCCGCCCTTTTCTCAGCTTCATCGCCCTTAAGTACTACCTGGGGGTCAGTCCCTCGCTCGAAGGCCTCAGAAAAAGCCTGAATTTTGATTACCTCAGCACCAAGATCTCCTAATATCATGGTGCAAAAAGCACCGGGTGGATAATGAGTCAGATCCAAAATCCTTTTACCCTCTAAAGCTAACACATTGCCTCCGTATACGTGCTGTATCTCTGGTTACGTTAGAACTCCTGTACAAGCTAAGACTTCTCACCATATTCACTGTATCCTTTTCCTAACAGTTGAACAACACCTGGGTGTTGCGCCTTATATTCGCATAGTTCAATCATGATGCCGTGTGTATCCTTGGGGTGAATATGAGCCTCTTTTACCCTGCCAACTTCGATCCTACGGATAACCCTGAGACCTCGACTTTCAACTTCGGCTATGGCCTCATCCATGTCAGGAACCTTAACTGAGATAGCCCAGATTCCTTCACCCCGACGGTCAAGAGTTTTGGCCAGTAAGCCTTCAGGATCATTAGGGGCAATGAGCTCTATCCCGACCCCATTGAGGTTGCAAACAGATGCCTTGACACCGAAGCCTCCTTCAGCTTCAGGGGGAGAACTCAAGGTTTCAGAAAAAGTTGTATTCAGTAGTTCTGAGAAAAACCTAACAGCTTTGTCCAACTCTTTCACAACCACATGGATATGATCAATTTGCTCGACTTTCATGTGTGACTACCCCCTTTCCCAAGAAATCTGGTCCAGGCTTAACCCTGATATATCAATGTTAGGAATAACTGATCTTTTTTAGATGATACCCTTGTCCTTGAACTCAACAATTCTATCCCAGTCGTATCCCAGGATATCGATGAGAACCTCTTCGGTATGCTGGCCCAATTCCGGGGCAATAGACCTAAATGTTGCAGGGGTTCTGCTAAGATTCACAGGATACCCGGGAAACTTGATTTTACCAAGAATCGGATGGTCTAAATCTACAATGTAGTCATTCGCTAATACCTGCGGGTCATTTTTCAGGTCCGAAATATCCTGGGCAATGCTGTGAGGGAATACTTCTCCTGAATTCCTAATAATGGTATCCCATTCTCCACTCGATTTCATCAGCATGACCTTCTCCAATATCTCAGCAAGTGCCTGAGCATTTTCATTTCTCTTAGGTTCGGTCTCGAATCGGGGATCATGTTCAAGTTCAAGAATTCCGAAGGATTCGCATATTGCATGCCACCAGTTCCCTCTATCGCCAACAGCATTAAATACAATCCATTTATTATCTTTACATTTGTACCAATTAAAAAGGGGATTGTTTAACTTCTTCGGATTGCGCTTTCCCACACGCGCTCCTATTAGCAGATCTTGTATTAACTGAATCCCGATGAGCGTTCCTATTACTCCACCCAGCTGGGAAACCTGGACTTCCTGCCCTATGCCTAATCTGTCCCGGGCGATCAAGGCGGCCAGTGTGCCATAGGCGCATAACAAGCCAACAAGCGTGTCAACCACTCCGTCTGTTGCCGATATCGGAGGCATACCTTCATCACCGGCAGAGGTCATGAGTCCACTTCTGGCCTGAGTAATGATGTCAAAACCAGGAGCATCAGCATCCGGCCCCTTTAATCCAAATACGTTTGTGGAAACGTAAATAAGTTTGGAGTTATGTTTAGTTAAAGTGGGGTAATCGACTTTGAAATCCACCAAGACCGATGGAAGCAAGTTGCTTATAAAAACGTCCGATTTCTTTACAAGTTCATATAAGAGGCGTTGCCCTTCCTCTTTATGCAGGTCTATGGTTACGCTTTTCTTATTACGGTTAAAGAACTCAACGAAGGCTTGCCTGCCGTGCGGAAGCCCTGTCTGGACCCCAAGGAGAGTCTTGAAGCCACGCATCATATCGCCTTTCCCCGGCATCTCTATTTTCAAAACCTCTGCGCCTAAATCTGCCAAATAAGCCCCAGCCGCTGGCCCAGCTATTAATTGACTGAGGTCTACAATTCTAATTCCGTGGAGTATGGATTCGGATGAAGATTCTGTCCAACACTCGCCGAGTTTAACTGGCATCCTTTATCCCTCCTTTTCGTTGGTAGATTGTGTGTTGCTGCTTATCTAAGCATATCAAGCCCTTTTTCTTAAATTCAGGATGACATTTCAGATTCCTTATGTAATTTTTGATTCTGAATCTTTTAAATATTCCACCTTCAAAGATAGGAATTTCACTTATCGAGCACCCTAACTAACTCATCTCTTTCATGAGCAGCAGCGCTTGGTCCTATCTCCTTTACTCTATCAGGAAAACTGTATTCACCTGGGGGAAACTCGAGATAGGTCAACAGGGTGTGAGACCACGTCCCTGTTGTGAAAAATTGTGTGAGGCCCAACATATCGTAGACCGAATGGCGTGTCATCTTGGACAGAGCCAACCCATCACGCGTATAAAGCCCTATCGCCCGAGCCATCTCTTCTACCTCAGCTTCAAGCTTATCCGCAGGAACCGCCCTGTTAATCAAATGGATTCGCTCAGCTTCCTTTCCATCGATCATCTTTCCCGTAATGGAAAGCTCTAATGCCTTCGTCAATCCAACCCGGAGCACAAGCATTGGAGACATGGACCATCCGCCCAAGAAGAGTCTTTCCTCAGGATAGCCAAACTTGCAGTCCTCAGCACCAATAATCAGGTCACATTTCTCGACAAAAAAGAGCCCTGCGGCCAAACAATAACCATGGGCTTGAACTATTGTCACCTTATTGCAAAGAAATAGACGCCTCATGGTTTCATAAACCATCCGATCCATCTGCAACCTTACCCTCTGGCTCGGCGTCTCTACAAGCTTTTCTCCAGGCTTTGTCTCCTTCATCCTATAATGCAACTGATTGGCACCCCATTCTAAATCGTATCCACTGCAAAGAGCCCGTCCCCTTCCTTTCAAAATCAGAACCCTTACATCATCATCCTCTTCAGCCCGGGCAATCGCTTTCCCTATCTCTTCCACCATAGGCATGTCCAGAGCATTCAGTTTGTCTGGCCGGTTCAGTATGATCTTTGCAACCCGGCCATCTTTCTCATAAATCACCTTTTGATCTTCCATCTGTACCCCCTTCAGTCAGTGTTTAATTAAACCCCCGTGTTAGCAGGGATTTCCATCAAGGAAATCCGTTCTCCATCTGGCCCACGTATGTGAGCAACTTTCAGAGGAGGCAGAGTGGGGAATGGAGACGGCACAGTTATGGGAGGGCAATGAAACTCAGCTCCCCTATCAACTAAAGTAGAATACATCTTGTCAAGATCAGAAACCTCTAAGACCAAAATGGTGCCCTCTACATCTGAATACCCCACATTCATCGATTTTCTCCCCACAGGAGTGAGGACGTGGGCTATTTCCAATCCTTCCTCAAATATGGCTATTCGGGCACGAAAGCCACTATACCCGAAAAGCCTATCAAGCTCCCCTCCGGATGCGTCCATTTCTGTTATCAATTTCAACCCTAAGATGTCCCGGTAGAAAGACAAGGCTCGATCCATATTTGATGTCGAAATAAACGCATGATGCAAATGTTTTATCATCCCCGTTCTCTTTATGTTATCCAAGTCCAGCCAAAGATTCGATTCACAAACACGATAGACGAAAGAGGCGAGGCTCTGAGGGAATCTTGAAAATCCATATTTCCACTATTTCCTCGCAGTTCCTGCTAATTCCTCCTCCCATAGGGGGAATTTCTCACGATGTGTCCTTACGAACCCCTTCACTCCTTTCGCAAGCAGCTTCTGGGCCTCGTGGTCCCATCTATGACAATGAGCAAGTGCATTAAAATATGAGGTCAAATAAAGATTTTCGCGCACCCCTAATCTGTCATACACAAATCGCATGGCCCGCTTATTCATCTCAACCGACTCCGGTGCCATCAATGCTATCCTCTCACGCCATTTCATCGCCTCATCCAATAATTTATCACGTGGAACTACTCTATTTACCAAGTTAAGCCGGTACGCTTCTTGGGCTGCGATTCTGTTTGCGCCAAAAACTCCGCCATTTTATGGTAACCTGTCCAAAAAATCGACTAGGGAATATTTACCCAGGGCCCTAGCCGCATCGTCTCATCCCCAGATGCGCTGATAGAATCTGTCCTATTTCTTGTCTAAGGCATACAAATCTTTTTCTTCTTCCCATAAAGGGAATTTCTCGCGATATTCTTTCAAAACCTTACGAAGTCCTAAATTAATGAATTTTTGAGTTGTATCGTGATCCCTTCTATGGCTATGGGAAAGTGCATTAAAATAGGAAGTCAGGTAAAGATTCTCACGTAGCCCCAACCTGTCATAAACCAACCGCATGGCCCTCTTATTCATCTCAATCGTTTCCGGTGGCATCAAGGCTATTCTTTCACACCACTTCATCGCCTCATCCAGTAATTTCTCACGGGGAACCACCCGATTCACAATGTTAAGACGGTACGCGTCCTGTGCCGACATTCTGTTGCCCGTAAACAGGTACTCTGCCACCCTGTGGTAACCCGCCCAAAAAATAAACTCGGGTAGATTTACACAGCAGCCCATCCGAAGAGTCTCGTCGCTAAATACCGCGTCTTCAGACGCTATAATAATATCTGCCTTCTGGATGAACATCACGGCCCCGGCAATCACGTGACCATGCACTGCTGCTACTATGGCCTTTGGATACATCCATAATTTCTGATAATAATCGACAAAAATAGCATCATAGGTTGTTCGAAGCTCATCTGCCCCAATGCCCTCAGTCCAATCCTTGCCCGCCCATTCCTCCGTTAGAAGCACCATATCATGCCCGGCACTGAAATCCGGCCCATTAGCATCCACCAGAATTACTCGACAGTCAGGGTTCTTATTTGCTCGGTCCAGGGCATCCAAAATTTCGGACATCATCTGTTTATTTTCAACGTTCCTCTTCTCAGGATAATTTAGCGTTATTCTCGAAATCTTGCCTTCCTTAAATATGATTTTCTCGTATTCCATTTTTATTCTCCTTTCTCATTAAAAATAAAGGTTTGCTCCTTCAGATCGAGGTTTTCAGGAATTGCTTCGATCACCAGATCTTCATCGGTCACAATTTCCTTGAGATCCAACGCTCCCTTAATCCTTACCCACACCTCCTCCACTTATCTTCCCTCTCTGCTCCATCATGCCAAGGCTTTTTATGATCGAACCGAAGCCTCCTTGAGGAAGTTCATCGTCAACGTCCCTCAAAGCCACCTCCAACCCCACCTATGCAGATACCTGGGCTACCCTATTCCCCATGATGGCCGCCCCTCAGAAGGAATATCTTTTTGATTTAGACTACAATCCTGCTCACCCCTTTTCTGAAACATTCTCTTTATTAAGTCGACACCGGAGGGGTCACTGTTGCCCTTCTTGAAATAATTTTAGGAGCTGTCTCTTTATAGAAAAATCCAACAAATCCGGTAATGAGGCACGCTAAAACGGGAAAGAAAAGGGCAATTTTAAGACCATAAAGATCGCATAAATATCCGGCTAAAAAAGGCATCAGGGCTGAGCCCAAAATTTCTCCAATAGAAAATGGTATCCCTACAGCCATAGCTGCCATATGCGGTGGAACACTCTCCGTGGTCAATGCGGATAAGCTGATGGGTGCTATCCCTCCAAACGCAAATCCTGCTATCGAGATCGAAATCGCCAAAAGTAATAAACTTGAACCAGATAAAATAAAGCCCAAAAAGCCTAACCCTGTAACAAGCACTGATGGAATTAGTACCGGTTTACGTCCAACATGATCTGAAAGTAAAGGCAATAATATATGGCCCAAAAATCCCGCAAACCCAAAAAGAGACATGATGATTCCAGCGTCCGAAATGGATAGATAAACCTCTTTTGTTAAATAGAGGACGCTAAAAGTCGCGAATACAAATAAACATCCCATCAGCAGAATATTAGTTATACACGAAATGATGACATTTCTATACCTTAAAGGTGCAAAAAATCCTGACTTCTCAATCCCTCCCGATAAATGGCTTACCGTGCTTTTCGGTTCCCTCATGTAAAAATACAAAACGAGGCTAAGAATTATTCCAGGAATACCAACTATAAAAAATACCATTCTCCAAGACATAATTTTGGTAAGCTGAGTAATAAGAAGTGCTCCTAATCCCCAAGCGATTAACCCAGGGAGAGACGAATGCAAGCCAAAATTGAACCCCCTTCGACTTGGTGTTGACTCTACTGCGATCGTGGCAACGCTAGCAGGTATAATAGGTCCTATACCAATACCCATCAACCCCCGCACAAAAAATATTTGTAGGAAACTGGATGCTAAGCCCGAAAACCATGACATGAGAGAAAAAAAGATGGTCGCAGGAAGAAGAATAATTTTTCGGCCCATCCGGTCAGAAAGTCCCCCCAAGAACCAAGTCGCAAATGCAGAGATAATTGCAAGTATGGAAGTAAGGGCCCCTGCTTGAGCATAGCTCATTTTAAATTCAGGAATGATGAAAGGGAAAAGATAAACAATGGCCAGGCGGTTCATCATAACACTGCCCAAAAGAAGGGCGAGCAGAATTACAATTCCCCATTCATAGTATTTCCTCTCCTTCTGATTCATTTCCCTCTCCTCATTCATCACCCCTGCGGCGGAGTTCCAACGGCATGTCTAACGCATTCATTAAAATTTTGATAAGAAGCCCGTTTTCCCCTGAGTCATCTTTTACGGTCAATCCGTCTCTTTAAAATCTAAATATATAAGTCTTTCTAACCCGAGGGCGCTAAAGAATCTCTCCGCCTTAGCTATATCCTTTACAAGAACAGGCCAGCACTGCAGTCTCGTCATGTCACACCTCCTGGCATATTGAATTTGGCTCTATTTTTTTCAGGGTGATTCCCCACCTACTTGTGCTCACTCATTTATCCCACGATTTTCTTATGGCTTCAAAATCGTGGGATACTGACCCCCTTTTTTCGATACCGTATAACTCGTGAGAGAGGTGGACCTGGAAGTCGTTGATAAGAAGACGTTTCCAGGGACGCCTCAAAATCTGGCTCGTCATACGGCGATTGACACGGGACTGCTTCATGATCATTTCTGCAATCTCCCAAGCACGATTAAGGAGTTTCCCTTCAGAAACCACCTCGTTCACTAAACCCCATTCCAAGGCTGTCTTTGCATCAATGTTCTTACCCGTGTATAGGTAGTAACCAGCACGCTTAAGGCCGAGCAACTCCTGGAACACGAGACCCTGGCCGTCACCCGGTGGAAAGCCGATAGAAAAATGGGCATCCTGGAACTGGGCTTTTTCGGTACAGATGGTAATGTCGCACAGCAAGGCGATCTCCGTATGAAACCCTGGACCGTTCACTGCACTAATAGTTGGAATATCAACATCGAAAACCAGATTTTCGACCAGTTTCGTCGAGTCATAATAGCCCCTCTCGTATGGGAGATCAGGTTTCCCTTCCTTGATCTCCATCCCTTCATCGACTGTTTTATCAGTTTCTGCTATCCAGACCGAGCCAGTTGAGGTCAGGATCATCACCTCGTTTTCAGGATCATTGCCAACTTCATGCCAGGCCTGACATAGCGCATTGTGCATCATAAGGTTCCATTTAACATGACCACCATTGGTATGCATCCTTAATAAGATGATGCCGTTCTTGCGTTCCATAACAATATATTCTTTGAACTTCTCTTTGTAGTCTTCAAATCTTGGTCTGGGGACGAATTTTGTTGATCCCATGATTTTACCTCCTCTGAAATTATTTTTTCCCTTCCGGGTAACTTACCAAAGTGATATGTTTGATAGGCATGTCCTCGTCGTTAAGAGTCGCCTCCTTAAAGTGATGTATAAAGCTCCAGACTTCTTGCTTCCCTTCAATGGAATGCGCGATACGGACCCCTTTTCTTTCTGCATCGGCAACAGCTTCCCCCATATCTTTGACCCTGAAGAATATCATATATATACCTTCCCATCCCTTCAAGGCCAGTTCCACCACCTCTCTAACGATAGGAGGACATTTCGCTGCTTTAACCGGGTCAGCAACCGACAATAATTCGATTTGTCCACCTGGCCGGTCTGTGCAAATCCTCAGTCCAATTTCGTTACCGAACGGGGTCTCTTCGAACTCCAATTCAAAAAGTTTAGAGAGGAATTGAACCGTTTTGTCCATATCCTTCACTACAATTGCCACATGGTCGATACCCTCAATCTTCATTTTTCTCTCCTTTCCATTCTCCTCGTATTGTCAAAAGTTTTCTCTTGTTTTAGCCTTCATTTCAGATGGAATTGACGTTATATCATCCACTTAAGTCCTTTCAACACTCATGTAAACGTCTTCCCCCCTTTTAGCTGGCTTGAGCGGATCCCTTACATAGCTCAAACTCAAGCCAGCTAAGGATTCCCTGCGTTTTCCTATTTGGAATGAAAGACTTTTTTTCATAAAACTTTTGACAGTATTATTCTCCTCATCGCCATCCTTTAGGATGTCTCGATATTACGTTAATGTATCCTTTTGGAACTGGAAAAATCCCTCGCCTTCAGGCGATCACTTTAGTATAATGCAGCGTGCAATTCTATCGAACCACGTCGCATACCCAGTATAATGTCAAACTGCATTTCGTTTGGATCACGAAGTACCATAGACCCATACTGACTAAGGAAAATCGATAAACTTACAATCTATCACCCAGTTTTCACGCCGGATTCAGGATTAATAGAGACTGTTACGAAAAAAACTGAAAGCCTCACTTTTTAAAAATCGAAAGTCATCTGGGTTTGCAATCTTTTCATCGTTGTTTCGTCTCCTTATTCATATATTCCACTCCTTTCGGAGCAGAATAT
>Ga0315274_10015191_pt1 | contig 10909 bp, 17 predicted proteins | sample YL17G02_20_MG_FD_203700 | JGI IMG/M metagenome (GOLD analysis project Ga0315274, IMG submission 203700) | Sediment microbial communities from Yellowstone Lake, YNP, Wyoming, USA - YL17G02_20 | ecosystem: Environmental > Aquatic > Freshwater > Lake > Sediment | place: USA: Wyoming | collected...
AGCGTTATCCGGTAAGGGTAAGGTATATGCGTGAATTAAGAGATAACCCCGAAAGCTTAAATAGAATCTTTGTTTCTAGTATGATGGGCGAGCAGATTCCTTTAAGCCAGGTTGCTCAATTAAAAAAGGTCCAAGGACCTTCTATGATTCAGGCAGAAAATACCCTCCCCTATGCCCGGATATTTATTAATGTCAATCAGGATGTCATTGGTCTTGTGGATTTTGTAAAATTGGCTCAAAAGACAGTAAATGAAGCTATAAAAAGTGGCAAGATTAAATTACCCCCCGGATATTATATTACCTGGTCGGGTCAATTTGAGTCAGAGCTGGAATCACGCAGAAGACTCATCCCTTCTTTAATAATATGTTTAGCAGTTATACTTTTACTTCTCTACATCGCATTTAAATCTTTTAGCTCTTTGGCGGTAGTGGCTACGGGCCTACCCGTTTCTCTTATGGGTGGCATTATTCTTTTATTCATATTAGGTTTTAAGTTTTCTACTGCTGTCTGGGTGGGTTTTATTGCTTTATTTGGAGTGGCTACGGATAACGCGGTTGTATTAGTCTCATGTCTTGATGATTTATTTAAGCAGAGGATTCCCAAGACAATAAGAGAGACCAGAGATATGGTAATTCAAGGCGGACTTTTACGTTTAAGACCGGCAATGATGACTACCATGACTACTATAATTGCGCTAATCCCGGTTATGTTATCTACAGGCGCTGGTTCCGAAATAATGAAACCTATGGCATCTCCTACAGTAGGCGGATTAGTTACCGCTACTTTATCAAATTTAATCTTAGTTCCGGTTCTCTATTGTTGGCTAAAAGAGAGGCAATTTATCAATAAAAAGGAGAATAGATGAAAAGGAGGGTAGGTCAAGATGGATACATTTCATAATACTATAAACGCCATCAGCTTTGCTTTGAATATTATTGGTGCTTTAATTACTATTTGGGGAATATTGATTTCTTTAGTCGAATTCTTGAAAAAAGAGATTTTTGGTAGAGAAGAGTCCATACAGTTAAATGAGGCTATCCGAATAAAGTTAGGCAGTTATCTGGTTTTAGCTTTAGAGTTTTTTATTGCCGGAGATATCGTTAAAACCATTATTACACCAACTTGGCAAAGCTTAGGTATTTTAGGTGCGATAGTGGTTATCAGGACAATATTAAGTTATTTCTTAACCAAGGATTTAAAAAAGATTTAAAATAATAAAATGGCGAGAGACCCGATTTGCGGAATGCAGGTTGATGAAAATAGTGCCATCAAAGTCACTAAAGACAGCAAGGAGTATTTTTTCTGTAGTGCACACTGTAAGGATAAGTTTATGCAAAAAGAAGGCATAAAGGATGCTATCGTATGCTATCCTTCTACAAAAAAGCTATTTTTTAAAAATAAGTTATTCATTGTTAGCGGTATAACCGTTATGCTTATTTTGCTCTCTTTTTTTATACCTCTACTTGTGCCATTCCGTAATTCATTCCTGATGTACCTAAAAGCCATCTGGTGGGCAGTATTATTGGGTTTATTTTTAGGTGGGCTCATTGATTACTATATACCACAGGAATACATCTCTAAGATTCTTGCCCATAGAAAACCCTCTACCATATTTAATGCTGTATTTTTAGGTTTTTTTATGAGCGCTTGTAGCCACGGAATACTGGCGCTTTCTATACAATTACACAAAAAAGGCGCCTCAAATCCAGCAGTAGTCAGCTTCTTATTAGCTAGCCCCTGGGCAAATTTTACCATTACTATAATGTTGATTAGCCTATTCGGATTAAAGGGCTTATTTATTATTATTGCTGCCATAATTGTGGCAATTAATACGGGCTTTATATTTATGTTTCTTGAAAAGAAAGGTCTTATTGAAAAAAATAAAAATATTGTAGAGGTATCTAAAGAGTTTTCTATTTTAAAAGACATTAAAGTACGATTTCAAAATTATAGATTGGGGCTTAAGACTTTAGTGATTGATTTTAAAGGCATTCTTAAGGGTGCCCTAGCACTTTCTGATATGGTTTTATGGTGGATTATCCTAGGGATGCTTATTGCAAGTATTGCCGGAGCGTATATACCGGTGCATATTTTCCATAGATTTATGGGGCCGACATTTTTAGGCTTAATTGTAACTTTAGGTTTAGCTACCATAATAGAGGTTTGCTCAGAAGGCTCTTCACCGCTTGCCTTTGAAATATATAGACAGACTAGCGCCTTAGGAAACAGCTTTGTTTTTTTAATGGCAGGTGTAGCTACAGATTATACAGAAATAGGGCTTCTTTGGACAAATGTCGGCAAACGTACAGCCATTTGGCTACCCATTATTACTGTGCCGCAAATTGTGGCTATTGGTTATATAGCCAATCTTGTTTTTAGATAATTTTTTTTCTTGACAAAATGATACTATTGTGGTATCATTATACAAGTAGAGAAAGGAGGGATAGAATAATATGAAATTGATTACCAGAGACACAGATTATGCCATAAGGGCTATTTGTTATATTGCTGGAGGTAAAAATAAATTGACTTCTGTCAGTGAGTTAGTTAAAGAGTTAAAGATTCCGCGCCCCTTCCTAAGGAAGATACTCCAGCTATTAAATAAAAAAAGAATCCTTAGGTCTTACAAAGGTAAAGACGGTGGATTTTTATTAGCCAGGCCTGCTAACAAAATATTTTTATTAGACCTAATAAAAATATTCCAAGGAACATTAAAACTCAATGAATGCCTGCTTAAAAAGATAATTTGTCCCAATACCAAGATATGCATATTAAAGAAAAAAATAGATAAAATTGAAAAACATTTATTCCTAGAATTAAAGCCCATTACTATAGATAAATTATTGAAATAAGGGAGGCTTAATCTATGGCAAAAAGAAAAATTATAAAAATTAGTGAAGAGAAATGTAATGGCTGCGGCTTATGCATTCCTAATTGTCCTGAAGGAGCGCTGCAGATTATTGATAGAAAGGCAAGGCTAATTAGCGATTTATTCTGTGATGGCTTAGGTGCCTGTATTGGTCATTGTCCAGAGGGGGCGATTACAATTGAGGAAAGAGAGGCTGAAAGATATGACGAAAGAAAGGTTATGGAGAATATTGTCAAGCAGGGAAAGAATGTTATAAGAGCGCATTTAGAGCATCTCAAAGGGCACAATGAGAATAAATATCTTAAAGAGGCAATAGATTATCTAAAAGAAAAAAATATAGAAGTTCCGCTGGAAGAAGAAACCGTTTCGCATGGGCACGTTCATTCTATGACTGATTTTTCTGGTTGTCCTGGCTCTAAAGTTATGGACTTTAGAGAGAAAGAAGACCTCACGACAGAGAAAAGAACCTTTTCTAAAATAGAATCGCAACTTAAGACATGGCCAATACAGATTATGTTAGTACCTCCTTTTGCTCCTTATTTACAGGATGCCGATTTACTAATTGCTGCAGATTGTGTGCCCTTTGCTTATGCAGATTTTCACCAGGATTTGTTGAAAGGCAAGGTTTTATTAGTAGGTTGTCCTAAATTAGATGATGTAGAAATTTACAAAGAAAAGTTTACCCAGATGTTAAAGCACAATAATATAAAATCCATAACCTATGCCCATATGGAAGTGCCTTGTTGTTTTGGGCTGGTTAGTATTATTAAGAGCGCCATTTCCCAGTCAGGAAAAGACATACCGTTTAGAGAAGTAGTCATAGGCATAAGCGGAGAAAAAATAAAGTGATTTCTAAGTGCCCGGGTCAAGATGATAGGAATATAAGGGTAGAGAGACTTAAGTGTCCGGATTGCGGTTATGAAGTAGAAATTTTCTCTGATGAAATAAAGGTTAGTTGTCCCAAATGTAAGGGCCTGGTATGTCGAGAAAGACTGCCCTCTTGTGTTGATTGGTGTAAAGCTGCCCGTGAGTGCATTGGCGAAGAGAAGTGGAAGCAACTAAAAGGGGGTAAATGATGAAAGAGAAGATAGAAAGGGCATTAAGCAAAATCCGGCCTCTGCTTGTCGCTGATGGCGGAGATGTAGAGTTACTCGAAGTTAGCGAAGACGGCTTAGTAAAAGTAAGGTTGACTGGAGCTTGTGGCGGATGTCCGATGAGCCAGATGACATTAAAGATGGGCGTAGAGAGAATTATTAAACAGGATGTGCCTGAGGTAAAGGAAGTAATTGCTGTATAGCAGCTTAAAGTAAATTCGCTTGTTTTTAGATTTTATTGACTTATAATAAATTTTAGGCGTAAGTATGAAGATGTATAAAATTAAACTTCAGCAAATAATCAAAAGAACGCCCACGATAGAAAGCTTCCGTTTTATTGCCGAGGAAAGAATAAATTTTATTCCCGGTCAATTTTTAAAACTTATCTTTGATGAGAAAAATTTTGATAATAAGGAGCTAAATAAATACCTTTCTTTTTCGTCTTCTCCTACAAAAGACTATATTGAAGTAACCAAGAGACTAAGCGAAAGCCGATTTTCTGAAAAGTTAAAGAATTTAAAATTAGGTGAACAAATTTCAACCCAAGCTCCTCTGGGAAATGCTATATTTAAAAATGAATATGAAAGAATAGGATTTTTAATTGGCGGTATTGGTATAACCCCGGTTATTTCTATAATTGAATTCATCGTTGAAAAAAAATTAGATAGCCGCGTTGCTCTATTTTACTCCAATAGAACCGAGGAGGAAATCGCCTTTAAACAGGAGCTGGACCTCTGGCAGTCTAAAAATTATAATATAAAGGTACTTTATGCCATAACCGAATGTCAACCCAAAGATTCTAAATGTATATTTGGCCGCATTGATAAGGCATTGATAACCGCTAATACGCCTGATTTAAAAGAACGTATATTTTTTATCTTTGGCCCTCCTAAGATGGTGGAGGCAATGAAAGGCATATGTCTAGAATTGGGTTGCAGCGAGGAAAAGATAAAGACAGAAAGCTTTATCGGATATTAAAATAAATAAGGAGGTGGTTTTATATGGCAACGATTAAAGATTTATTTCAGACTGCAGACTGGAAACAAGAAAAACACGTTCCGGCTATCGAGGCACCGGATAAGATAAAGAAAGGCGAAGCTATAACTATTACAGTTAGCGTGGGTAAACAAATACCTCATCCTAATACAACCGAACATCATATCCGTTGGATTGAGGTATATTTTTTGCCTTTAGGTGAAAAATTTCCTTATCAGATAGGAAAATTTGAGTTTACTGCTCACGGAGAATCAACTCAAGGTCCAAATACCAGCACAGTTTATACTCAACCTATTGTAATATACACTTTTAAAACTGAAAAATCTGGGACCATTCTTGCCTCCTCTTACTGTAATATCCATGGTTTATGGGAGAGTTCCAAAGGGCTGGATGTAGAATAAATTGTTTGTTTAAAGATTTCAAGAGAGGTAGCAAGATGTCTGAATTAAAGAATAAAGACAGAATAATTGAGAACTTAGAAAATGCCATTGATGCCGAAAATACAATGTCTATTTGTTGTGGTCGCCTTGCTAATTTAATTAAAAACGGCAGGATTAGGAAACAATTCAACTTGTGTGTTGATACAGCTAAGATAAATATAGATTCTTTGAAAAGATTGCTTCAGAAATTAGGGGTTGAGGATTTTGTTTTGGAGGAAAAGTGCACATTTTGTAAGATAAACCCCGAAAGTTTCTCTTTATTAGGAGCGCTAAACTTAGGATTAGAGATTGCCGATGCAGTAATTAAATCTTATAAAAAGCTGTTAGAGCTTTTTTCAAATCCGGAAGAACAAGATGTATTCGAAAGGTTATTAAGAGAGAAAAATAAACTGAGAGCTTTTTTAAAACAAGAGAAAGGGTTTATTCGTATAGATAAAGAACAATTTAATTTTATAGATTCTTATTGTATACCTGAAATCGTATCTAAATTATACAAGTAATACGTCATAGGTGTGCAAATAATATCTTGTCGTTTTGAAGAATTGTAGCGGGGTACTTTAAATGATAGACCAAGAATTAAAAGAGAAGATTTTAAAGATACAAAGAAACGAGCTTACTGAACATATTATCTATCGAAAGTTGGCATCTATTTTAAAGGATAAAGAAAGAGCTGAGATTCTAAAGGAAATTTCAAGAGAAGAATTCACCCATTATGAATTTTTTAAAAGTATAACTGGCGAAACATTAAAATCAGATAGATTTAAGGTTCTTTTTTATATTTTTATTTCAAGAGTTTTTGGTTTAACCTTTGGCCTTAAACTTATGGAAAAAGGCGAAGAATCAGCGCAAGATGTTTATGATGGATTAAAGTCCGTATCTAACCATATTGAGAGGATAATCCAAGACGAGGAGATGCATGAAAATCAGCTCATTGATTTAATTGATGAGGAGCGCCTAAAATACGCAAGTTCCATTGTGTTGGGGTTAAATGATGCCTTAGTAGAATTAACGGGTGCATTAGTGGGATTTAGTTTGGCTTTGCAGAATACTAAGCTTGTGGCTATCGTGGGATTGATAACCGGAATCGCTGCCTCTTTATCTATGGCTGCTTCTGAGTATCTATCCACTAAACAGGAGAAAACCGAAAAGAGTCCCCTTAAGGCCAGCATCTATACAGGTATTGCCTATGTAGGAACAGTTACGTTCTTAATTTTGCCTTACCTTATATTTAAAAACCTATATTTTTGTTTAGCCTGGGTAATTATAGGCGCACTCATAGTAATTTATATTTTTACTTATTACATATCGGTGGCTAAAGATTTGGTCTTTAAAAAGAAATTTTTAGAGATGGTTGGTATAAGTTTAGGAGTGGCAATTATTAACTTTGTAATAGGAATCATTATTAGGAAGGTTTTTAGAATTGAGATTTAAAAGGAGTAAAAGATGCTGAAGAAAATTACTTTTAAAGGGAATCCCTTGACTTTGGTAGGAAGGCAGATAAAAGTGGATAGCCCTGGTTCAGATTTTAAAGTAGTCTCACTGGATTTAAAAGAAACAGGCTTGCCAGACTTTAAGGGCAAGGTAAAAATAATCACAACTTTTCCTTCCTTAGATACGCCAGTCTGCGATCTACAGATAAAAGAATTTAATGAAAGTGCTTTGGAATTTTCCCCTGAAGTTGTAGTTTTGGGTATAAGCAAGGATTTACCTTTTGCCCAGAAAAGATTCTGCCAGACCAATAATATCAAGAATATAGTAGTTCTCTCAGATTATAAATTTTCCTCTTTTGGCATAAATTATGGGCTTTTAATTAAAGAGCTTAATCTTTTAGCCAGGGCAGTGTTGATTTTGGATAAAAATGATATAGTAAGGTACATACAAATTGTGGAGGAATTAACCACGCCGCCTAATTATGGGGATGCCTTAAAGAATCTGGAACAAATCTTAAAAAATCCCGCTATTACTATAAAAAAAGAACTTCCTTCCAAATGTAAACCCTGCGAAGAAGGTACCCCACCTTTACCCAAAGAAAAAATAGAAAGACTACTGGCCCAATACCGAGGTTGGCAATTAGTTGAGGATAAAAAAATAGTAAAAGAATTTAAGTTTAAAGATTTTTTGGAGGCAAAATATTTTTTAGACCTTATTTCCGTTATTGCCGAAGAACAGGGGCATCATCCTACCTTGACGTTAATCTACAATAAATTAAAGGTTACCCTTACTACGCATGCGGCGGAAGGATTAACGGAAAATGATTTTATTATGGCGAGGATTATTGATGAATTAGGATAGTAATAAAAAGAAAGGGGTATTTAAAAATGGGCTGTGGAGTTTGCGGACCAAGAAAACCAAAGAAAAAAGCAAAAAAGAAGAAAAAGTGAGATTTCAATATCTTCGTAAGGAGAAGCATTATGTCCAAATACAGATGCGAAGTTTGTGGTTATATCTATGATCCTGCGTTAGGAGATCCGGATTCAGGAATTGCCCCGGGCGTAGCTTTTGAGAATCTACCTGATACTTGGGTGTGTCCAGTTTGTGGAGCGGATAAGAGTGCGTTTGTAAAGGAGGAAGAATAAAATGAAACCCTTAGAGATTAAGAAAGATATTTATTGGGTCGGAGCTATTGATTGGAATGTGCGTAATTTTCACGGACACACCTATACTACAAAAAGAGGGACTACCTATAATGCTTATTTAATCTTGGATGATAAGATTGCCTTGGTAGATACGGTTTACGGACCATTTAGTGAAGAGATGATAGAGAAAATAAAACAGATTATCCCGCCTGAAAAGATTGATTATATCGTTGCCAACCATGTAGAAACAGACCACTCCGGAGCGCTACCCGCAATACTTAAACTCTGTCCCAAGGCAAAGGTACTTGGTACAGCCAAATGTAAGGAAGGCCTATATAAACATTTTTATGGCAATTGGAATTTCCAGGTGGTAAAGACTAAAGACACATTAAAATTAGGTAAAAAGACCTTAACCTTTATAGAGGCGCCTATGATTCACTGGCCGGATAGCATGTTTACTTATTGTGCTGAGCAAGAATTACTTCTTCCCAATGATGCCTTTGGCCAACATTACGCTACTTCCCAAAGATTTGATGATGAGGTAGATGAGTCAGCGCTTATGGATGAGGCAGCCAAATACTATGCTAATATACTTTGGCCGTTGAGCACTCTTATCCTAAGGAAAATCGAAGAGGTCCAAAAGTTAAATATTTCTATCAAGATGATTGCTCCCAGTCACGGGATTATCTGGCGAAAAGACCCCGCAAAGATAATAAATGCATATTTAACGTGGGCAAAGAATGAAACTAAGCCTAAGGTAGTGGTAGTATATGAAACAATGTGGGGCGCAACGGAGATAATGGCAAGAAACATAGCTGAAGGCCTAACTGATGCTAGAATAAGTGTAAAACTTTTCGATATTACGCAAGCTGACCGCACTGAAGTGATGAAGGAGATGTTAGACGCTAAGGGCTATATCATTGGCTCATCCACCCATAATAATGATATGCTCACTACTATGGCTGGATTTTTAGAATTCCTAAAAGGCCTGAAACCTAAAAATAGAGTTGCTAGTGTATTTGGCTCTTATGGTTGGGCTGGAGGGGCAATTAAGAACATTGAAGAAGTCTTAAAAGAAACTGGAATTGAACTAGCTCAACCCAGTTTATCTGTTCAGTACGTTCCAAATGAAGAAGAAGTTAAAAGCTGTTATAAATTTGCTAAAGATTTTGCAAGAATATTAAAAGGGCAAGATAAAGATTTATGAGGGGGTGGATTAAAATGACTAAGAAGAAAGCCATGGCAAAGAAAGTCAAAGCAGCCAAAAAAGCAAAATATACCTGTGAGTCCTGCGGGCTAATAGTTACCGTAGATAATGTATGTGGTTGTGTGGAAACCTGTGATATAATCTGCTGCGGCCAAGAGATGAGGCCTAAAAAGTAACCTAGGGCAGGATAATAAGTGCTCACAACGGTAAATATAGAGATTGAATGAAAAGACTAACTGATAAGATAATTCAATTCTTTTATAACCAGAGTTTTGTGATTGTTTCTACGTTGGATAAGGACGGCAGTTTACATAGCTCTTGTAAGGGAATAGTAAAAATAAACAGAGCCGGTTCAATATATCTACTTGACCTCTACAGGGCTAGGACTTATGATAATCTAAAGAGAAATCCCCGTATAAGTATTACTGCAGTGGATGAGCATAGATTTAGAGGCTATTGTTTAAAAGGTAAAGCAAAAATAATAAATATAGATAAACTTAAGCCTCAGATTATAAAAGCCTGGGAAGATAGGATTACCTCAAGGATTACCCAAAGAGTCTTAAAGAATATGCTAGAAGAAAGGGGTCATCCTAAACACCCTGAAGCGTTGTTACCTAAGCCCCAATATTTAATTGTTATGCAAGTTCAGGATATCGTCGATCTTACGCCGTATCATATCAAATAGGGAGGTTAAATAATGGGAAATATATTTGCAGGTAGCGAAATTGTAGAAATAGGCATTCAGATTGAGAAAAATGGCAGGGATTTTTATAACACCTTAGCATCGCAATCGAAAAATCAAAAGGCTAAAGATATATTTAAATATTTGGCTGGCGAGGAAGAAAAACATATTTTGGTCTTTCAGAAGATTTTATCGAACGTAGAAAAATATGAACCGCCTGAAAGCTACCCCGGAGAATATTTTGCCTATATGAATGCCCTTGCCAGCGAATACGTCTTTACACAGAAAGATAAAGGAAAAGAGATAGCCCAAAGTATAAAAACAGATAAAGAAGCAGTAGATCTGGGCATAGGATTCGAAAAAGATTCTATTATTTTCTATGGAGGGATGAAGAAGGTAGTGCCGGAATATAACCACAAGATAATCGATGAGTTAATTGCGCAGGAGCAAAATCATTTAAGACAATTATCGGATTTGAAGAAAAGTTTATGATTTTATAGGAGGTGATTATGGATAAGAAAGTAAAGATCTATAGCACTCTCACCTGCCCATATTGTATTAGAGCCAAGCAGTTCTTAAAGGAAAATAACATTGTTTTTGAAGATGCGGATGTTTCTACTAATCAAGAAGCAGCGGAGGAGATGGTAAAGATCTCCGGTCAGATGGGTGTTCCAGTATTAGATATTGATGGTGAAATTATTTTAGGATTTGATAAGCAAAAGATAAAACAGACGTTAGGAATATAAAAATGTATGATTTAATCGTTATTGGAGCAGGCCCAGCTGGGATTACTGCTTCTATCTATGCCGCGCGTAAAAAGATGAATTTTCTGGTTATCGCCAAAGATATCGGTGGTCAAACAGCTTGGAGCGGGGATATAGAGAATTATACAGGATACCAATTCATTACTGGCCCAGAGTTAGTTACGAAATTTGAGGAACATATGCGAAAGTTCGATATAGAATTAAAAGAAAACGAGCAAGTTATAGACATCAAGAAGATAGATAATAAAATCACAGTTAAAACTGATAAAGGTAGCTATGA
>Ga0315274_10015192_pt1 | contig 10908 bp, 8 predicted proteins | sample YL17G02_20_MG_FD_203700 | JGI IMG/M metagenome (GOLD analysis project Ga0315274, IMG submission 203700) | Sediment microbial communities from Yellowstone Lake, YNP, Wyoming, USA - YL17G02_20 | ecosystem: Environmental > Aquatic > Freshwater > Lake > Sediment | place: USA: Wyoming | collected...
CGGACGGTTCGTCCTGGCCCTTGTGACCATGATGATTCTTCACTCCGCGGCCAATATGCTGAGCGACGTTTACGATTTCCGCCGCGGCCTCGACCGGGAGGTTACGCCCGTCAGCGGGGCGATCGTCCGCGGCTGGCTGTCGGAAAAGCAGGTCTTCCGGGCGGCGGCCGCCCTTTTCGCCCTCGGGATCGGGTTGGGCCTCGTCTTGGCCTGGTTGACGGGCCCGGCTCTTCTCGCCATCGGCGGGACGGGGGTGGTGATCGGTCTGTTCTATTCCGTCCTCAAGTATCACGCGTGGGGCGACTTCGCCGTTTTCATGAACTTCGGGATTCTGGGTTCGCTCGGGGCCTGGGCGGTCCAAACGCGGATGTTCGACTGGCGGCCGGTCGTCTGGACCGTGCCGATGGCCATGCTCGTCATCGGAATCCTCCATGCCAACAATTGGCGGGACACGGTCTCGGACTCCGAACGGCGGGTGAAAACGGTGGCTTCGCTGTTAGGGGACCGGGGATCGCTCGTCTATTATGCGATTCTTATTTTCGGATCCATGCTATTCATCCTGGCCTTTGTCGCCGTTCCCCGTTTGGCCGCCCCGCGGCTTCCAGCTCTTCCCTGGACATCGGCGATCGTCCTCCTTGGACTCCCGAAAGCCCTTTCGCTTTGGGGCCGGGCGAAGCGGCGTCATGCTCCCCGCCGTCCCCTCGATTTCATCATCTTGGACGGCGCCACGGCCCAGTACAACCTGGTCTTTGGGCTCCTCTGCACGGCGGCTTTGTGGCTGGACTTCGTCATTTGCCTGATCAGGGAATAGGCTGATGATCCGCATTCTCCGGAATGCGGCCCGCGTCTCCGAATATCCCCTCGGCGGATTGGCCGTCGTCTTGTTCGTCCCCCTTTTTGTCTTCCGGCGCCTCGGGCCGGTCGATTTCTGGTGGTGGATGAGCGCCAATATCGCCCTTCTCGTCGTCCTGGGAGCGGCGATCGACAAGAATTATCTCCGCTCGATCGCCGCGGACGTCCGTTCGAGGCCCGGCCGGAAAATTCTCCTCGGCGTCCTCTCGGCGGCCGCGCTCTACGGCGTTTTTTGGATCGGGAATTGGGCGTCGCGCGTCCTTTTTCCTTTTGCCGGCCGCGGCATCGGCGCCGCCTATGATTTCAAGTCGGGGGCGTCGCTCGTTCGGATCGTCCTCCTGATGGCCTTCTGGATCGGACCCGGCGAGGAGCTCTTTTGGCGGGCCTTCCTCCAGCGGCGTTGGCAAGCCCGTCTCGGCGGCTTCCGCGGATTTCTCGCCGCCGCCGCTCTTTACGCCCTCGTCCATGCCGGCAGCGGCAATCCGATGCTCGTCCTCGCCGCCGCCGTCTGCGGCCTGTTCTGGGGCGCCCTTTACCTGAGGACCCGCTCCCTGCTTCTCGTCGCCGTCAGTCACACCCTCTGGGACTTGGGCGTCTTCATCGTCTTTCCGTTTGGCTGAGCTTTAACGCGCAAAAAAGGACGACAATCGGACCTGCTCTCTTGACAACCTGAATCCTTGGTGTTATATATTAAACAAGATGTTTATTATTAAACACCATTGACCGGAGACAAGGAGGGATCGTGAAAAGCCCCTTGACCGCGTTGAGCCGGCGCGAACGCCAGATCATGGACATCATCTTCGCCAAGGGCGAAGCCAGCGCGACCGAAATCGGCAAGGCCCTGCCCGAGAATCTGTCCAATTCCGGAGTCCGTACGATCCTTCGAGCCATGCTTAAAAAAGGCATTTTAAAATACAAGGAAAAAGACCTGAAATTCATCTACTACCCCGCCGTCCCGAGGGAAAAAATCCAGCTCTCCGCCCTCCGCCATTTGAAAAAGACGTTATTCCGCGATTCCGCGGAGAGCCTTCTCACCGCTCTCTTGAAAACGTCGGAATTCTCGGCGCGGGATCTCGACCGGCTGGAAGAGCTGATCGCCAAGGCCCGGAAGGAGGGACCGTGAAATGGATCTCATCCGTTCGATCGGCGGCCTAGGATTTTCCGTCCTGGTTGATCTCACGATTAAAAGCAGCCTGATACTTGGCCTGGCGTTCCTCCTCAACTCGATCCGAAAACGCGCCTCGGCCGCCCAAAGACATCTGATCTGGAGCCTGGCCGTCGGGTCGGCGCTGTTGTTGCCCGTCTTTTCCTTCCTTTCCTCGGAATGGGACCTGTCCATAAAAATCGCGGGCCGGGCCGGTTCGATCGGCTCTCTTTCTCTTCCCGATGATCCGTCCCGACGGTTGGCGTCGTCCCGAGGAGGCTTCCCTGAGATTTCCCGCGAACGGGAACCGGGAACGGGAACCGATCAACAAGGACCGCTCGGGTCTCCGAGGCCGAATCCTTCCGTTTTTTCGGGATTGTTCGCGCCGGCCTCGTGGCCGGTTTGGATGGTCCTTGTCTGGATTGCGGGAATGGCCTCTCTGACGACTCGAACCATGGTGGTTGCCGCGAACGCCCGCCGTCGGGAAGATGATCAGCCTCTCGTCCATGATCCCATCCTCGCCGGACTCATCCGCGAGATTTCCAATGAATACGGAATCAAGAGATCGATCGGGGGGATCGTCCGTCGAGGCTGTTCCATACCCTCGACCCGGGGGATTCTCAAGCCGCTGATCATCCTCCCCGAAGACGCCGCTCGTTGGTCGGCCGATCGAAAACGGTCCGTTCTCCTCCATGAGGCCGCCCATATCCAGCGTTTCGATCATCTCGGGAACATGCTGGCCCGGGTTCTGTGTCTGGTCTTCTGGCCCAACCCCCTTGTTTGGATCGCCGTTCGAAAGATGCGCTATGACGCCGAACGCGCCTGCGATGACCGGGTGATTATGCAAGGCATTTCGCCCACCGTCTATGCCCGGATTCTGATCGATTTCGCCCGGATGCTTGCGGCCCATCCCGCGGCGCCCCGCCTGGAAACCGCGATGGCTCGGAAATCGTGTCTCGAGAACCGCCTGATGTCGATTATCGATGACCGCAAACCGAGAACAAAGCCCGGCCGAAAAACCGCGATCGTCTCCTGGATCATATCCGCCGCCGTCGTCATCCTCATCGCCTGTACGGAAGTCCGAGAAAAGAACTATACGGTTGAGATCGTGGACGGCATCCCGCATATTCACAATATCTTTCCCAAATGGGAAGATCGACGGGCCCTCGCTCTCGATTTTGTTCAAAGCATCGGCGGCCTCGATGAGGCCGACGAGAACCGCGGATTTTTTAATGTCCTCGACGCGGCGATGGACGGGCAAGGCGGCATCTACGTTCTTGATTCGGGGAATTTCCGGGTCCAGATCTTCGATTCCGCGGGCGTCTATAAAAGGACCATCGGACGAAAAGGACAGGGTCCGGGAGAGCTGCAAAACGGTTTCTCGCTGGACATCGGGGGAAACGGAGATGTGGTTGTTTTGGATCGGGTCAAGCGTTCCGTTGAGCGTTTCGATTCTCGCGGAACGTTCATCGCGAGCGCCAGACTTTCTCGCGATTATTCCTATATCCGTCTGACCGGACCGGAATCATTCTGCGCTCCCTTGATCGACGTCGTATTCCCCAGGTATGTCGGCCTGATGATCAGGGCTTCTTCCGGCCGAAAGGCAGCCGACGGGCTGAACTGCGTAGCCTCGGTCAGTCTCGCCGGCGAGACGACGAGGGAATTCTGCCCGGGGCTTCCCGAAGAAGACGGTTTGGACAGCGGCTCTCAGATTAATGCTAATGTCTTTGAGGTGGATCCTTCCGGCGATCTCTACATCGTCTTCAAGCATCAAAACCGGATTGACAAATATTCCCCGGACGGCCGCCGTCTTCTGACGATCGACCGGCCGTTGAATTTTCCGGTCGAATACAAGCACGTTGAAAGATTGTGGAAGTCCGGCGACATCGCGCGGACGTTCCCCGAATTCGGGGGAACCGTGGTTTCGGAGCGGCTGGGGATCGATAGCCGGGGGAGAATCTGGATTGTGACCTACACCGCTCAGCCCATGAAAGACGAGAAATCGAATCTTGTAAATCCCGGGGGAAAAGTGTTCGAAGTTTTCACGCCCGATGGAATCCTCCTGACCCGCGTCCCTTACCCCGACGCCCGCCTTGTCTTTATGAGACTGCATCAGGACCGGTTGCTGTTCACAGATGAAGAGTTCATGATCGTCCATCAGTATCGGATCGCGGAATCATAGTTATTAAGCCGGGTCGTTTAGCGGCTTTCACCCCGGACCAAGAGGAAACGCGCGGTCGTCCGGATGCGGTCGCCTTTCTTGATCAGCTTCCCCTTGCCGTAGTTGTGTTCCCATTCCAGAAGATCGGAGGATGGAGGGATCGAGAAACGCAGGGGTCGATTCCGGTCGCTCCTTCCCGCGTTCCAGACAGCGGTGCTGATTTCGTCACGATGAAGAGCATGAGCGCAGGATGTGCCGTCTGGACTGGGCGCGCAGCTTTATCGTTCTTGAGGGAGTTCGACGCCCGTTCGAACCTTGACGCCAACAAGCTGGCCGGCTTCTGGAAACTCGAAACCTGACTATTTCCGTTGACCGGACCTCCGAGGGCGTGGTTCGCATTCGGTATCCGACGCCGTTTCGGCCGGTCAGGTCGAGCGTTACGCCGCAACTAGGCCATTTGGCTAGATCAGCAAGCCGCACCAAACAACCTGTTTAAGGCCGGGCGTCGGATAACGGCGAATCGCAAATCCGGTCTCCAGCCCGTGATTATTAACGATCCGATCCGTTGCTTTCGGCCCTTCCTCATGGTAGCTTACGGTTATGAGTAACTATAGCAAATTGGTACACGAGGGTGATTATGTAGCAGAGGTGGATGTGAAACTGGTCGAGACCGACTCCGGCTGGTCCCCTTACCTCTCCCTTGAGGATGCCTATAAACTCGACGATGTTCGCGACGCGCTTCGGCGCGGCGATATCAAAGCCGCATCTCGCACTGCCCGCGTCTACCGACTCACCCCAGTGGCAGTCTAGAATACCAGAGAACAAGCATAAAGAATTGATCCCTTCGCGACGGACGGGAGCGGCTATTTCTTCTTGACTTGGTAGCGGATGATCGTCCAATACTCGGCCGGGCTCGCGACCTGGGTGGGGCCCTTGAGGTATTCCTCTTCGTGTGGGCCGGCGATCGCATAGCCCTTCTCGGCGATAAAAGCCATGAGCCTCTGGATCGTCGGCGTTTCGTCGGCGTAGGAGCCGACGTGAAGGATCTCGGCGACCTCGCCGTAGGTCCAGCCCTCGATCCGAACGCCCGACATTCCGGACGGAGGCGCCGTGACCGAATCGGCGACGGGCATCGCATAAAGGCCCGTCCACTGGTCCTTGGGGGCCGTGGGTAAGTTCAGCCATCGGGCGCGCGGTGCGGCCATCTTGGCTCCCGGAAGGCTGAAGAAGGCCTTGAAGAGAAGGCCGAAGGCGTTTCCGCTGACGACGCTGGGGTCACCCTTGGACTCCACGACGAGCATTTTCTGGTCGGGAAGGGTGGTGACTCGGGGGTTTTTAAGAGCTTCGTACTGGCTGAAATCCTGGGCGAGCGCCGGCACTCCTCCCCAAATCCAAAGGACCGACGACATAATAACGACAGCATTTTTTATCATAGGTTCCTCCTTTATTATTCTTAAAGCGGGCGGATGGGCTCGCAGATCTCGAGGACGAACTTGCCCTGGGGATGGAACTTCGGGTCGTTCAAATAGATTTCGTAGCACATCCGGTCGTCGGGTTGATAGCCGCTCTCCGGAAGCCAGTCCCGCATCAGCGCGTCCCAAGCCTCGCCAAATTGGCTCGGCAGAATCTCGGTCCGGGCGACGGCGAAGATCCCGCCCGGAATGGTCATCTGGCCGATTTCGCCCTCGACCTTCGTCCCCGGCGGCACGGTGACGCAAGCGCTCGTCCGGAGTTTGTCCGTTTCGGTGACGTCCGGGTTGTCGTGATAGACGCCCAGGACTTTGGTCTCGGGAAAACGAAGAAGCCCGCGCGGCCCCGCCCAGCGCATCAGTTTCTCGAACGCCGGCCCGACGTCCTGAAACGGCCCGATGTGGCGGACGTAGGCGACGTGGAGCTCCGGAAGCTCCTTGACCTCGACGTCGAGTTTGACTTTGCTCATGCTTGACCTCCTGAGGGATTGAGATTGTTCCCCCTCAGGATAGTAGGAGGCGGTCCCGGATTCTTCCCAGATCTTGCCGAGCGTTTGCCTTTCCTTGCGTTCCGCTTGCCGTCTCTTGCGCCAAGCATCGCTTCCGCCCTCGCGCCAGGCCGAGGCGCTCATGCCGAAGCGCTCTCGGAAGGCCCGGGCGAAGGCCGCCGAGCTCGAGTAGCCGCCGTCCAGGGCGACCTCGGTGATCGAGGCCTTGGGCTTGTCGAGGAGAGCGTTGGCCGCCCGCTCCGCCCTGACGCGGAGAATGAAGGCGTTGAGCGTCTCGCCGACCAGTGCCCCGAAGATGCGGTGGAAGTGGAAGGGCGAAAAATTGGCCACCCGGGCCAACTCCTCCAGCCGGAGGTCCTGGCCGACGTTCCGGTCGATATAGTCGACCACCCGATTGATCCGGGCCATATATTCGCCCCGAAGAAGAGCGCGGCGGTCGTGGGGCCTCATCGCCCCATAAATTATCATGATCGACCGGCCGTTGTCATCGGCCCGGTAACGGCCCGGCGGCGCCGGGCATCGCGCCTACTTGGCCGCGGTGAGGCGGTATTTCACAAGGGAGCAGTATTCGTCCGCGTCCCGCTCGATCCGCCAGAGCGCGGTCCCGGCGAACCTATTGGTGGGCACGCCGGCGAAATCGCGGTCCAGCGTGGCCCCATCGACAATGATCTTGGCCAGAAATCCGGTCCGGGGGTCAAAAACATCGAACACGTTGGACGCCCGGTCCTCCGTGAAGACCTGCGCCCAAATGTTTCCCTCGCCGTCGGCGATGAGGCTGCGGTAAGGCGGAAAGGCTTCCGGAAACTCCGTATTCTTCAAGATATAGTCGGGCGCCTTAGGCAGGGTTTTCTTGACGTTGCCTTGGATGACCGTCATTTTGAATTCGGCGAAATGGTCCTGTTTATCCTTATCGGCAACCTTAATAGGGGTCCAAGGACGGGAGAAGGTTTCCTGTCGTCCCTTGTCCGGATCGAGAATTTCGAACTCGTACTTTTCGTTCAAGCCGGCGGCGATCGCGCCCGCGGGCAGGACGTCCATGGCGACGGCGGGATGATAGGGAAACGGAACCCGGACATAGGTCCTATAATCGGCAATCCAGGCCAACTGACTCGCGCGAACCTTCTTTTCGTAAAGGACCCGGAGGGGTTTCGCCTCGGTCGAAAGAAGCTCGACGACGCGTTGCTGGCTGTCCGGAACGCGCGACGCGGTCCCCTCGGCCATGCCTCGCTCGTAATAGGCCACGAGGCGGCCGTCCGGAAGGGCCCTCATTCTGATCAATAGCCCGAAGACGCCGGGATAGTAAGGCGTCGAAAGGAGAAATTTACCCTCGGCGTCCAGGATCGAAATGCGGCGATTCATGGCCTCCCAAACGAAGATTCGGCCTCCCCCGATTTCGACGTACGCCGGCGCCTGGAACTCGCCCGGCCCTTGGCCTTTGCGGCCGATCGTCTTGATAAACTTGCCGTCGGGGCCGAAGACCTTGAGGTGGTGGGCATCGTAGTCGGCGACATAAATCCGACCCTTGGCGTCGAAAGCGAGACATCGCGGATTCCGAAAGACGGCGTCCTCGGGAAGCGCCGCGTCGGCGACGCGGACTTCTTCGACAAGCTTCACCCGGCCCGTTTTATAAATATCGGCCAGAGTCCGGCTCTGTGCCGCCGTCGCAGGAACGAAAATCGCGACTGATAACGCCGCCGCGGCGATTCTCTTTTTTCTCACCTGTCCCTCCCTTGCGTGTCGAATATTATTTGAGCCCGGCCCGGTCTTTCGGCGATTCGCAAGATAGTGTTCGATCCTCGAATTCCTCTGCATACTAATACGCTGTTTGGTCGAGAAGCGTTTAGGTCGCCGCCGGGCTTATTCTATCTTGAGACGGACGACCGCGTCGGCGGTGATGTCGAGATAGGCGTATCCGTATTGCTTGGAGGGTTCGATCATCGTCGACTCGCCCCACTCGTTCCAGGAGGTGATAAAGACGCCGTCGGGTCGGGCGGCGAGGGCTCGATCCCAGGTATATTTGTAGAAAGCCCCGTCGGCGCGGGGAACGAGAAGCGTGGACGGACCCCAGTAGAGACGGGCATCGAAGCCGGGGCCGGCGGTGGCAAAAAAGCGCTTGGCCGCGCCGGCTTGTTTGACCCGGACGGCCAGGGCGTCATACTGATCCATCAGACTTTCATAGAAGCACGCTCCGTAGTCGAACAATCCGTCGAAGGCCGTGAGATAGGCGAGGTTGTATGTATCGGCATAGAAACGGGCCTGGGGAAAGTCGTGTCGGACGGCGGCGAAGACGGCCGCCCAGTCGTCGGGCCGGAGGCCCACGGCTTCGGCCAAATAGACGAAAAACGCCGGTTCGTCCTCAACGGGAGCTATCTGGCCCAGGAGGAACCGGAAATCCGCTTCGGCGTCCCGGCGGGCTCGGGCCCGGTCCTCGGCCGTGAGGAGAGGGATCCAATCGCCGTCCCAGCGAAGGAGGTTCATGTGGGATTCGTAAAGGATATAAACCTTGAATCCGAAGCCGGGGGCAAGCCGGATCAGGGCGTCGAGGCAGGGCGAGAAAAGTTTGGCATAGTCGAAGTCGAAGATCAGGCGGTTGGTGAACCAGGATACGGCAAAAGCATCGATGCCGCCGTCCTTCGCCATGCGGATGTGCTGAGCGAGGGCTTCTTCGGACTGCGGATCATACGGCTTGAGCGTGGGCGTGTAAACGGACCAGAGCTCGCAGGCTTGAGGCCGTGGCGCCGGGGGGCGATAGCGTTCCGAGAACCAGGGGTAGTAGGCCGCGACGACCTCTTTGGCCGGGTTTTGGGGAAAAGATCGGGCCGGAGAGACCTCGACCTCGACGGTCTTACGGAGCCGGGCGCGGGACGCCATCGAGAAATTGGGCTCGGCTGTGATCCGAGTTTTCCCGGCCCGATGGGCCCGGAATAAACCCGGCTTCTCAAATTCGCCGAGCAGCGGCGCCGCCGCTTCTTCCCAGCGGAACAGCCCCTCGGGAAGATACTGAAACGTCCCGGGAATCGTGGCGGTCACGTTCATGGCGGAACCCTGCCGGAGGAACAGCGGGCTGGGCGATAGGAGAACGTTGAAATCGGCGGAAGACGCCCGGTCCGCCGGCGCGCGAAGGGATCCGGCAACCAAAAGGAGAAGAGAAACGATCGCCGGCTTGAATGAGGGCGGGCGTCCGAGCACGGTCGTCATGATCCCGCGGCTGGCCGCTCAGCTCTTCCGATAAGTGAGGGCGGGATCGATTGTAGGTATAAGGAAGGCTGTTTTTCCACCCGCCCTTCGTCCGATAGCCCTTCTCGTCCGCCGCCCCCTCGAACCCCTCCCCGACGTTGACGACTTTTTCAAATCCCGCTTCCCGGGCGGCCGCGGCCGCTTTCAGGCTCCGTCCGCCGCCTCGGCAAATGAAGACGAGCGTGTCCCCGGGTTTGAACCGGGCTTTCAAGTCTTCGATAAAACGCTCGTTAGCCACGAACCGCGCTTCGTCCTCATTCCAAAACATGAAGGGGACGTTGTGGGCCGTTTCCGGATGGCCGACGAGAACATACTCGGCGACGCTCCGGACATCGACGAGATAAGTCGCCGGTTGTTTGACCAGTTCGAACGCCTTTTGGGGAGGAACGCTCTCGATCCCCTGCCCGAATGCGGGAAGTCCCGTTAGAAGCGCGAGAATTCCAAGGATGGCGGTTCTTTTTATCGAAATCTCCTTTGAGATCGTGCCATCGTACCATTCCTTTTCGGGGGATTCAACGCAAAAGGTCAACCTGGAGGCGGGTTGACAGCCTTCCGGGCAGCGCTTATAGTATCGCCTGCCCTTCGCATTCACGGGCAGATCGAATTCTCGAGGTGAGATCATGCGACGCCTGTTTTTCGTCCTAGCCTTGGGGACGGTCTTAGTTTTTTCGGCCCTCGGCCAAGCCCAATCTCCGGACCAGATCCTGACGGTCAAGATAATCCCCTCGGCCGAGACGTTTAAACCCGGGCAGAGCTACACCCTGACTCTTGAGCTCTCGATCCGGGCGCCGTTCCATATCAACTCCGATCAGCCGACGGAGGATTTCCTGATCGGCACGACCGTGGACTTCAAGCCTAAGGCCGGGGTAACGTTCGGCAAAATAAAGTTCCCTCCGGGCGAAATGCGCAAGCTTGCCTTGGCCGAAAATCCGCTCTCGATCTACGAAGGTCTGGTCAAGGTCGCGGCCGAAGCCGTCCTCGCGCCGGACTTCAAGGAAAAAATCCTGGTCATCGAAGGCACGGTCGGCTATCAAGCCTGCGACGACCAGTCCTGCCTCCCCCCGGCGGACGTCGCTTTTAAGAGAGAGGTCAAAGTCGAAATTGCCGGCCCGGCCGTTCCGGCCGAAAGCCGGCCGCCGGCGGCAAAGCCCGCGGATAAGAAACCCGCCGCGGCCCAGACCGAAGTCGCCGCCAAGTCCGAACCGACCCCCGCCGGCGCCGACTCGGCGCGAGTCTCCGCGCCCGGGATGGCGGCTCCGGCTTTCATTCCAGCCGGGTCGGCCGCGGCTCCGAAGGCCAAGGCCGAAACTCAGACCGGCGGCGCCTCGTCGCCTCCTTTCGAGGGCAAAGGCCTGCCCCTCATGTTCGTCCTCGTTTTCCTCGGCGGCCTCGCCCTGAATCTGACGCCGTGCATCTATCCCATCATCCCGATCACGATCAGCTACTTCGGGGGTCAGGCCGAGGGCAAAAAGGGCGGGGTCGTCATCCATGCGGTGCTTTATGTCGTCGGGATGGCGATCACCTATTCGATTCTGG
>Ga0315274_10015193_pt1 | contig 10908 bp, 8 predicted proteins | sample YL17G02_20_MG_FD_203700 | JGI IMG/M metagenome (GOLD analysis project Ga0315274, IMG submission 203700) | Sediment microbial communities from Yellowstone Lake, YNP, Wyoming, USA - YL17G02_20 | ecosystem: Environmental > Aquatic > Freshwater > Lake > Sediment | place: USA: Wyoming | collected...
CCCTGTCGACCCGAATCTCGAGCCGAGTCGCATTCTGGAACAGTACACGCATGCACTGCAGGCGCTGGCAGCTCAGCACCCGCCTATGAAGAAGGCTTCGCCCTGTGGCAGCAGACGGAACCGCAGTCAGAGGCGCACGTGGCCCCCGCACCGCACGCCCTGGATCCTGCCACGGCCGCGCCTACCGCCAGCCTGCTCTACGACATCCAGGGTGCCAAGGCGTTCCACCAGGGACAGATAGCCGATGCGCAGCAGGTAGGAGTGCAGGCGCTCGATCCGCTCACCCTCTCGGTGCGCCTCGAAGGCCCCATGTGGACCGTACCGCCCATTCTGCTAGCCGCCGATCAGCGCATGAGATGACGAATGTCGCGCCTGTGGCATGGCCTTGCGCTCCTTAAGGCGTGCAGCGCGCGTTTGCCCATGATCTTGAAGGAGCCATGCATGCCAGGAGAGTACCGGCCAGCGCGCTCTGCTCTTCCTGGCTCCTGGTCTACAAGCGTGGGAAGCGTGCCTGATAGGCGGGCAGCATGGCCATGGGCGGCCGCTCGTGTTCTGTGATTTCCACTTCTTCCAGGCTCAAGTGGCCGGGTTCCTGACGGATGGATTTCATCGTGCGCTGGCCGCCCTCGGCCTCGAGCAGGCGTGCCTTGAAGCGGCGTTCCAGTCGCGAGAGAAAGACCTGCTGGATGGCAAACGCCATCTTGCTCAAGTTGGTCAGCGACTGGCTGTCCTGTGTGCGCACTTCGAGATCGCACTGGGCGATCGCATGCAGACCAAACTGCTCCAGCAGGTCCACCAGCAACCCCGACTCTACTCCATAGCCGGTGAAGAATGGCAGGCTCTCCAACGCGCGACGTCGGCCGGCGTATTCCCCGGAGAGTGGCTGCACGATTCCAGAGAGCTCTGGAAAGAGAAGGTTAATGAAGGGGCGAGCGACCAACTCGGTCACCCGACCGCCCCCGCCCAGTTGCGTCTTGCCGCCCGTGCGCAGAGGACGGCGATAGAAACCCTTGACGTATTGAATGCGGTCCCAACACAGCAGTGGCCCCAGGATGCCCAGCACGAAGCGAGGGTGAACATTGGCGATGTCGGTGTCGATCCAGGCGATGATGTCGCCGCGAGCCACGTACAGGCTCTTCCAGAGGGCCTCACCCTTGCCAGTGTAGCTCCCCACTGCTTCGGTCAGGACTTGCTGATGAATGTAGACCGGCACACCAAGAGAAGCGGCGACCTCGCGCGTGCGGTCTGTTGAGTCGCTGTCCATCACGATGATTTCGTCGAGCAAGGGACAGTCGGCCATTAATGCCTTCTGGATGGTGGCAATGACCGCGCCGATGGTGGCCTCTTCGTTGAGGGTCGGCAAGACCAGGCTGATGGTCTGCGTCTGCTCCCTCTTGCTCTGCAGCAGGTTCTCGGCGCGCTCGAACTCGCTCCAGTGGAACGTGTTCGTGGCAAACCAACGGTCCACCCGATCCGACAGGCTGGATGTCTTGACGGGCAAAGCGCCCCCGTTCACCAGCCTGGGGATGTCGTGCCCCGCCGGGTGGAAGCAGCGCACTAGAAAGACCGGCAGAGGGGTCTGGGTCAAGATGTCCCCCGGCACCTTGCCCAGAGCAGCGCGTTTCCTGTGCTCATACAGCGTGCTGCCCAGAACAACCGCGTGATAGTCCGCCGAGATTCTGCGGATCGCTGCACTCGCGTCGCCCCGTTCGCACAGCGTCTGGAACTGGGACGGAGACTGCGCCTGCAGTTGGGCCAAAGCGGCAGGGGCCTCGCCTGTGTCCGTCACGGTCAAGAGGGTCACTCTCTGCCCGGTGACGCGGTGGAGGGCGCGGGCCAGGCGCAGCGTGAGCGCAAGATGGGGGCCACCTCGTATGGGCACCAGCACGCGGTCATAGCGGTGGGCCACGCCCCGTACCAGGATCAGGTCGCAGGGGGCGTGGGCCAGGACCTCTTCCAGAGGCGCCCCCAACGCCGTCATCCCACTCTTGTGCAGGGGAACCAGCAAAAGATCCGCTGGTTCGTCCTGCCACTGGCTCACAACCTCGTTCAACGGCACGTGGGCGACCCGCACACCAGGGGTCATGTGCAGGGGCAGGGACGGCAACTCTCGGATCAACGCCGTCAGAATCTCGCGAGTCTCTTGGGCCGGAACAGCAGCTTCGCTCAGCGAGCGTCCCTCGGGAACGGCCACCACGCCCATCAGATCAATCTGCCCCTCACCCTCCGGGAGGAGATGACCGGCCAGAGTCACAAGCTCCTTAGCGGCGTCCTCTTTGCTCAGGGGGAGCAAAATCCTGTAGGCTGACATTCTTGCTCCTTCAACTGCACCACCCTTGACCAGCGACTGTGCAGTCGATGAACCTCCCGAAGCGTGGCGCCGTGTCGCTGGCCAGACCCCTCCGAGGCGCCCTTCGCGAGGTTATTCCACACTAGATTCGCTCAAAGCGCTCCACGTTCATGACGAAAACCACAGTGCTCCCCACTTCCACGTGCAGGGGCTGCTCCCAACCCCGGGCCGTGGCCGCCTCACGCAGGGGTGCAACAGGCGACACGAATTCGCTCCGGGCATGGCAGTGCCTGCGCAAGAGGTCAAACAGGGCCTCCAGCCTGTCCTCCTCCGCGCCAATCAGGAAGGTGGCATTGCCGCGCGTCAGGAACCCGCCGGTACTGCTGATCCTGGTGGCACGGAACCCCTCAACCATGAGGGCGTCGAGCAGCCCCCGCGAGTCTGCCGCCTGCACAATGGCCATGACCAGTTTCATAGAGACCTCCGAGCACAGTGTGGCGGCGGTGCGCCGCCTGATGAGGGGACATGCCTGCCCTGGGTCAAGGGAGTTGCGCCTTGCACGTGTGTCTGCCCTCCAACAACGGCAAGATGCGCTCCTCCAGGATCCTCTCCCAAAGGTACCGCTGCAGGACGCGGCGGCGTAAGCAGAAGGCAGGGTCTCGCAAGAGGCCATCCGCGATCAATGCGGCGACAGCCTCGGGCGCGGCGTCCGGTGAGAAATAGTGCACTTCAGACTCGCCCGTGGCCTGCAGCGCCGGGATTCGGCTGCAAAACACCGGCAAGCGGACGAGACCCGCCTCCAGGATGGGGATTCCAAAGCCCTCTTCCTGGCTGGGGAAGATCAGTGCATCCGCGAGAAGATACAGGTCGCTCATGGTGGCCTCGTCGGGCACCAGCCGTTGTTCCGCATCCAATTCAGACAAAAAGTGCACAGACTGAGCCAACCCCAGGTCGCGCCGTAGAGTGACCAGCTCTTCGAGATACGCGAGATTGGACGGATTGTGTGGGCCAGGTGGGCCCGTGACGATCAGGCGCGCATCCAGCCCGGTCCTTTCGCGCAGGGCCGCCAGCGCACGCACGGCCAATTGCACGTTCTTGCGCCGCGTGATGCGCGCCGGCAGCAACAGCACCACGTCCGCGTCGAGCAAATGGCAGGCGTCCACGATGCGTCGAGTCGTCGTGGTCCAGCGAAAAAAGAGCGCGGGGTCAATGCCCGGCGGAACGACTGCCACCGACCCTAGAGGGATCCCATAGAGAGCAGTCACCTCGGCCCGGCGCGGCTCCGAGACCGCCACATGCACCACCCCGGGCCAACTCTGACGAAGGAGCTCCCAGGGGTAGCCTGGATGCACCTCAGCAGCGTACTGCGGGTCGTGCCAGGCCAGGTCGTGGTGCCAGGCCAGCGTGCGTGGGCTGGGCAACGCCTCCTCGGCCAAGAGGCGATGCAGAGCCGCCGTCAGTGGCAGGTTCTTGTGCAGTGTGAACACGTTGTGAGCGATAAGCACGTCGGCGGCGGCCAGGTACGGGCGCAAAGATCCTACAATGCGCTCGCACAACGAGTGGAACGCGGCAGACACGAGCCCCTGATCCAGCTCGAGTTTGACCGCCAGCACGTCCGGATGGCGCGAATCGAGCTCGGGCAACACGTGAAAAGCTACTCCCGGGAAAAAGGACTGTCCACGCCCAGCGACTACCTCCACCTGGTAGCCTGCCTGCAGCAGGAGGCGGGCATGATGGTAGATGGTGCTCTCCACGCCCCCCACGACTGGCGGCGCCGAGTAGTGCAGGATGACAACCCGGCGTGAGGGCCCCTGGGCCGTCAGGGTACGCATCGCTCACCCCCCCAGGCACTGGTCGACCAAGGCGGCCAACCGCCTTTCGAGCGTGCGAAGCGAGTAGTAGCGGGCCCCCAGTTCATAGTTGTGGTTCACCGTCTCCGCAGCCAAGGCGGGGTCTTCAAGCACAGCCCGAGCTTGGCGGACCGTGTCGTCGTCGATAAAGTCGTCAAAGCCGATCACCCGGAAGCCTTTGGGCCGAATGTCGGTCTTGAAGATCTCGTAGGTGCTCATCACGATGGGCCGACGGTAGTAGATCGTCTCCAGGAAGGCATTGCCAAAGCCTTCCACGAGCGAAGGGTAGGTCACCAGGTCGGCTTGTTGGTAGGCGTCCGCCAACGAATAGATGCGGCGCCCGTCCTGCGTCAGGCCGCGTTCGTACGCGATGCGGTCGGCACCAAACAGCACTCGGATCCCCATCAGATCGGCATACTCCCTCAGAAAAGACTCGTAGGCCCGTCCCTCGTCGCCGGCGACGTGCGTGATCACGATCGTGGACTTGACTTCCAGGCGGCGCGCCAGTTCGATGGCGCGCTCGATGCGTTTGCGGGGCACAATGCGCGTGGGCTGCACCAGGAGGTACTCATCTGACGCGATGCCCAGTGCCCGTCTGACCTCCACGGCATAGGCGTCCGGTTCTGGAGGGGGGTTATCGAAATCCATCACGTTGGGGATCAGCAGCGAGCCCGTCCCGGTGCGCAGGGCCAGTTGACGAGCGGCGAAGGAGTTGATCACCACGTGGCGAAGCGAAGGCAACACCGGAGGAAAGGCCGCACGCAGGTAGTCATCGGCGGCAGAGACCGCATAGCGCGTCCGCTCCCAGGAAAAGTCGTGGTGATGGCCAACCGTGCAGAGGCTGGTCTCAGCGATGAACTCGGCCAGCGCCAGTCCGAGTGGCACGTTCATCGGCAGCGACAGCGCGTTCTCGACAATCAGCAGCTTGACGCCACAGGTGCGTACGAACTCGGAGAGGTGCGCCTTCAGGTGATCCTTGAGCTTCTGCACTGCCCGCGACGTGTCGGGCGATCGCGTCCGGTTGTCAAAGAGGTCCGTCTGGAGAGCAAGTATCGCTGGATGACTAAAGTGCGCCTCGGGCACCACATGAGAGCGCTCTGCGGGCCTGTCCGATTCACCCGCAAAATAAAAGCACTCGAGACCAAACTCGGTCAGCACGTTCGCCCATTTGGCCGTCTCCAGCGAGACGCCATCGGTGCCAGCGAGGCGTGTGGACACGAAACCGACATTCACAGTACGCTTCCTCCTGTTCCGCGGATGAGACAACCCATCGGGAGCAGTGATGACCTTGCTGGGGCAGAGACACGCAGCGCGTCAACGGCGCCTGGATGATGTGGCGTTGATCGTCTTGCAGTTCCTGGCAGGACGCATGATAGCACAGCCCGCGGAGTTCGGCAACTCGAGCGCCCGCATCGGAGCGTCAGGAACTTGCGCAGCCCCGCTTCGGGCGGGACGCTCCGCAGCATGCCAAGTTGAAGGCGGCAAGCTTTCGCCCGCCGCCTTCAACCAGGAAGGGGACCAGGGTCGGAGGGGGTGGATCCGGCCTTGATCAATCTGGCAGGCCTGTCGCAGTGTCACGCCGCGCCAGGCCTGGAGAACCTCAAGGTACGCTGTACGTCACGACCAGCTTGGGCCGATACGCCATTGTGTCGTACTCGGAGGCACGCAGGTAGAACGCGCCGGGCAGCGCCACGCCCTGCCGCAGCAGCCAGCCGCGGTTGGTGGCCGGCTGCGCCACCATGCTCTGCACATCAGCGCGCACCGACCAGGTGTACCAGCCCGTCGCCGTAGCCGTGATGCTGGCGCTGGCCACGCCCTGGCGGTCACTGGTGGTGTGGTTGCAGCCGGGCAGGCCCCAGCGGTCCGCAGTGGTCGCGCGGTCCCAGGTGACCTGCTCCTCAGTCCAGGCGCGTTTGATGGCGTATAGACCCAGCGTCAGGTTGCCGGCGCCCTCGCGCCCATAGGCGTAGAGGCTCAGGTCTGCCGAGCTCACCGTGGCGTTCGTGGGAATCTGCGACAGGTCGAACGAGACGCAGGAGGCCAGGCGTTGCTGCACCCCCACCTTCAGGTCCGACGTGTTAAAGTTGGTCGACGGCCCTTCGGCGCTGATGCGTGAGTCGTAGCAGCCAGCATAGCCATCCACGCCATTCTGCAACGTGATGGTGCGCGTTCGCCCGGGTGTTGTGGTGCGCGTGGGCGTGCGCGTAACGGTGGCCGTCGGCGCGGCGGTTGGCGTAGTCGTGCTGGTCGTGGTCGGCGTGGGCGTACGAGTGCGAGTAGGCAGCGGGCTTCCGGGTGGCACGTAGAGCACCGCCAGCAGGGGGCGGTTGGCGACCGTGCCATCCTCAGAGCTAGTGAACCAGATCGTGTCCATGTCCCATTCGTCCATGGCCTGCAGCGAAACGCCATAGTTGGGCAAGCGGTCGTTGACCCAGTCGTCCACCACGCGCGTCAAGTCCCACTGGTAGCGGTTGAGGATGCCGCCCACGGTGACCACCGAGTCGGGCACTTGCACGCGGTCGTCGGGACCATTGCAGCCACCCATCTGCCAGGGCGCCAGCGAGTTGGCCCAGGTCCAGGTGGCCTCGCTGACAACGTTCTCGCGCTTGACGTCATAGGCGCCGATGTCCAACGCTCCGCCTCCCCAGCGCTCGGCGAAGAGCGAAAGCGCAGCGCAGATCACGCGCGACCCCTGGGGGATGCCCGAGAGGTCAAAGCGCAGCAGCCCACTGTCCTTGCGCCGGTAGCCCACGTGCACGTACCACGTATCCGCATAGCGTGTGTCGCGCTGGTCAAAGCTGAGAAAGGTGTCGGCTGCCCCGCCGTGGCCTGCCCCGTTCTGCAGCATCACCAGCGCCGCGCCAGGCTCTGGCGTGCCCAGGCAAGGCAGCAGCTCGGGGGTACGCGATCCCGTTGGGGTGGGCGTAGCCAGGCTGTAGGAAATCACGAGAACGGGCCGCATCTCCAGGCCCGGGTACTCGGACTGTCGCACGTCGTACTCGCCGCCGATGGCCACGTTTGTCTGGCGCAGCATCAGGCCCTGGTTGGCGGCGGGATTCTGCACCCAGGTCTGCACTGCGGAGGTTACGGTCCAGGTATACCAGCCCACGTTGTAGACCGGTCGGTTGTCCAGCGGCGTGGGGGAACGGTCGTTGGTGGTGCTGTTGCACCCCGGCAGACCCCAGAAGTCCAGGTTGGTGGCCTTGTACCAGGTCGCCTGCATCTCTTCCCAGGTGCGCGTGACGGGGAAAGCGCCGATGATGACAGGCTCGTTGCCGCGCTGCCCATAGTTCACCACGGCGATGCTCAACCTGGCGTCTTCGATCTGCGCGTTGGCGGGTAGGCTGGATACGTCGAAGCGGATCAGCGTGGAGATCCGCCCCTTCATGCCCAGCACCAACTCCTGCTCACTGAAGTTCTTGTTGGGGTTCTCTTCCGAGATGCGCGTGTCGGCGCAACCAGCGTAGCCGGCCAGACCCTGCCGCAAGATCACGGTCTGCGATGCCAGTGTCGTCGCACCGCGCACCGGCTGACGTACGGCCAGCAACACAGTCACCAATCCCGCGGCAACCAAGAGCATGATAAGAACCAGGCGCACTCCAAGCCATCTTCTCATACCCATCACACCTCCTCTGCAACCTCACAGCCACAGCACGCCAACAATGCGTGTCCTCTCTGCTTATGAAGACGCAATGCGGCCATCTGGCATATGGGTTGGACGCTGCTGACTCACGGACTGCGCCTGCCGCGGACAAGAAAGAGTCGCGCCGGCGTAGTCTCCGCCTAGGAGGGGTGACAGCACGACTCTTGGGAGGCTCGTTAAGCGCTGTGGCAGCGTGCTATTTCAGGAATATCGCTGGGTTGCGCTTCACGCCGTTCAGAATAATCTCAAAATGGACGTGCGGGCCGGTGGACTTGCCAGTGCTTCCGCACAAACCGATGACTTGACCCTTGCCCACCGACTGCCCTGCCTCCACGTAGACCGTGTCAAAGTGACCATACAGGGTCTGGAAGCCATTGCCGTGGTCGATGACCACATAGCGTCCGTAGCTCTGGTCGTTGCGCCCGACCAGGGCCACGTAGCCCGAGTCGGCGGCTTTGACCTTGGTGCCGCGCGGGGCGGCAATGTCGAGGGCACGATGGTACTCGTTGTAGCGCTGCGAGATAAAGCCGCTGATCGGGTAGCCAAAACTGCCCGTACCCTTCTTGGCACCTGCCGGGACCGTCCCCGACCAGGCTACCACGTGGCGCACCTGGTACGGCTTGCGTCCGCCCAGCACGATCAGCTTCTGTCCCGCCTTGATGCTGTAGGGCTCTTGCATATAGTTGCCTTCGTACTGGGTAATGTCGTCGACCTTGGCGTTGTACTGCTTGGCAATGCTTTCTAGAGTGTCCCCCGCCACAACCGTATGGTAGACCCCCGAGACGGGCAACACCGTCAACACGTCGCCATCGGCCAGGTAGTCGGGGTTGTCCTCCAGGTTGCCATTGGCCCACAGGATCGTCTCCATGCTGACCCCATACTTGTCGGCGATGCTGCAGACGCTGTCGCCTGGGCCCACCGTGTAGGTGATGGGGTCAATGCGGTAGCGCCTGGGGATGGTGGTATGGGGGACCACAGCTGAGAAAAGCACGTCAGCCAATTCGCCGCCGATTCCGCGCGAGGCCACGTCCGAAACTGACGAAGCAACGCACCCTTGCGGGGCAGGGCACGCAACAGCACACGGCTCGCTGCGGCCACAGGTCACCACGCGGCCGACCAACAGGCCGACCAGCACGACAGGCACGAAGCCAAAATGGAGCGCCACGCGCGACAACGACTTGACATCGCGCACCCGGCTCCAAACCGCATTCAGCATGTTCCAGAGCCTGCCGCGCCCCTGTGTGTCGGGGGACTGCACTGGAACGGGTTCGCCTTGGTCCGAACCAGCTACACGTTTGTCATCTGCAGGCATCATAGGTCCTTGTTGAGAGTGTCGAGAAACTCCTTGTTCGACTTGGTCTTGGCCATGCGCGTGAGCAGCAGCTCCACGCTCTCGTCTTCGCCAAGCACAGAGAGCATGCGGCGCAGCGTCCACACCTTGGAGAGCACCTCCGGCGGCAAGAGCAGTTCTTCCCGTCGGGTGCCGGAGCGCTGAACGTCCAGGGCAGGGAAGATGCGGCGTTCCGACAGCTTGCGGTTGAGGTGCAGCTCCAGGTTGCCGGTGCCCTTAAACTCCTCGTAGATCACGTCATCCATACGGCTGCCCGTTTCGATCAGGCACGTGGCGATGATGGTCAGGCTGCCGGCCTCTTCCAGCTTGCGCGCGCCTCCGAAAAAGTGCTTGGGCGGGTAGAGCGCCACCGGGTCGAGGCCACCGGACAGGCTGCGGCCGCTGGACGGCACGATCAGGTTGTAGGCGCGCGACAGTCGCGTGATGCTATCGAGCAGGATCACCACGTCGCGGCCGCACTCCACCAGGCGCTTGGCGCGCTCCAGGGCCATCTCCGCCACGCGCGCATGGGCCTGCACGGGCTCATCAAAGGTGGAGCTGATCACTTCGGCTTCGACCGAGCGGTCCATGTCGGTCACTTCCTCGGGGCGCTCGCCGATCAGGGCCACCATCAGGTGCACTTCCGGGTAGTTGTGGGTGATGGCGTTGGCGATCTGCTTGAGCACGGTGGTCTTGCCGGCCTTGGGAGGCGAGACAATCAGTCCGCGCTGGCCGCGGCCAATGGGCGCGAAGAGGTTCATCAGTCGGGTCGCCAGAATGTCGGGGCGCGTCTCCAGGTTGAACATCTGGTTGGGGAAGATGGGTGTCAAAGCATCAAAGTGGGGACGGCCCTTGGCGGCTTCTGGGTCGAGCCCGTTCACTGCCTCGACGCGCAGCAGGCTAAAGTACTTCTCCGACTCTTTGGGTGGGCGTACCTGGCCGATCACCAGGTCGCCGGTGCGCAGGCCAAAGCGGTGGATTTGAGATTGCGAGACGTAGACGTCCTCAGGCCCGGGCAGGAGGCTGGGCGCACGCAGGAAGCCGATGCCGTCCGGCATGGCCTCCAGCACACCGCCGCCAAAGATGTAGCCCTGCCGCTCGGCGTTGGCGCGCAGCAAGCGAATGATGAGGTCTTGCTTTTTCAGGCGGCTGATTCCAGAGATGTTGAACTCTTTGGCCATCTCCTGGAGTTCACTGAGGGTCTTGACATCCAGCTCCACTATGTTCACTTTACAAACTCCATTATCGCGGTACTGTAGGTTAGGACAAGCGAGACAAGCAGCACGCACAAAGGCACCGCATGTGCAGGTTGCGAAAGGTTCATCGAGCCGAAATGCGGTTCACCTCCTGGGCGGAGACTACGCCACAGGGCCCAGGCCTTACAAAACACATCCAACACACTCCGGCGATGTTGTCGGGGCATTCATGGCGTGAAGACTAGGGCAGACCCGAGACAGGTCGTTTTGATCTGAGGTTCGCTCCATGCTGAGGAAGTCCAGCGAACGCACAAGGTTCGTAAGAGACTTGTTACTGTCACAATTGTACCATCGTTTCCAGCGCAAGTCAAATTGGATGATTTTTCGGGGCAATGCTATAATGGACGGCAAGGTTGTGACGCAGCGGGCGCGCGCTCGGCCTGACGTTTCGGGCCGGGCCGCCTGCATGACTCGACACGGGCAAGCTGAGGAGGACCCCATGCCAGCTCGGACGCGCTTTTCCCTGCGGTTGCTGTGGGCTCTGGTTGTCGCTCTCCTGGTAGCGCCCCTAGCGTGGCGCGCCGGCCTCGACGGTTGGG
>Ga0315274_10015194_pt1 | contig 10908 bp, 7 predicted proteins | sample YL17G02_20_MG_FD_203700 | JGI IMG/M metagenome (GOLD analysis project Ga0315274, IMG submission 203700) | Sediment microbial communities from Yellowstone Lake, YNP, Wyoming, USA - YL17G02_20 | ecosystem: Environmental > Aquatic > Freshwater > Lake > Sediment | place: USA: Wyoming | collected...
TGACCTTCTTGGCCTCGCTGACGACTTCGCGCAGCCTCGCAGGGAAGTCCGTGCCCAGCTCCGCCAGGTGGTTGTCCTTGATGAGGACGCCGTCGTAGAGGCCAAGCCGATGGTTGTATCCGCCGCCGCAGCGGACGGCGTACTTCTCGAGCAGCCGCCAGCCCGGCAGGGTCTTGCGCGTATCATAAATCCGGGCCTTCGTTCCCTTGATCGCCCGGACATATCGGCTCGTCGTTGTGGCGATGCCGCTGAGCCGTTGCAGGAAGTTCAGCATCACGCGTTCCACGCTGAGCATGGAGCGCAGAGGCCCCTCGATGGTCGCCAGCTTGCTCCCCACATGGGCGGACTGGCCCTCCTTGAAATGGGCCGTCATCGTCAGCCGCTCGTCGTACTGACGCAGGATCTCCTCCACGACGGGCAATCCCGCCACGACGATTTCCTCGCGTGTCACGATCGTGGCCTTCGCCCGCGTGCCATCCTGGAACAACAGGTCCGTGGTAACATCGCCGCGGCCGAGGTCCTCTTCCATGGCCATGCGAATCAGCGGTCGTACCTTCTTGATATCCAGCTTTCTCATTCAAACGGTTCCGAAAACGCACATCGGCGCCGGCAGGTCAGGAGTTGGCTCTGCGTCCGCGCCGGGTCTTTCTGGCAACATCTCTCTTTGTCCTGCTGCTGACGATCAACTCAGGCAGCTCCTTCAATTCGCGTAACTGGTCGCGCAGGCCCGCCGCCCGCTCGAAATCCAAGGCCTCGGCGGCCTCGAACATCTCCCGCTCGATCTGGGTGGCCATCTCGACCTTGTCGTACTCGGAGTCGCCGAGGCGAACCGCCTCGCGGGCCACACGCTGCGCCTTGATCTGCTCGGTGAGGCTCCTGCGGATTTCCTTCCGTATCGTCTCCGGCGTGATGTTGTGCTCTTCGTTGTACGCCTGCTGAATTGTACGCCGCCGGTTGGTTTCGTCAATGGCTTTCTGCATGGAATCCGTCACCCTGTCGGCGTACAGGAAGACCGTGGCGTTGACGTTTCGGGCGGTTCGCCCGATCGTCTGGACCAGGGAGGTCTGACTCCGCAGGAAACCCTCCTTGTCGGCGTCGAGGATGGCGACGCAGGAGACCTCGGGCAGATCCAGCCCCTCTCGCAGCAGGTTCACGCCGACGAGCACGTCGAAATTGCCCTGGCGCAAGTCCCGGAGAATCTCGATGCGTTCGAGCGTGTCGATCTCGCTGTGCAGGTATCGGCAGCGAAAGCCGCGTTTTGTCACGTAGTCCGAGAGATGCTCGGCCATCCGCTTGGTCAGGGTCGTCACGAGCGTGCGCTCGTTGGCCTGGACGCGCTTTTCGATCTCGCCGAGCAGGTGCTGGACCTGGTTCTCGGCCGGGAAGATGAAGATCTCGGGGTCGAGCAGTCCGGTCGGTCGGAGGACCTGCTCCACCACCTCGTTGCCGCATTTGGCCATCTCATACGGCCCGGGTGTCGCGGAGATGAAGACCACCTGGTTCCAGCGCTCGCAGAACTCCTCGAATCGCAGGGGCCGGTTGTCGAGGGCGCTGGGCAGCCGGAATCCGTGCTCCACCAGGACCTCCTTGCGGCTCCTGTCGCCGGCCCACATCGCCCGCAACTGAGGCAGCGTCACGTGCGATTCGTCGATCAGCAGCAGGAAATCCTTCGGGAAGTAGTCGATGAGCGTGTAGGGCCGTGCACCTGCCGGAAGGCCCGCCAGGTGCCGGGAATAGTTCTCGATCCCGCTGCAGTAACCTACCTCCTGGATCATTTCGAGGTCGTACATCGTTCGAGCCTGCAGGCGCTGGGCTTCGAGCAGCTTGCCTTCGCTGCGGAACTGCTGGAGCCGCCCTTCGAGCTCGACCTTGATGCCCACGACCGCTGAGCCGATCCTCTCGGCCGGCATGATGTAATGCTGGGCCGGGTAGATGAACACCTGGTGCTCCACGGCGAGGATCTCTGCGGATACCGGATTGATATAGCTGATCTGCTCGACCTGGTCGCTGAAGAACTCGATCCGGACGGCGTAGGACTCGTATGAGGGGTGCAGCTCGACGACGTCCCCTCGGACGCGGAATGTGCCCCGCTGGAAATCCATGTCGTTGCGGGTGTACTGGATATCGGCCAGGCGCCCGAGCAGGGTGTTGCGGTCGTACGCCTCGCCCGTGCGGATGGCGACGACGCTGGCCTTGTAGTCTTCCGGCGAGCCGAGGCCGAAGATGCACGAGACGGACGCCACGACGATGCAATCCCGGCGCGTGGACAGGCTCGTCGTCGCCGACAGCCGCAGCCGGTCCAGGTCCGCGTTGCGGGAGGCATCCTTCTCGATGTAGATGTCGCGCTGCGGGATGTAGGCCTCGGGCTGGTAGTAATCGTAGTAGCTGACGAAGTACTCGACGGCATTGTCCGGGAAAAGCTCCTTGAACTCCTCGTAGAGCTGGGCGGCCAGGGTCTTGTTGTGCGAGATCAGCAGGACCGGCCGGTCGAACTGCGCGATCACATTGGCCATGGTGAAGGTCTTGCCGCTGCCGGTCACGCCCATTAGCGTCTGGAACCTCTTGTCTTCGCGCAGACCGTCGGCGAGCCGCTCGATGGCCTGCGGCTGGTCGCCTGCCGGCCTATACTGATTATTCAGCCTGTATGTACCCATGCTCTCTCACGGTGATCGTAGCCAAAGCGAACCGTCCTCGGGTCCCGCAACATTATACTCTATATGCATCCGGCGAGGACTTTGTTTGTGCAGTATGCACCGCGATATGAGCGGCCGTCGCCGGACTACAGGGGGTGTTCAGGGTACGTGATTGCGGCCAGGACGCTTCTGCCGTACTGCTCCCACAACGCCGTGGCCCTGAGGCTTGTCGCACCTTCCGGCAGTTCGAATGTGATGGTAGGGATCTTGAGCTCCTCGCCGGTAAAGGCGCCGAGCGATCCGGGCTTGGCGCCCAGCTTCTTGATCGGCAGGTCGCAATATTGGGCCATGCGGGTAGCCAGGGCGCGGGCCGGACCATCGAAGTCGATGCATGTCAAAGGCTGATGGATGCTGACGATACGGCTCGGACCGTACTCACGGATGATCTTCTGCAATGTCCGGGATTCCGGCTCGGTCAGTGCCGAATGGCCGTTCGTTTCGTTGTCTACGCGGTTCGCAGCCTCGAAATTCCGGTTCAGATCGATGCCGTGCACGTTCTCGCGGGTCCGCGCGGCCAATCCGTCGGGATTGGTGACGGGCAGCAGGATTACGCGCCGGCCCTGCAACAGGTGGGGATTCTTACGCAGGTGTTCCGACAACCGCTCGACCAGGGTTGCGCTGGCCGGCTCGTCGCCATGGATGGCGCCCATGACGAACACCGTATCGCTGCCCTGACCGAGGACCTGAATCATGATGGGCCGGCCTTTGACCGACCTGCCCATGAGCTGGTGCTGTGCCGGCGGCGTCTGCGGCGGGGGCAGCGTCACCCGCGATTCCTCGCCTGTAATCGTTGGCCTCGGCTCAGGCTCGTAGCAGCCTGACAGCGTCAGCACACCCACCAATAGCAAGATTCGTACGACGACGGACCATTCCCTGACCATAACCTGCCTTCCTTCAATCGATACCCTTGTTCGAGGCATAAAATATAGATTCAACCGGCCCGCAATGCAACGGGTAATGCCAAAACTTTGAAGAAACTCAATCTCGCGAGCCGATGAAAAACATGCGGGCGGAGCGGCTCGTAATACATGCCAAAGGCAGATAGACAGAAACGCATGGTACACCTACGAAAGAAAACAGGATTGGTTGTCCTTGGCGCCGTAGCGGTACTGGCGGCCGGGGTCGCGTACATGGGCCGGGGGTTCTACCAAGGCGCGATCACTATCCATGAGCTGCTCACCGAGAACAAGCAGCTCAAGCAGGCCATCGGCAACCTGACCGACGAGGACCAGATCGGCTATGCCAAGGTGATCTCGCAGCGTAGCGAGGACGGGCGCCTGTTGACGACCATCCGTTTCGTGGAGACCGCCCGGGCCGACAAGACCGTGAGAATCCTCCAAAAGGAGTACACCATCGAGGGCGATGTCGTCCATTTCGACGCCCTGATTGTCACGTTCGGCGACAAAATGGTGATGGACGGCCGGGCCAGAGCACTATACCTGTGGCGGCGCATCTACGGCGAGAAAATGGCCCCGCAGGACGGCTACCCCATCGAGGAGCCCGGCGCCCAGCCCCGACGCTACAGCGGCCTGCTCCAGGCGTTGCCCATCCAGCAGCAGCAACTCTTCTGGACCGAAATCTGGGACCTCGCCAACGACCTGGACAGGCTCAAGCAGCACGATATCAAGGCCATCTACGGCAACGCCATCTACCGCAAGCTCCGCGAGGGCCTGATCTACGTGTTCAAGATCAAGCCCACCGGCGAACTATCCGTGGAAGTCGTCCCGGACATGTAGTCCCACCCACCGACCATCCCATGGCCGGAAGAATCTGGCCCAGACCGAGATTGTTCGTGGAACGAGTCGGGCCAGCCTATTCCGCCGGGTCTGCGTCGTCCAGGAGCCGGGCGATTCGACGGGCGTACACCAGCGTGGACTGCTTTCTGTGGCCGTTGGGGCCACCGTTATGGATTCTGGCCATTTCCAAAAGGCTGCGTCCCCGGCCATAGTGGAGCAGGTACGTTCGCACGACCTCTCTGGCTCTTTCCGGGTCCGCGGCCAGCTCGTAGTCCCAGTTGACGCCGAGGAACTTCGTGCCGTCGGCCCAGTACGCACGATGAATCTGGTATGCGCCGGCCGCTCTCCCGCCGTCGCCTATCGCGCTCGGATTGTGGCGGCTCTCCACCTTCGCAATCGCGTCGAGCAGCCGGTCGATTCCATCAGGGACGACCCCCGGAGTCTCCTCGCCGATTGCCGCGACGCGCAGGGCCGCGACAACCACGTATGTCAACAACGCAATTCTCATCGCATATCCTCAGTCTTTATCGGCCCCGCCGTTGCCGCCTGAACATACTCAGACGACAAGTCTCTCGCGACTTACATGCCTATACGGCGATCTGACGCCGTTGTGCGGTAAATCGCTCGTGTGCGATGATGGCTTATCAAGTCGGGATACGCCTCCGGGACGGTCCCGGCCATGTTGTCATTTGTCGAGCACTTTGACTCTAAGGTTGCGGAATTCGACCTGGTCGCCGTGGCCGAGGAAGCCGATGGCGCCTTTCATATTCTTGAGGCCGGGATGTTGCTGGTGATCGATCGTCTCCGGCGTGCTGGCCTTCTCGATATCCGCATCGACGATCGTTACGCCGTTGAGCTTCACGGTGATCTGCTTGCCCTTGGCGGTGATCTCCTCGCTATTCCACGCGCCCACGGGTTTGAGGTGGCCCGGTTTGGCGGCGACCACGCCGTAGATCGACCCGTGATGTTGGTAGTCCTTGAGCCAGCCGCGGTAGCGGGGCGAGTCCTCGTCCAGAACCTGAATCTCCATCCCTTTGTATGCCGAGTCGCCTGTCACGGGCGTCCGAATCCCGATGCCGTTGTTGGCGCCGGGCGTCAGCCGGAACTCGAACCGGAACATGAAATCGCCGTACTCCTGCTGCGTGTACAGGTTCCCACCGCCGCCTTTCGTCGGCTCCACGACAATGGTGCCGTCCCTGACGACGTAGCCCTCGGTATTGCCGGTCCAGCCGGTCAGGTCCGTGCCGTTGAAGAGCTGCACGAAGCCCTGCGATTTCTCCTCATCGGTGAGCGCATTGACCGCTCTCTCGCGGGGGATCTCGCGGATGTAGATATTTCGGAAGTACAGGAAGTTGCCGTGATTCTGTAACTCGATCTGGCCCGTCGGATAGATGGGCTTGTCGCGCTCCCAGTAGTTTTCCATGACCACGTTATCGACCACCAGCTCGTCGTTGAGGATCACCGTGACCTTCTCGCCGATCATGAAGATGCGGAAGGTGTTCCACTCGCCGACGGGCTTGTCCGCGACCTTCGTCGGCTTGTTCGGGTTCTTCTGATTGTTGTAGAGCCCGCCGGAGCCGACCTCGGCGCCGACGAGACGATTGGCCGTGTCCCAGATCTGCACCTGGGGCGAGCCTCGCAGGTAGATGCCGCTGTCGCCGCCTTTCAGGATCTTCCAGTCCACAAGCATCTCGAAGTCGCCGTAGTCCTTGGCGGTGCACAGACTCTGTCCCTTGCCGTCGAAAACGATGATGCCATCGGCCGCCTTCCAGTGGGCCCGCATGCTCTCATCGGCCTCCTTCTGCAGCCTGGCCAGCTCGTCCGGCGGCAGGGTCGCCCGCTTGGCAGGATTGTCATAGGGCCCTTTGAGCAGGCCCTTCCAGCCGGTCAGGTCCTTCCCATTGAACAGGGCCACAAACCCCGCCGGCGGCTGGTTCAAAGGTTGTACCGAGCCGTCGGCTGCCCCTGTGGGCGACGCCGCACCCAGAACACACACCACCACGGCAACCAGGGCAAGATACGCACTCAGGCCGATCACATGTCTTCTCATTTTGATGCCATCCTTTCCCAGACCTCAGATATTGTATAGAGCCTGCACAAAGGCCGCTTGCATCGTCGCCGACACCCGGTACCCGGGGCGTCAGAACCCCGCCGGCGAGTGACCGACAGCAATCGTCAAGAGTCTATGCCGGTTCCCCGACCCCGTCAAGCCTCCGGCCCCGCGATCCAACCCAGTCCCCGAAAATTGGCTTTGTTTTTCATAACCGGCTCCCCGCCTGTTCCTGCCATTGCGAGAAGCCCCTTCTCCCATCCTTGCGGGGCGTGAGCCAAACCTGCCCCCCCCGAAGGCGGGGGAAGCAATCCCGGCCCCGGAAATTGGCTTTGTTCTCGCAGACGCATCATCGGCATTCTTCTCTCATAACCCTTTTTCTGGACAATAGTTAGCTTCGATCCAGCCCCCCTGTAAATTGGCTTTGTTTCGCACGGTAGTGTCGTAGGGCGGGCTGTGCCCGCCATCTATCCCACGGACGAATTGGTTGTTTCACACGGCACCCCATCCGACAATTGGCTTTGTTTTGCATAATCGGCCATCCTCTCTCGGCAGGGGGGGCCACCGTCGCCTCCTCGCCTATTTCTGTCATTGCGCGAAGCCCGGCGACAAAGCAATCTCGGCCGCCGGAATTGGCTTTGTTTTGTACAACCGGCCGTATCGGCCCCCGGCGGTCTCTTGGTGTCGGCCCGTAGGGGAGGATTTGTGGCTCATCCGGTTTTTGCGTACTTTGGGGTGGCGCAGTGCCCAATGACCGGGGACGCTGTCCCCGGACCCCTGGCATTTTCCGCTTTTCGCCAATAGCATGGCAGCGGGCCAGCCGATAATTCACAAGATGCCGTCAGTCACGTCAAAACCTGGATCCAGCGAAAACGAACCGCAATCCGGGCAACAGTCTGCCACAGCGGTTGCCTTGTCGATCATGCTATTGGCCCCATGCGACAAATGCCAGGGGCTTGGGGACGGCGTCCCCAAAAGGCAAAGAAGCACACAAAAACCGGATGAACCGGATTTGTGCTTCACCGGCCATGTCCAGACCCCCCGAATAGGCCGTTTACAGTACGCTATTCAGTTGTGATTCAGTCAAATAGTTGTCTCAACATCATACAGTAGACCGAATTCGCTGTCAAGTAAAATCCAGCGGTGAGAGGGGGTTTTCTTGCCGCTCACGGGCGATATAACCTCTTGCGACACAAGGAGTTACAACTGACAACTGACAGCCGACCGCTGTTTCTTCAGACACGGACTTACGCAGCCCGGCCTGCGGCCGGAACCAAGATCGGTGCGCGCAGAGACGCAGAGGCGCAGAGAAAACCTTGACGGCAATGTCCTCAAAACCTCAGCGTCGCTGCGCCTCTGCGTGAGACATAATTCTTTGTGCTGTCGGCATTTATGCCAGGATTGGCGCAATGATCTGGAAAGGATTTTCAGTTGTTGCGAGTTAGCAGCACGGATTCCCAACTGAGAGCCGACGACCATGTTTTCTAACGCGACAAATACCGGATTCTTGCGGCAAAAGTGTTGACATAGGCCGCAATTCGTGATACGTTTAGAATGCTGGGCCGCAGGTTCACCGGCCAGATCGACACCACAGCGCGAAGCGGCCCGGATGTGTCAGGCTTAAACGGATCGAGGAACGGGATGTGCGATGGACAAGGCATTTCTGGCTGCACAGTAGCAGTTCGTCTTTGCAGAGATGTTCTAAATACGTGAAATACAGCGGGTAATGTGACTTGGTTCAGCTTTTCGGAGGAGGTCGTATGAGGGGCAAGAAGTTCATGAGATGTGGTGGTATTGCGGCGGTTGTTGTTGCGTGTATCGCTGTGCCGGGTTTCGCCGACCCGAGTTTGCAGAATGGTGATTTTTCAGCCGGGCTCAGTCCGTGGGCTGTGGAGTACGGCATAGTCACAGACGGCGGCGGCTTCGCGCTTTTCGAGGAAGACACCGCTTCCCTATCGAGCACGCTGAGCCAGCAGTTTACGATTCCCGCTCTGGCTATGCAGCTTTCGTTCGATGTTCTGTTCTCGTCGGCAGGAACTTACGACGACGCCAGTTGGCCGGATGCACTTACAGCCTGTCTCTTCGATAATCCTTCGGACTTGATTCCGCTGATCTCCAATCCGGGGTACAATGACTTCTTCTATATGGACCACACGGGGGGCGTTGAGACGGTTGGGACCTTTGACGGGACCCACGTTGCGCTGGATGTGTCCGCCTTTCGGGGTCTGGATGCGTATCTGGTCTTTGACCTTCTGGCCAGCGACGATGGGATGACGACCACGGTCAGCGTGGACAACGTGAACGTATCGGTTGTTCCACTCCCCGGTGCGCTGCTGCTCGGTCTGGTGGGCATGAGCGCTGCGGCAGGCTTTTGCCATAAGTTTGGCAGACGGAATCAGGCCTGAGGATAGCAGACGTACATTGGCTTTTGCATTTGGAGGGCACAGACATGCAGAGAGCGATGATCTGGGTCTTGCTTCTCGTAGCCGCAATGGCTCCTCAAGCACAATCCGAAGAACCGGTCTACTTTCCCGACGCTAAGTTGAAGGCTGCCGTGGAGCGAGCCCTGGGCAAGACGAATCCGACGCCCAGCGACATGCTCGGCCTGGAATCTCTGAACGTTTCTATGATCGCTGACCTCACTGGTGTTCAGTATGCGACAAACCTGACGGTGTTGTATCTGTATCGAAGCCCTATCAGTGATCTTACGCCGTTGTCTGGGCTGACGAACCTGCACGAGCTGTTTCTGCACGAGAACCAGATCAGCGACCTGACCCCGTTGTCGGGGCTCACGAACCTGCACGAGCTGTATCTGTGGCGAAACCAGATCAGCGACCTGTCTCCGTTGTCCGGGCTGACGAACCTGCACGAGTTGATTCTTGTCAGCAATCAGATCAGCGACCTGTCGCCGTTGTCCGGGCTGGCGAACCTGCAGGAGTTGTACCTTAGCAGGAATCAGATCAGTAGCCTGTCACCGTTATCCGGGCTGACGAACCTGACGGGGCTTGGGCTTGACGGCAATCGGATCAGCGACCTGGCGCCGTTGTCTGGGCTGTCGAACGTGTGGTGGCTGCATCTGGAGAACAACCAGATCAGCGACCTGTCTCCGTTGTCCGGGCTGACGAACCCGCACGAGCTGGGCTTGTCCGATAACCAGATCAGCGACCTGTCCCTGCTCGCCGGATTGACGAACCTGGAGTTCCTGTATCTGGAGAACAACCAGATCAGCGACCTTTCCCCGTTGTCCGGGTTGGCGAACCTGAGACAGTTGTTTCTCCGTGGCAACCCGTTGAACCGAGCCGCATATTGCCAGGACCTCCAGGCGATTGCCAATGCCAGCCCAGGAACAGGAACCGGCCTGCACCTGCTATTCGATGCGCCCAATCCGAACCCCCCCGGCGCCGTATCCGCCTCGGACGGAGCCTACACAGACAAAGTCGTGATTACATGGGAGGCTTTGTGCCCGGGTCCAGGCAGGAGCGATACGTTCCAGTACATGGTATATCGTTCGCAGTCTCTGGATGGTGCAAAGGAGGCAGTCTCCGCCTGGCTCGACAGCACGTCTTTTGAGGACACAACGGCATCTCCCGGCGTCCATTTCTACTACTGGCTGAAGTCCAACCATTCAACCGACTTCAGTGATCCTGATGAAGGTTTCGCCGCTGGTGGCCCTCCGGGAATTCCTGCAGAAAAAAGGGTCGTGATATTTCAGGACGACCTCGAACTCCGTAGCGACTTGCGTTTTGATAAGGCCAACCTGGAATACGGTAGTTCGCATCCAGATGTGAAGAAACTCCAAGTGATCCTAAAACACGAGGGATTCTTCCCGATAGGGACAGCCTGCACGGGGAACTACTACCAGGTCACGAAGGACGCCGTGGCAAATTTTCAACAGGCTCGCGGACTGGCTGAACAGCATGGGATCGTCGGTGATCAGACCGTAGCGGAACTGAACGGGATCCTTGACGCGGAGTGCACTCTCGCCACCAGTCGTGCAGCTTTGATTTGTGGATACATCAGGCAATTCTGCCATACTTTCTTGCCTGATTATTTCCCACCTGAGCTTGTTCTGGCAATAGTCGCGCAGGAATCGGGAGGGGTCTATTTCGACAACATGTACGTGAGTGACGACTGCGGAAGAGGCATCATGCAGATTACCTCAGAAGAGTATTTTCGAACGGGTAGCGGCGTAGATTGTACTGAGACAGATTCGGTACAATGCGCGGCCAACCCGTGCGAATCTTACTACAAGAATACAGTCTGTGGCATAGAAGCAAGCATTAAAGATGGCCTTGCGGCACTTAAAGACAAATATCGTCACAAATGCCCGCATGTGTTGCCTCAGACGGAATTGGACATTCCCAGATTGTGTGTTAGTGAGTACGGTTGGTAGTCACTCTTTGAAAGGGAATGTTCATGACCACACGAC
>Ga0315274_10015195_pt1 | contig 10908 bp, 20 predicted proteins | sample YL17G02_20_MG_FD_203700 | JGI IMG/M metagenome (GOLD analysis project Ga0315274, IMG submission 203700) | Sediment microbial communities from Yellowstone Lake, YNP, Wyoming, USA - YL17G02_20 | ecosystem: Environmental > Aquatic > Freshwater > Lake > Sediment | place: USA: Wyoming | collected...
ACAGGATCGTGCCGGTGGTGAGGATGAGCACCGTCTGGATGCGGTACCACCACAGGGTGTCCACGGTCACGAGCTTGCCCACGAAGTTCCCGCCGAAGAGTTGCTGCGGGTGCTCCCAGCCGAGGGTCATGAGCGTGCCGTGCCCCAGGCACAGCAGCACGGTCAGGTAGCGGCCGTACTGCACGATCTTCGCGCGGCCGCCTTCCTCGCGGACCAACTTGCTCAACGGCCCGATCACCGCCGTCAGCAACTGGATGATGATCGTGGCGGTGATGTACGGCATGATGCCGAGGGCCCCGATCGCGCAGTTTTGGAGGGCACCGCCGGTGAACAGGCTGTACATGCCCAGCAGCGAATTGTCCATCTGGTTGGCATTGTCCTCGAAGAACGCATTGACGGCAGAGGCATCCAGCCCCGGCACCGGGATCCAGGCCAACACCCGGCAGATGCCCAGCAAGAGCAGCGTGAACATGAGCCGGGACTTCAGCTCGGGAATCCGGAAGCAATTCGCGAAGGTGGTGACGAGGGATTTGAACATGCCTGGAGAGAAACCGGACCGCTACTCCGCCTTGCCTTTCCCGGCGTCGGGACGTCCCACAACCTCGCAGGCGCCGCCCGCCGCCTCAATCTTCGCGCGAGCCGACGCGCTGAAGGCGTGAGCGACGACCGTCAGCGCGGTCTTGAGCTCGCCGTTGCCAAGAATCTTGATGCCGTCGGCTGGGCCGTTGGCGAGGCCGCTGGCCCGCAGCGCCGCCTCGTCCACCCGTGTGCCGGCGGTGAACCGGTTGAGGTTCTCGACATTGACTCCGACGTAATCCACCCGGTGGCGCCCGCGGCTGAAGCCGCGCTTGGGCATGCGCCGGATCAGGGGCATCTGACCGCCTTCAAAGCCGATGCGGATCGAACTGCCGGAGCGGGCGGTCTGGCCTTTGCCGCCGCGACCGCTGGTCTTGCCGTGGCCGCTGGATTCGCCCTGGCCCAGCCGCTTGCGACGATGCTTGGCCCCCGTGCGAGGTTTGAGATCGTGTAAACGCATAGGTTAACCGTTCGTCTTCGCCGGTTCCGCCGGCAGCGGCAGGCCGCGATCGCGATAGACATCCTGCCGCAGTCGGAGCTGCTGCAAGGCGGAGAGAGTGGCCTTGGCGACGTTCGCGGCGTTCCTGGAGCCGAGCGACTTGCTGAGTACGTCCTTGACCCCGGCCGCGTCGAGGACCGCGCGGACGGTCTTGCCTGCGATCACGCCGGTGCCCGGAGACGCGGGCCGCAGCAACACGCGGGCACCGCCGTAGGCGGCCAGGATTTCGTGGGGAATCGTCACCCCCCGGAGGGACACGCCCACCAGGTTGCGCTTGGCGATCTCGCCGCCCTTGCGGATGGCCTCCGCCACCTCGCCGGCCTTGCCCAGCCCCAGTCCCACCCGCCCGCGCCGGTCCCCGACCACCAAGAGGGCGCTGAAGCTGAAGCGCCGGCCGCCTTTGACGACCTTGGACGAGCGGTTGATGAACACCACTTTCTCGGTCAGTTCATTTTCCGGCTTGTCTTCGCCGGCCCGGGCGGCGCCTTCGCCCATCGGCCGTCCCCGGCGGCCAAACCGGCCGCGTGGACTGCGCCCTTCGACTGGAGTTGGTTTGGTTTCGTCAGCCACGATGGTGTCTCCTGCTTGCCACTTAGAATTTCAGTCCGGCCTCGCGGGCGGCATCCGCCAGTGCCTTGACCTTGCCATGGTAACGCGCGTCGCCGCGGTCAAACACGACCTGGCCGATCCCTTTGGCCCGGGCGGCCTCCGCCGCGAGCTGGCCAATCCGCTTGCCGCTGGCGGCATTGGCGCTCCGCTTGTCGCGATCAGCCAGACCCTTCGTCACCGTGGACGCCGCGGCCAGCGTGCGCCCGGCCTGGTCATCCACAAACTGCACATAGACGTTCTGGCCGGTGAAGCGGACGCTCATGCGCGGCCGCTCCGCCGTGCCGATCACTTTCCGGCGCACGCGCCAGTGGCGTCGCCGGGCCAGCCGTTGTTTCTTCTCGGTTCTCATGCCTGATCCAAATTCCACTCCAGCCTGCGCCGAACAGGAGCCTACTGGACGGTCTTGCCTTCCTTGCGGACGACGTGCTCGCCCACGTAGCGGACGCCCTTGCCCTTGTAGGGCTCCGGCGGGTAGAAGCCGCGCAGTTCCGCGGCCACCTGGCCCACCGTCTCCTTGCTCGGGCCTTCAATGGTGATCTTCGTATTGTCTTCCACGGTCACCTTGATCTGGTCCGGGATGGGATACACGATCGGGTGCGAGTAACCCAGGGTCATGTTCACGGTCTTGCCCTGCACCGCGGCTTTGAAGCCGACGCCTTGGATCTCCAGCTTCTTGACGAAGCCTTCGCTGACACCCTTGACCATGTTGTTGAGGATGGCCCGGGCCAGGCCGTGCAGCGCCTTAGCCTGCGCGTCCTCGCCGCTGCGCGTCACCTTGATCAAGGCGCCCTCGACGCTCGCCTGGGTGCGCTTGGGCAGTTCAAAATCGAGCTTGCCCTTGGGGCCTTCCACGAAGACGCGCGGCCCTTTCAACTCCACCTTGACCTTCGGCGGGATCGTGACGGGTTGTTTGCCAATCCTAGACATAAACCGGGTTGAGTTACCAAACGTAGCAGAGCAGTTCGCCGCCGACGTTCTGTTTGCGGGCCTCGGTGCCGGACATCACTCCGCGGGGAGTGGACACAATCGCCGTGCCCAGTCCGCCGAGCACGCGCGGAATCTCGGTCGCACCCACGTAGCGGCGCAGGCCCGGCTTGCTGATGCGCCGGAGGCCAACGATGACGCCTTTGCGGCCCTGGAACTTGAGTTTGAGTTTGAGCAGCCTCCGCAGCCCTTTGCCTTCCACCTGGCAGTCGGCCAGATAGCCCTCGCGTTTCAGAATCTGGGCGACGCTCTCCTTAAGCTTGGAGTGCGGGAGTTCCACTTCCGGCCGCAGCGCGCGATTGGCGTTGCGGAGGCGGGTGAGCAGGTCAGAAATCGGATCGGTCATAGCTTACCAACTGGCTTTGGTGACACCGGGGATGAGGCCGGAGAGGGCCATCTCCCGGAAGGTGAGGCGTGACACGCCGAACTTGCGGAGGTAGCCGTGCCGGCGGCCGGTGACCTGACAGCGGTTGACCCGGCGGACCGGACTCGCGTTGCGCGGGATCTTGGCCAGCGCGGCGTAGTCGCCCTTGGCCTTGAGTTCCGCGCGCAGGGCGGCGTACTTCCGCATCATTGCCTCCCGCTTCTTTTTTCGCTCCACCCAGGATTTCTTCGCCATAGTTTACTTGCCTCCGGCAAACGGCATGCCCAGCAGTCTCAATAGATCGTGCGCTTCCTCGTTGGTCGGGGCCGTGGTTACAATCGTGATATCCATCCCCTGATGTCGCTTGATTTTGTCCAGATCGATCTCGGGAAAAACACTCTGGTCCGCCAGCCCGAGCGAGTAGCTGCCCCGGCCGTCGAACGCGCGGACCGACACGCCGCGAAAGTCACGAATGCGCGGCAGGGCGGCGGCCACCAGGCGGTCGAAGAACTCGTACATCACATCCCGGCGCAGGGTGACGCGGCAGCCGATGGCCTGGCCCTTGCGGAGCTTGAAGTTTGCGACGCTCATGCGCGATTTGTTGATCACGGGCTTGCGGCCCGTGATCTGCCCCAGGTCCTTCGCGGCGTCATCCACGGCGCTCTTTTCCAGGGACGCGCTCACGCCCATGTTGATGACAATCTTTTCGAGGTGGGGCACCTGATGGAGGTTCTGGTACTTGCGCTTTTCCATCAGCGCCGGCCGTACCGTCTCGATGTATTTTTGATAAAGCCTGGACTTCATAACCGTCACTTCGCCGGCGTGCTCCGCCGGGCCGCCCGCGCGTCAAATTTCGCCGCCAGCATGACGTTCGAGAGGTGGATCGTGCCTTCGCGCTCCACGATCTTCCCCTGGGGGTACTGCTGGCTTTTGCGCATGTGGCGCTTGATCATCTTGACGCCTTCGACGATCACGCGTTCCTTGTCCCGCAGGACGCTGATGAGCTTCCCCCGCTTGCCCTTCTCGGTGCCGGCAATGACCACCACCTCGTCGCCTCGCTTCACATGAAACTTGCGCATAAACTCAGATGACCTCCGGCGCCAACGAGATGATTTTCATGAATTTCTTGTCGCGCAACTCGCGCGCGACCGGCCCGAAGATGCGGGTGCCGCGCGGGTTGCTCTCGGCATCGATGATGACGATCGCGTTCGAGTCGAACCGCAGATAGGAGCCGTCGCTCCGGCGGATGGGTTTCCGGGTGCGCACGATCACGGCGTTCACGACCTCGCCCTTCTTGACCGTCCCGTCCGGGGCCGCCTCTTTGATGTGCGCCTTGATGATGTCGCCGACGCGCGCGTAGCGCTGGTTGCGCCCAAGCACGCCGATGGCGGCGGCGCGCTTGGCGCCGGTGTTGTCCGCCACGTCCAGGATGGAACGTATCTGCAGCATAGAGTCCTCGCTTCCCTAGTCGGTCACGGCGGCGGACGCCCGGTTGCGCCTCACGACAGCGACCAGCCGCCAGGATTTCAACTTGGACAGGGGGCGCGTCTCCTCGATGCGCACCTGGTCGCCGACCTGCGCCTCGTTCTTTTCGTCGTGGGCGTAGAACTTCTTGTAGCGGGTCACGACCTTTTTGAACCGGCGATGCTGGAACCGCCGCTGCACCCGCACGACGATGGTCTTGGCCATGCGGTTGGAGACGACCTCGCCGACCCGTTCTTTGCGTTGACCGCGCGCTGTGTTGACCTCAGCCATAGGGAAAATCAGGCAGCTTGGTGAAGCAGTTGCGAAATCCGGGTTTCCACCCGGGCGATGTCGCGACGCAGCGTGTGCAGACGCGCCGTCTTTTCCAACTGGGCGCTGGCCTGCTGCAGGCGCAGGTTGAACAGCTCCTGCCGCAAGTCGCGGCTCGCCGACCGCAATTCCATCAACGTTTTGTCTTTCAGTTCCGACATCTTCATGGCTTCAGTTCCCGCTCAAGGTCGTTCAGTGACGCGAAATGAACTTCGTGCGGATCGGCAGTTTGGCCGCCGCCAGCCGCATCGCCTCGCGGGCCAGCTCGCGCGACACGCCGTCCACTTCAAACAACACGTTGGCGGGGCGGATCACCGCCACCCACGACTCGACGCTGCCCTTGCCGGTGCCCATGCGGACTTCCAGCGGTTTCTTGGTGACCGACTTGTCCGGGAACACCCGGAGCCACACCTTGCCGCGCCGCTTCATGAACCGCGTGATCGCCACGCGGGCGGCTTCAATCTGTTTTGTGTCCAGCCAGCACCGCTCGAGGGACTGGAGGCCGTACTCGCCAAAGGCCACCTTCTGACCGCGCGAGGCGATGCCGCTGCGGTTGCCCCGCTGCATCTTGCGGTACTTCACTCTCTCGGGCATCAACGCCATAAGCAATCCTCTTCTCTCAGGACCCTAGTTGGTCGCCTCCGCGGGGGCCGCGGCTACCGGGCCGCGCTTCTCCACCTTGGTCTCGCCCGTGCAAATCCAGCACTTGACGCCCAGTTTGCCGTAAAGCGTGTGGGCCTCCGCAAAGCCGTAGTCGATGTTCGCCCGCAGCGTGTGCAGCGGCACCCGGCCTTGGTGGTAGGACTCGACGCGCGCCAGTTCGGTGCCGCCCAACCGCCCCGCGCACCGAATCTTGATGCCCTCCGCCCCAAAATCCATGGCCGTCTGCACGGCCTTCTTCATGGCGCGGCGGAAGGAGATGCGGCGCTCGAGTTGCAGCGCCACGTTCTCCGCCACCAACTGGGCATCGATCTCGGGCTTCTTGACCTCGACGATCTCGACGTAGATTTCCTTGCCGGTCATCCGGCTGAGCTCCTCCTTGATCTTGTCGATCTCGGCGCCCTTGCGGCCGATGACCACGCCCGGCCGCGCCGTGTAGATGGTGATGCGGCAACGCGTGGCGGCCCGCTCGATCTGAATCCGCGGCACGGAGGCCGACTCGAGCTTCTTCTTGAGCAGTTTGCGGATTTCATGATCCTCCCCCAGCAGCTTGCTGAACTCTTTCTTGTCGGCATACCACTTCGAGCGCCAGTCCTTGTTGACGGCAACACGCAGTCCGATTGGATTCGTTTTCTGTCCCATAGGGTCACTCGTCGGACAATACAATCTTGATGTGGCAGCTCCGCTTGAGAATGGGTCCGCTGGAGCCGCGGGCCTTCGGAATGAAGCGCTTCGCCGTGGTGGCGGTGCCCGCCACGGCCTGCTTGATGCGCAACCCCTCCGGCTTCACGTTCTTGTTGTTCTCAGCGTTGGCCAGCGCAGATTTGAGCGTCTTGGCCACGAGCCGGGCACCCTTGCGCGGCACGACGGCCAGCACGGCCTGGGCCTGGAGGGCGTTGAGCCCCTGAATCTGGCGCACGACCTCGCGCATCTTCTGCGCGGACATCCGGACGTTGCGGGTGACGGCTTGGACTTCCATAGGCTTACTTGGCCTCCGCTTTGGCCGTGTGGACGCCGTGCTTGCGGAAAATCCGCGTCAGTGAGAACTCGCCGAGCCGATGGCCCACCATGTTCTCCGTCACAAACACCGGGTTGAACACCTTGCCGTTGTGCACGTTGAAGGTGAGGCCCACGAAGTCCGGCGTGATCACCGACCGGCGCGACCAAGTCTTGATCGGCACCTTGGAACTGGCCGCCTTCGCCTTCTGGACCTTGTCCATGAGGTGGTCGTCCACGAATGGACCCTTTTTGATCGAGCGTCCCATAATACCTATTTCAGTTTCATCGGCCGACCATCCCGCCGCACGACGATGAAGCGGTCGGAGTGCTTGCGGCGCTGGCGGGTCTTGTAGCCCTTGGCCAACATGCCCCACGGCGACATCAAATGCTGCCGACCGCCGCCACCCTTCGATTTGCCCTGGCCGCCGCCGTTCGGGTGGTCCACCGGGTTCCGCGCCATGCCACGGCTCATCGGCCGCCAGCCGCGATGCCGTGCCCGACCAGCCTTGCCGAGGACGACCTTCTCGTGATCGGCGTTGCCCACCTGGCCGATGGTGGCGTAGCAGTTCTCGTTGATGCGGCGAATCTCGCCCGAAGGCAATCGCACGTGCGCGTAGCCGCCGCCCCGCGACATGAGCGTGGCCGCGCCACCGGCGGACCTCACCACTTGCGCGCCGCGCCCCGGCACCAGTTCAAGGTTGTGGATGGAGAGTCCCACCGGCACCGACCTGAGCGGGAGGCTGTTCCCGATTTCCGGCGGGGCCTGCGGTCCGCTCTGGACCTTGGCATCCACCTGGATGCCCGCCGGCGCGACGATGTACCGCTTCTCGCCGTCCTTGTATTCCAGCAACGCGAGCCGCGCCGTGCGGATCGGATCGTACTCGATAGCCGCGACGCGGGCTTCGACGCCGTGCTTCTCGCGCTTGAAGTCCACCAAGCGAATCTTCTGCTTATGCCCGCCGCCAATGGCGCGGGCGGTGAGCCGCCCATAGCAGTTCCGTCCGCCCGTCTTCTTGCGGGTCATGACCAGCCGTTTCTCCGGCCGGGTCTTGGTGATGTCCGCGAACGACGCGATGGTGATATAGCGCGTCGAGGGCGTCAGGGGTCTGAATGATTTGACTGGCATAACTCACTCTCCTGACTAGGTCAGGATGATCTTGTCGCCTTCCTTCAATGTGACGATGGCCTTCTTCCAGTTCCGGGTCCGGCCGGCCTGAGCGGTGCGCTGACGACGGTCCTTGCCGCGCACGCGCAGCGTGTTCACGCGCGCCACCTTCACTTTGAACAGTTCCTGGACCGCGAGGCGAATCTGCTGCTTGTTGGCCCGGCAATCCGCCATCACGGTGTACTGGTTGAACTTCTCGGACTGAGTCGTCCCCTTCTCAGTCACGCGCACGGTCTTGATGATCTCAAAAGCGTTCATGGGGCGTCACTCGGCCAGGCGCTGGTCGACTTGCTCGTACGCGCTGCGGGTGAAGAGCAGCTTGTCATAGCGCAAGACCTGATAGGTGTTCAGTTGCTCGCTGGTCGTCAGTTCGACCTGTGGCAGATTGCGGGAAGCCAGCCGGAGGTTGGGATCCACCGCCGACGCCACAACCAGCGCCGAGCCATCCACCTGGAGGGCGGCGAGCACTCCCACGAACTCCTTGGTCTTCGACGACGCCAGCTTGAGGTCGTCCAGCACGATCACGTCACCGGCCTTGAGCCGCTCACTGAGGGCCTTTTGCAGCGCCAGGCGCCGGGTGCTCTTGGATACCTTCTTCGAGAAGTCGCGCGGCTTGGGCCCGAACACCACGCCACCGCCCCGCCACAGCGGGGACTGGAACGAGCCGGCGCGGGCGCGGCCGGTACCCTTCTGGCGCCACGGCTTCTTGCCGGTGCCGGCCACCTCGCCCATCGTCTTGGTGCATGCCGTGCCCATGCGTTGGGCGGCCTGATACGCGACCACCACGTCGTGAACCGCCTGCGTGCCCCGCTGGTTCTCGATGACAGGGAACCGGACTTCCAGCTCGCCTTGAATCTGGCCTTGGATGTCTCTGACTGAGTACTTCATGGCGAGGTCAGTCCTATGGCTTGGCGGCCGCCGGTTTCGGGTACTTCTTGGACTCGCGGATCACCACGTAGTCCCCGTTTGCGCCCGGGATTGCGCCCTTGATCAGCAGGAGATTGTCCGCTTCCCGAACCTGGACCACCAGGAGGTTCTGGGCGGTGCGCCGGACCTGGCCCATGTGGCCGGGCATCTTCATGCCGCGCATGACGGTCCCGGGGAAGAGGCGCTGGCCGATGGCGCCCGCGCGCCGGTGCCACCCTTTGGCGCCGTGGGTGCTGTCGCCGCCGCGGAAGTGATGCCGCTTGACGACCCCCTCGAACCCGCGACCCTTCGTGACGCCGATTGCGTCCACGTAATCCCCCACGGCGAAGAGGTTCGGGCCGATGACGTCGCCGGGCTTGACGCTGAGCGTGAAGTTGCGGAACTCACGCACGCGCTTGACGGGCACCGACTGGTGCTTCTTGAAGTGGCCGTTGAGCGCCTTGGAGACCCGGGATTCCTTCTGGTCGTCAAACCCGAGCTGCACGGCCTGGTAGCCGTCGGTTTCCACCGTCTTGCACTGCAGGACGCGGTTGGGGCCGGCCTGGACGATGGTCACGGGCACGACGTTGCCCTGCGGGTCATAGACCTGCGTCTGACCGAGCTTCTTTCCAAGTAAGCCAAGCATAACCTAAATCTTGATGCTGATGTCCACCCCGGCGGGGAGGTTCAGCTTTTTCAGTTCGTCCACGGTCTTGGCCGTGGGGTCCACGATGTCGAGCAGGCGCTTGTGGGTACGTTGCTCAAACGTCTCGTGCGACTTCTTGTCGGCGTGCGGCGACCGCAGCACGGTGAACCGCTCGACCCGCGTGGGCAGGGGGATGGGACCAGCCACCCGGGCGCCGGTCCGCTTCACGGTCTCGACGATGTCGTGCGCGGACTGGTCAATGACGCGGTGGTCGTAGGACTTCAGCCGGATGCGAATCTTTTGTCCCGCCATAATCAAAGAACAAGGTTAAGGGTTAGCTACGCTGAGGTTTGGGTTGAGCCGAGTCCACAATTTCGGCCATGATTCCACTGGGCACCGGCTCGAAGCGGAACGGTTCCATCGAATAGGCCGCGCGCCCTTTGGACAGGGAGCGGATCGCCGTCGCGTAGCCGAACATCTCGGACAGCGGCACCACGGCGTACAGAATGGCTGAGTTGTTCTTCGCCTCGAGGCTGGCGATCTTCCCACGGCGCCGGTTCAAATCGCCGAGCAGATCGCCCTGATACTCTTCCGGCGTCGTGACCTCCACCTTCATGATCGGCTCCAGGAGGATGGCGCCGGCCTTCCGGACGGCCTCCTTCACCGCGAAGATGCCGGCCATCTTGAACGCCAGCTCGCTCGAATCCACCTCATGGAACGTGCCATCCACGATCGCGATCTTCACGTCCACCATCGGGTAACCCGCCAACACGCCGCCCGCCAGGGCTTCCTCAATGCCGTCCTCCACCGCCGGAATGTATTCCTTCGGGATCGCGCCGCCGACGATGTTGTTCTCGATCTCGACGCCCTTGCCCCGCTCGTTGGGTTGGATGGTGACGAGCGCGTGGCCGTATTGGCCGCGACCGCCGGACTGCCGGATGAACTTGCCTTCGCCCTCCGCCGCTTTGGTAATGGTTTCGCGGTAGGCGATCTGGGGCGCGCCGGCGCTGGCTTCCACTTTGAACTCGCGGAACAGCCGGTCCCGGATGATCTCCAGGTGCAGCTCGCCCATGCCGGCAATGATGAGCTGGCCGGTTTCCTCGTTGGTGAAACAGCGGAAGGTGGGATCCTCCTCGGCCAGCCGCTGCAGGCCCTCGCCGAGTTTTTCGCGGTCCGCCTTGGTCTTGGGCTCCACCGCCATGGAAATGACCGGCTCGGGGAACGTCGGCGGCATGAGTTCCACCTCGAAGTCCTCGTCGCACAGCGTGTCGCCGGTGGTGATGTTCTTCAAGCCGACCAGCGCGGCGATGTCGCCGGCGTACACCGCGTTCACGTCGAGGCGCTTGTCGGCCTGCATCATCATCACGCGGCTGACGCGCTCGCGTTTGCGGGTGCGCGGATTGTAGATGATGTCGCCCTTCTTGAGCTGGCCGCTATAGACCCGGAAGAACACCAGCTTGCCGACGTAGGGATCAGTCCAGAGCTTGAACGCCAGCGAACAGAACCTGGCGTCGTCGTCCACCGCCACCTCCACCTTGTTCTCGGTGCCGGGCTCATGACCCACGGCCGCGGGAATGTCCAGCGGCGACGGCAGGTAGTCCACAACCGCATCGAGGAGCGGCTGCACGCCACGCTTGCGGAAGGCCGAACCGCCGAGGACGGGGACGAACTCAATCTGGCAGGTCAAGCGGCGGATCGCCCGCTTG
>Ga0315274_10015196_pt1 | contig 10908 bp, 5 predicted proteins | sample YL17G02_20_MG_FD_203700 | JGI IMG/M metagenome (GOLD analysis project Ga0315274, IMG submission 203700) | Sediment microbial communities from Yellowstone Lake, YNP, Wyoming, USA - YL17G02_20 | ecosystem: Environmental > Aquatic > Freshwater > Lake > Sediment | place: USA: Wyoming | collected...
TTGTGGATCTGCCAGTGCATGCCCGTGGTGCGTTCGTCATAAACCTGCAGGCGGTAGCAGCCGACGTTGCGCCGGCCGGTCTTGGGGCTGCGCGTGATGACCATGGGAAAGGTGATGAAGCGGCCACCATCCTGCGGCCAGCACTTCATGATGGGCAGGCGCGCGAGGGACAAATTCTCCCTCTCGATCACTTCCTTGGCCGGGCCTCCCTTCACCACTTTTGGGAAGAACGAGCCAAGCTCGGAAATCATGGGCAGCAGCCTGACCTTGTCGAAGAATCCTTCCGGCGGTTTCAGGTCCAGCAAGTCTTCGATGCGCCGCGCCACGGCCTCGAGCGACTCGACCTCCAGCGCCAGTTCCATGCGGCGCTTCGAGCCCAGAGCGTTGATGAGCAGCGGCATGGAATACTGGACGCCGTCCTTCGCTGACCGCGGCTTCTCAAAGAGCAAAGCCGGGCCGCCGGCTTTCGAGACTCGGTCGGTGATTTCGGTGATTTCCAGGTCCACATCCACTTCGAGCGGGATTCGCTTCAGTTCGCCCTCACGTTCCAGGCGTCCAACGAACTCGCGCAGATCCTTGTAAGCCACGGGATTCCCTCGCCACAAAGATAGCCATCAGCCGTCAGCTTTCAGCGATCAGCCTTCAGCGGAAGCAGCAGGCCCGTTTGCCCCCGTGAAGGGAGAGCAACTATGGGGATTTCTCGAGCTCTTCGTTCTTACTGACGACTGACAACTGACTACTGACAACTGAACAGGAAGCATTACAGATTGCACAAGGCAAATCAAGACACGGACAAAGACCGGGTCACCTTGACATGCCCGGAGGTGGGCGGGATACTACCGGGGCAGAGCTCAGTCAGGGCCGATCGGTCTGAGAATCCGTTTGAAGGGGGTCTGGCCGCGAGATTCTTCCAATTCCCAACCTCGTCATCTGAACCGGGTATCCCAACCCGTGTGGCGCGCCCAGGGGCCGCGAGGGCCGTTAGCGTCTCCGCCCTGGCCGCGTGCCTGCTCTGTCTCTTCGGCAGCCCTCCCAGCGCCACAGGCCAAGAGGTCGGATCTGCGGAACTCACCACGCGCGAGACTGATCCCACGTTCAAGCTGCAGGTCCAGCGCAACCTTGTCCTAGTGCGCGTGGTGGTGCGCGATTCGAAGGGACGGACCGTCAGCAACCTGCAGAAGGAAAACTTCCGGGTGTCTGACAGCGGCAAGCCCCAGACGGTCAGCCACTTCTCCGTCGAGGTCCCTTCCTCCAAGGTTCATGACCTGCAAGCCCCCGAGGAGGAAGAGGCAGGGCCCGAGGCGCTCTCGGAAACCGTGCTGGCCGCCTCGACTCCCGAGCGTTACGCGGCCTTGTTCTTTGACGACATCCACATGAAGTTTGAGGACGTAGCCCGAACCCGTGATGCAACCGAGCGCTACTTGGCCGCCTCCCTGCAGCCGGGAGACCGTGTGGGCGTCTTCACCTCGTCGGGCCAGCACGTGCTCGACTTTACCAATGACCGCGCCAAGCTGCACGAAGTACTTCTGCAGCTCCTGCCTCGGCCGATTACCATCAGGCGCGATAACGCCTGCCCGGACATATCCGATTATCAGGCGTATCTGATTGTGCACCATCGGGATCCAACGGCTCTGGCGATCGCTTCAGAAGAGGCGTACGTCTGTTTCTTCGAAGGCCGAGACGCGCAGGGGCAAGCGGAGGCACGTGCCTCGGCACAGCAGATGGCCGAGACGGAAGCCATGACCATGCTGAACGCCTTCCAGACGGAGACCGAGATGGCTCTCCGCAGCGTGGAGCAGTTGGTGCGCCGGATGGCCACCTTGCCGGGCCAGCGGAGCATTGTTTTGGTCTCCCCCGGGTTCATCATGGTCACCGCCGAACAGCGCGTGGACGGGATTATAGACCGGGCGTTGCGTTCGAACGTGATCATCAACGCGCTGGATTCCAAAGGATTGTATGCCCGCGTCCCCCTCGGTGACGTCAGCCGGGGCCGCGTCCCGGTGGGAAACCGGCCTGACCTGATGGGACATAAGGACCAACTCGCCAGCCAGGAAATCGAGTTGGCGGCCGATGTCCTCAACAGCCTGGCGAACGACACGGGGGGCGTATTCTTTCATAACAGCAACGACCTGGACGATGGTTTCCGCAAGGTTGGGTCGCTCCCCGAGGTCTATTATGTTCTGGGCTTTTCGCCGCAGAACCTGAAGTACGACGGTCGCTTCCACAAGCTGAAGGTCAGCCTGGATACCCGCGAGCGATATGCGGTGCAGGCGCGCAGTGGCTACTACGCGCCTCGGAAACCCGCCGACCCTGCGGCGCAGGCCAAAGAAGAAGTGGAACAGGCCGTCTTCTCTCACGACGAGGTGGTTGAGCTTCCCGTCGACGTCCACACGCAGTTTTTCAAACTCAACGAAGTTGACGCTCGGCTTTCGGTCGTGACCCGACTGGACCTGCGGTTTGTGCACTTCCGCAAGGAGAACGGGCGCAACCTGAACAGCGTGACCTTCATCACCGCCCTCTTTGACCGCGACGGGAAGTACGTGACGGGCAAGGAGAAGACCCTCCAGTTCCGTTTGCTGGACGGGAGCCTGGAGAAACTGTCTCAGTCGGGGGTCACCGCGAAAACCAGCTTTGACGTGAAGCCAGGCATTTACCTGATCCGTCAGGTGGTTCGAGATTCCGAGGGCGCGCAACTTTCGGGGCTGAACCGCACCGTAGAGATACCTTTTTGAACGATGCCTGGACTTTCCGCCACCCTGGCCAGGAACCAGCATCCATGCGGTCGGACAACTGGCGAAGCCCAGAGGGCATCCGAGGAAATGACGCTTTGTTCGGTGCTTGAGTCGACGCCAGGGCGCACGAGTATGCTCAGGCCAATTCCTCACGGATCTGCCACGGTTTCTTCAGTCCTGTTGCCTGCCGGGGCACTGGTGGCGGTGAGCGTCTGCGTCGCGGCCGCCGGCCTGGCTCAAAGCCTCAGCCCTTCCGAACTGACCACGAGCGAGATTCAGCCGACTTTCAGGATCCAAGCCCAACGCAATCTGGTGGTAGTACGGGTGGTGGTTCGCAACTCAAAGGGCAGCCCCGTACCTACGCTTCGGAAAGAGGATTTCCGCCTCTTCGACGACGGCAAGCCGCAGACGATTGCCCACTTCGCAATCGAAGCCGCCGCGGGAAGAAGTCCCGAGGCAGTGACTCCCGTCAGGCGAGAGGTGGACGTCGAGGCCCTGCCGGAGACGGCTCCTGCTCTATCTACCCCTGAACGATACCTTGCACTGTACTTTGACGACCTCAACTCTGCCTTCGACGAGCTGGTGCGCGCCCGCGAGGCGGCGGATCGCTACTTGGCCGGAAACCTTCACCCCGAGGACCGCGTCGGAATCTTCACATCCTCGGGCAGCAAAGAACTCGACTTTACGGATGACCGTGGGAAGCTGCACGAGGTGCTGCACAAGCTCACTCCACACCCGCGTGTCAGCCCGAGATTGGAATGCCCTGAGATCTCCGACTTTCAGGCGGACCGAATCGTGAACTTGGAGGACCCTGATGCCATAGCGGTTGCCGTCGACGAGGCTATCAACCGCTGCCACATGGACCCGCGGCAAGCTGAGGCGCGGGTGAGATCGGATGCGCGGTGGGCATTGGGACAGTTTGAAATGCAGGCCCGCTTTGTCCTGCAAGGGCTGGAACAAGTCGTCCGCCGGCTGGGCACAGCACCAGGCCAGCGGAACCTCACTTTGATCTCGTCCGGCTTCATGCCGTTGGGTCTGCAGTTTCTGGTGGGGGAAGTGGCAGACCGCGCCGTTCGCTCGGGCGTGGTCATCAGTTCGCTTGATCCCAAGGGATTGGCCGTCCTCCTTCGGACCAGCGATGCCAGCCGCCAGTACTTGCCTGTTGCGCCTCACCTCCACACGGCCATCCGCGTGCTGGACGCTGGCCGCGAGTCAGCAGCTTCAGAGGTGCTCGCCGAACTGGCAGAAGCCACAGGGGGTGAGTTTTTCCATAACAGTAACGATCTGGACGCAGGCTTCCGGCGAACCGCGGCAGCACCCGAGGTGTACTACGTCCTGGCTTTCTCGCCGCAGAATCTCAAGTTCGATGGGCGGTTCCACAAACTGAAGGTGAGCTTGACCAGGCCCGCCGGCCTGAGGATCCAGGCTCGCCGCGGCTATTACGCTCCCCGCAGACCCTTGGATGCGGCGACGCAGGAAAAAGAAGAAATTGAGCAAGCCCTCTTCTCCCAGGACGAACTGATGGAACTCCCGGTCGAAGTGCATACGCAGTTCTTCAAGACCAACGATTCCTCTGCCAAGCTTTCCGTGCTCACCCGGCTGGATGTGCGCCAGTTGCATTTCCAGGAGCTGGAGGGACGCAACAAGGACAACTTGACCTTTGTCACCGCTTTGTTCGATCGAAACGGAAATCTGGTCGCCATCGGGCAAAAGTTGATAGAATTTCGGTTGTTGGACAGTAGCCTGGAGAAACTGGGCCAGTCCGGCATGACGGTGAAAACAAGTTTTGACGTGGCTCCGGGCGCCTATCGGATCCGCCAGGTAGTTCGAGACTCGGAGGGCGCCCAGCTTTCGGGGCTGAACCGCACCGTGGAAATACCATTCTAGGAAGGTGGATTATGAGTTCTCGTCGGCCTCTGCTTTCTCTGCTCTTTTTCTTCCTCATTTTCTGCTGGCTCGGACGGAGTCTCGCCCAGGCTCCGGCCACTCCTGGGAGCGGCCCGCAGAGCAGCAACCAGGCGCCGGTGACCGCGCCGGGCGTCATACGAGCGGAAGTCAACCTGGTGCTGGTGGATGTGGTCGCCACGGACAAGAAGGGAAACTACATCTCCGACCTGCAGGCGAACGAGTTTCGCGTCTCTGAGGACGACAAGGAACAGCCCGTCACCAGCTTCTCACGCATGACGGAGGCCGAGGCCGCCCAGGGCCCGGTGCAGCCCCGTTACATTGTGTTGTTTTTCGATAATTCGACCATGGCCCCCATCGATCAAGTTCGGGCGCGCCAAGCCGCCGCGCAGTTCGTCGAGAAGAGCGCTTCGCGGGATCGCTTGATGGCCGTGGTGGATTTCAGCGGCGCGTTCCGCATCACTCAGAACTTCACCGCGAACGCCGACATCTTGAAGCGCGCCGTCGGGGGCATCAAATTCGCCTCGCTGCAGCCCAACGAACCCGGGCAAAATACCCAACTTGCCTCCCTGGGCGCGCCCTCGATGCTCCAGATGAGGTCCGACTTCGCTGCCCGCAGCATGCTGCTGGCCATTCGCAACGTAGCCAAAACGCTCCGCGACGTGCCCGGACGCAAGACGCTGATTTTGTTTTCCGGTGGATTCCCGCTGACTTCGGAACGAGAGTCGGAACTGTCCGCCACCATCGACGCGGCTAACAAGGCGAATGTGGCGATCTATCCGATCGACGTGCGCGGCCTCCAGGGCCTCGGCCCCAGCACTGCACCTGGCACGATGGAGCCAGGCCGGCAGCCCTCCTTCCCGGGAATGCCGCCGGGTGCCCAGCTCGATGAGTCGCCGTTCCCGCACGAGACTGGTCTGTGGGCCGCGCGGCTCGGCGGGCTGATGCTGCCGACGCGCTTGGCCCAGCGGCCCCAGCCGGGTGGCGGGGGCGGCGGAGGTGACACAGGAGGCGGGGGCGGAGGGACCGGAGCTGGCGGCCGGCCGGGCGGTGGAGGTGGCACAGGAGGCGGGGGCACTCCGTCAACCGGCGGAGGTACCGGCGGCAGCACCGGCGGCGGCCGGACTCCCGGGGGAACAACACCCGGCACCGGCACGGGTACGACGACAGGTGGCTCGCGCGGCGGCACGGGCGGACGGCCCGCCCCCGGCGACTATGGATACGGCCGGCGGGACTATGAATCCTATCCCCGGCGAGACATCATCCCGCCTCTACTCGACAACATCAGCTCTAACCAGCAGGTGCTTCAAGCGCTGGCTACGGGCACCGGCGGCTTCACGATCTTCAACACCAACGACTTCCTCGAAGGTCTGAACAGAATCGCCAAAGAACTCAACGAGTACTACATCCTGGGCTATACCCCGCCCAGTCAGGCCCACGACGGCAGCTACCACAGGATCAATGTGAAGGTGGAACGCAAGGGCGCGAAGATCCGCTTCCGCAACGGCTACTACGATATGAAGGGGCCCGATATCCTCGCCGGAAAACCCGAAGGAAAGACGCTCGAAGAACAGGTGGCCAGCCCGCAACCGGGAGAGATCCCCGTCTCGCTCAACACGCCGTATTTCTACACGGGGGCCAACGTGGCGCGCGTCAACCTGGCGATGGAGGTTCCTGCCCAAAGCCTGGCCTTCGAGAAAGAGAAGGGAAAGTTCCACTCCGTCGTGAACGTGCTGGGTATTGCCTACCGCGAGGACGGCTCGGTGGCGGCACGCTTCAGCGATGCGGTCAAGCTCGACATGGAGAAGGGAGACCTGAAGGAGTTCTCCAAGGGGCCCTTCACGTATCAGAACACCTTCAACATCGTGCCCGGGAAGTACAAGCTGAAAGTCGTGCTCGGCGCCGGAGGGCAGAAATTCGGAAAGTACGAGAAAGCCCTGCATATCGAACCCTTCGATGGCAAGCAGTTCCATTTGAGCGGCGTGGCGCTCAGCAACCGGGTGCTGCCGGTGTCCGAACTCGCTGCCAATCTGGACGCGGCGCTGCTCGAGGAGCGCACGCCCCTGGTGGTGAAGGGCATGGAGTTGTCTCCTTCCCCGAACAGCCGCTTCAAGCGGGACACGAAGCTCGGCTTCTACGTCGAAGTTTACGAGCCCTTGCTGGCGGGCAGCAACCCGCCGCGCGTCGGTATCATCTTCGAGGTCTTCGACGTCAAGACGAACCAGCGGGTTTTCACTTCGAACACCGTCCCGCTCGACAGTTTCTTGCAGGCCGGCAACCCGGTGATCCCCGTGGGGGCGTACGTCCCGGTGGACCAACTCCAGGCTGGACAGTATAGGCTCGAGGTGAAGGCGCTCGACGACGTCGGAAAGTCTTCCCCGGTGCACAGCGCCGACTTTACGCTGGAATGAATCCTGCTGCAGCATTGACGGCGCCGCGCATAAGGGGCGGGTTGGAGAGACCTCAGGTTCAGTTAGACGAAGCAGCCGCGCGGCGGGCGCTGCTCAGGTGGTTTCGTCGCCACGCCCGCCCCCTGCCTTGGCGGAAGAGTCGATCACCCTACGCCGTCTGGGTCTCAGAAGTGATGCTGCAACAGACCCAGGTGGCGACCGTCATCCCTTACTTTTGCCGGTTCGCCCGCGCTTTTCCCACGGTGGCGAGTCTGGCTCGAGCCCCGCTGGAACGCGTGCTCGAACTGTGGTCCGGGCTGGGGTATTACCGGCGCGCGCGCCATCTCCACCGTGCGGCTCGAGTCCTGGTTCGCAACTTCAAGGGTGTTTTCCCACGTGAATTCAGGCAGGCGCGTTCCCTTCCCGGCATCGGAGACTATACCGCTCGGGCAGTCCTGAGCATCGCCTATAATCTGCCCTACACCGTCCTCGAGGGCAATGTTGCGCGGGTAGTGGCGCGGCTGCGCGCCATCCGAGGCAGCCTTCGGGAGACGCGCTTCTGCCGCCGCGTCGAACGCGAGTTGGAGGGACTGCTCTCCCGCCGGCAGCCGGGGAATTTCAATCAAGCGCTGATGGAACTTGGCCAGACCGTTTGCCTGCCGCGGGCACCCCGCTGCCCGGTGTGCCCCCTCTGTACCTGGTGCGAGGCGTTCCGCCGTGGCAGACCACAGTCGTATCCCGCTGCTCGGCCCCGGCGCGCTACTGAGCTGCACTATCTGGCCACGGCCATCATCCGGCGGGGTGGCCAAGTCGCCATGGTCCGGGGCTTGGACGAGGGTCTGCTGGGCGACCTGTGGAATTTTCCCTCGGCTTTCGGAACCACGCGCGCCGCAGCCCTGACGCGCCTTCAGGAGAAGCTTGCGACCGTCGTGCCGGGAGCGGCGCACATCGGCGTGCGCCTCGGTGGGATTCGCCACCGAATCACTCACCGGGCGATCCGTGCGGACCTCTATCCAGTGGAGATCGGTACCGGCGCCGGGGCAAATGGCTTTCGTTGGCTTGCGCTCTCGCGCCTGCCGCACGCTGCCATCTCGCAACTAAGCCGGAAAATTGCTACCCAGATCAGGGGGGATTGACATGGCCAACCGCGAGGTCGAGAGAATAGCCGACCAACTGCGCAGAGCGTTTGAGGGAAACGCCTGGCACGGACCCGCACTCTCGGAGGTTCTATCGGACGTCACGAGCGAGCAAGCCGCGAAAAAGCCCCTCCGCGCTGCCCATAGCATCTGGGAAATCGTGCTCCATATTGCAGTATGGGAGTCTGCGGTCCGCCGGCGGCTGGAGGGAGAGGTCATTGACGAACTCCCTCCCGAGCAGGATTGGCCCCCGGTGAAGGACACCAGCGAGAACGCCTGGCAGAGCGTGCTCGAATCTCTCAAACAGGGTAATCGCCAACTGCAGCAGGCCATCTCCGAATTCCGCGACGAGCGGCTCAGCGAACCTGTCCCGGCGAAAGGCTACTCCACGTACGTGATGCTGCACGGGGTCGTCCAGCACGACCTCTATCACGCCGGCCAGATTGCCATCCTCAAGAAGGCGCGTAACGGCGGCCTTCACGCCGCCCTCTGATTCTCAACGCTTTGCCCGCCTGAAGGCGGGCGCTACGGCCGCCACACGGCAGTTTAGAGACAGCCTCTGAGAAGGTCTGCGCCAGCCGGCAATCGCCTTCTGTCCCGCCGAAAACCCTTGACATTCTCGGCTAGGTGTGTTAGACTAACAAGTTAGGCTGGCACCCCGCGGCAGGGGTGGGCGAAGGTGGCCAGAATAAGCACCCCTATATAGTCAAAAAAGCAAAGCCAGTATGTGTTGCAGAATGAGCGAGTTACAATTTTCCATATCGAGGCAAAGCTAGTATGTTGTTGAAAAATAAGGTGGGTGTTGAGAAATTAGGCAAAGCCAGTAGGTGTCCGTAAATCAATCACATACTAGCTTTGGTTTTTTGCAGTGCGGCGGCTTGCCGCCGCTGGCTCGGCGTAGCGGCGGCCTTTAGGCCCCCACTTGGCCTTCTTGGGGTGCAGCGGCTTGCCGCCGCGGAGCCCCGCTGTAGCGGCGGCCTTCAGGCCGCCACCTGGCCGGCTGAAGCCGGCCTCTACGCGCAGATTCAGCGGCGGCGTCCTCGCCGCCGCCATTGTGCGGTGGCAGCACGGCAGTGGGCTCTCCGATCACTCGAAAAGGCTGAGGCGGGAGTTGAAAAAAGCAAAGCGGGAGCAAGCTCCCGCACTCCAGAGCGGCGTCGGGCCGCCGCTACCGATAGGTACGAATCTGCTCTACAATGTTGCCCAGCGCCGGGGCTGGAACAGCAATGGCCAAGAAAGCGGCAGTCGATCCCGCCGAGCTCGCGAAGAAGCAAGCGCACATCAGCGTCGAGCGTTACTTTGAGACCTCGCTCCTGCTGACGCTCGGGACCGCCTTCCTCACGGTCGCCACCACCGGGAAACTCGACCTGATTTCCGTGGTGCTCGTTTCCGTTGCGCTGCTTCTCCGGCTCTACAGCTACCTGCGCGAAGCCGACTACTCGCTCGCGCCGCGCACGGTGACGCGCCTCTCGGTCTTTTACATTTTCTTCTACGCCCTCGACTTCCTGATTTTCTCCGCCGGCCCCAGCCTCATGGACAGCATGCTGACGGCCACCGTACACCTGGTTCTCTTCACCGTGGTGGTGAAAGTCTTCTCCGCCCGCACTTATCGCGACTACGCCTATCTGGCCACCCTATCGTTCATGATGATGCTGGCGAGCGCCATCCTGACGGTAGGCACGCTCTACCTGGCTTGCTTCACGTTCTACGTGCTCTTCGCGATTTCCACGCTGGTCAGCTACGACATCAAGCGCGCCGCGGAGAGCGCCGTGCGGGCCCCGGAAGGCCCTTTCCGCACGCCGGGCCAGAACCGCGCGGCCATCGAAAAGGCCCTGAGCACCGCGACCGTGGGCTTGGCTCTGGGCATCGTGGTTCTGGCCGCGGTTCTCTTCTTTGTGATCCCGCGCTATCGCACCGGCTACCTGACGGCCCTCGGCATGGAGGCGCAGAACATCACCGGATTCTCTGCCACCGTCAACTTGGGCGACATCCGGAAGATTCTGCGTTCGAACGTTGTAGTGATGCGCGTTATCGTGGAGGGCGGGCCGCGGCAGTTCCACGCAGTGAAGTGGCGGGGCGTGGGCCTGACCAGCTTCGACGGCAAGCGCTGGTACAACGACAACACGGAGCAGGTCCCGCTTTCCCCAGCTTCCTTCCAGCGTTATGTGCTGCCGCGTTGGGACGGCTGGCAGAACCGGCGGCCGCGTCCGCTGCGTTACCGCGTGCTGCTTTCGCCTATCTCGACCGACGTGTTGTTCGTGGCCGCGGTGCCGCGCGAGGTCACCGGGCGCCTCCGCGCCATCACGCTGGACCAGACCGACTCGCTGCACTACCCCGGCTACAGCTATTCGCCCGTCAGCTACGAGGCGCTTTCCGACATCGGCCTTCCCTCCCCCGACGATTTGCGCCGCGCGTCCACCGACTATCCCGCCGAGATCCGCCGGATTTACCTCGAGCTGCCCAAGGTGGACCCGCGCGTGGCTGAGTTGGCGCGGCAGGTCGCCGCCTCCGCCACGAATAGCTACGATCGCGCCCTGGCCATCGAGACGTATCTCCGCGACAACCTCACCTACTCGCTTGACCCGACCGGCATCGAGCCCGGCGACCCTATCGCCAGCTTCCTGTTCAAGGCCAAGGCGGGCTACTGCGAATACTTCGCCGCCACGATGGCGCTCATGCTCCGCACCCAGGGAATTCCTTCCCGGCTGGTGAATGGTTTCCAGACCGGGACTTACAACCGGGTGG
>Ga0315274_10015200_pt1 | contig 10907 bp, 8 predicted proteins | sample YL17G02_20_MG_FD_203700 | JGI IMG/M metagenome (GOLD analysis project Ga0315274, IMG submission 203700) | Sediment microbial communities from Yellowstone Lake, YNP, Wyoming, USA - YL17G02_20 | ecosystem: Environmental > Aquatic > Freshwater > Lake > Sediment | place: USA: Wyoming | collected...
TCTCCAGTCGGTGGTTTTACCGACAAGCGGATTGGCGGACCGACGCAGGGGCTACGGTCAGCGAGAACAGCCCAAGGTCGGTGAAATCGGCGTTGGGCCAGCGTTGATGGTCCCGTCAAACTGTACCATCGTCCTCCTTTCACTCCGGTCTCCAGAGCCGCCAACATGGGCTCCGTCCAGACGCTCGGTTCCACCCACGACCACCTCGGGGTCGGGGCCTCTCCGCCTCGGGTAGCCTCGACTGCGGCACTCCCGGCGGTTTCCGCTTCGCGCGGCTCCTCCTCGCCTCTGTCCATCGCGCCTTCCACCTTCCTGCATCCCTTCGCCCGCCTCGACTGAGCTCGTCGCAGGCTCGCCGAAACGCACGGCCGAATCGAATTCGTCTCCTACGGACGGGTCGTTTGCCTCCCGGTGCTTCCCACCCCGCCTCGCGGCGGCGCAGTTACCTTTGGCCACGGGGCTGGAGAGCGCCTGCCCCGGGGGGACTTTCACCCCTTGGCCGTCTGAACTCCCGGGCGCACTCCAAGAAAAGCGCTAAACACGCACCGATAGTGGGTCTCACAAGAGGACGGTCTGCGGATTACTTGCTCTGCTTGATCTCCGCCGCTTTGCCTTCAATCTCGATGACGACGATCGTGTCAATCTCCTGATGGTCGGCCGGCGGCACGGAGATGGTGATGCCCTCATCGGTCTGATTCACCGTCGTTTTGCCGCCGGTCAGAGCGGAACTCGCGATGATCTTCTGTTTGATGGCCGGCAATGTTATTCTTTCGCCTGGCCAGTTGAAAATGTGGACATAGACCTTGTTGTCCTTGTGGGTGGTCACGCCCCACTTGGCCGGCTCGAACGGGCCGCCATGCGTGCCGTAGATGCTCTCACCATACTTCTTCAGCCACTCGCCCATTTCTTTCAGCCGCTCGACCTGGCGAGGCTCGATTTCGCCGGTCGGCATCGGGCCGACATTGAAGAGCAAGTTGCCGTCGCCGCCGACGACCTGGACAAGCGTCTGGATGCACTGCTTGAGCGACTTCATCTCATCGTTGGGCTTCCAGGCCCACTGGCGGCAAATGGTGATACAGCTTTCCCAGGCGCGGTTGGTCTGAGACTTGCCAATCCGCTGTTCGGGAGTATCGTGATCGGCGGCCAGGCCGGCGCGGTTGTTGATGATGACGCCGGGCTGAAGTTCGCGGATCATCTTGATGAGATTCACCGAATCCCAGTCCTTTGCCGTGCCGCCGAGGCCGTCGAACCAGATGATGTCAATTTTGCCGTAGTTGGTGCAGAGTTCCCTGAGCTGGCCATGCAGATACTCGATATAGCGGGCGTGGTTGGCGGTGCGATAGTCGGGATGATGCCAGTCGGGCGGCGAGTAGTACCAACCAACCTTGAGGCCGGCGTCGTGACAGGCTTTGGCGATCTCGCCGACCACGTCGCGTTTGAACGGCGAAGACATGATCGTATAGGTCGTCAGTTTGCTGTCGAACTCGCAGAACCCGTCGTGATGCTTGGACGTGAAGACGAGGTACTTCATTCCGGCGGCTTGGGCCGTGGCGACCCATTCCTTCGCGTCGAATTTGGTCGGGTTGAACTCTCTGTAGAGATTGTCATACACCTCGACGGGAATCTCGCCGGTCTTCTTGTCGTTGCGGCCGCGCCGCTCTCCGCCGCGCGACCAGCCGATCTCGGTTCCCTTGAGGCTGACCGGTCCCCAATGGACGAACAGTCCGAACTTCGCGTCGCGCCACCACTGCATTTGCTCTGGGGTGGCCTGAAGACCTTTCGAGGTGTCCTCCGCAGACCGGGCGCGCAGAGCTGGAATGAAACACCCGGCGATGAGTGCGATGAGACCGACAGTCCTTGCGGCAGGTGACGCCATTGGAGTCCCTCCTTTGATTCTTCAACGTGCTTGTGCGCATGCTCGGTTTTGACTATGCTAAAGAGCGCCTCTGTACGCTCAAGAAAAAGAAAAAACATACCCACTGAAGTGGGAACTACGAACGCCCGGGATGTTTCTGACACACTCGCTCGATGCAGCGATCCACGTTCGGCCAAGCCTGCCGGATCAGCCAGTATAAGAACTCCAGAGGCAGCAGGCCCAGGGGTTTGTCGCCGGCGACGGCGGTCCCAAAACGCAAAAGCGAGTCGATGAGCAGGTAGGGCGACAACAGCTCACCGGGCCATGCGATCAGCGAATGCGATTGCAGCGCGCCATAGATGCCCGCAAACGGCTTGAGGATGTCATTGTAAATCACGAAGGCCGCGCTGATTATGCCGACCACGAGACTATTGATCTTTGTCCACCCGGGAGCGTCGTAGTCGTACTCTTCGCTGATGCGCTCTTGAATGGGCGCCGGCAGGAAGGCGATCAGCAATCCCAGCGAGCGCGCCACGCGATCACGGCGGCGCTGCTCCTGATCCATCCGCTTCTCGGCTTGCGCTTGCCGCCGGGTTTCCTGCGACAGCACGATTGTCCGCCGCACCATCTCGCCCGCCGGCCACGGGATCAGCTCATATTGCCAACCCGAGGGGACCCGCGCATGTCGCGTGATCGCATAGAGACCTCCCCGATATTGGATCGTGGCGGCGACTTGGCGGCTCCCTTCGTGCGTCGGGTCGCTCACGAAGGGTGTCCAACCTGCCAGCTCACTGGCGCTATGTACGCGCAGCCGCACCGGCGAGGCTTCGTCAAAGACCTCGATGCGGATACCGCGAATCGAACTGTCAACCGCAATGGGTGAGCTGGCCATGTGCCTGAATTTCCCCATCAGTGCTGGCCAAAGGTGTTTGAAATTCCCTCTCCCAAGACTTTCGGTGAAGCGCCGAGCGTGTTGTTTGATCTCACACGGAGGCACAGAGCGCACAGAGAAGGACTTCCATAACATTCGCCGCCGGATGGTCTTTTCTCTGTGCGCTCTGTGCCTCCGTGTGAGATTTATTCCTTTTACGAACAGAATACCCCGATGGGTAAGGCAAGAGTCTATCGTTCGATTTCCGGCTATGGCCCCGTTGCCAGCAGCGGCTTGACCAGCGGGACGATCGTTTTGTCCACCGCCGCCGGGTCGGGCTTCATCTTCACGCCATCCAGCAAATGCCAGGTCTCGACGTGCTCGACCGTCTCGCCCGGCAGCAGGGTGGTCAGCGGCGCCAGCGTCTCGAACTCCAGAAACGTCGCGGCGTTGTAGGATTCGAGCGAACAGCCCAGATCGGGATACTCGCCCTTGGGGTCGAACTTGAACGTCTTGACGAACAAATGGTCGCGGTTGAGATAGGCGGCCCAGCCGTCGGTCGCCATGAGGCCGACCTTGTTGGGCGAGGTCGCCTCGATGTCCTGGCGGAAGATGATGTACTTGGTTCCCCAGACGAGGCGCTTCGCGTCGGCGGCGTCGGAGTAAGGCCAGAGAACAACGCGCCCGTTGGGCAGGAGTTGGCCGTCGGGCGCGGTGGAGGGCAGCGGCAGAATGGCGAACCCGCCTGTCTCCATCATCGTCAGCGCCCACGGAGCGAGCCGCACAGGCCAGACGCTTTTGTTGGTCAGGCGATGCAGGACTCGCAGGCGCGCGCCCGATGCGTCCATCGCCAGAGTCATCTCTTTCTGAATGCCGGTGCTGGGTTCAATCGGCTGAATGCACCGCACTAAGTCGCCTTCGCGCCGCACTTCGATCGGATCGTTGTCGGGAGCGTAGGAGCGCGGCATGGCCTCGGGGGCGTGCCAGAGACGGTGGCCGCCGAACGGGAGCCACTTGTCGCCGCCGGTCTTGCCCACCTGGTCGGGGAACTCGTGGAACTCGTTCGGCCCGCCCACGAAGCCGAAACTGATGATGCGCGGGCCGACGTCGCCCGTCACGATGGCCTCGATCTTGCCGTTGGCGACGCGATAGCAGTTCTTCCAGCCGGCATGGGCGACTTTGGTCAGCGTGACCTCGCTCCACGACGTCGCGGCAACCAGAACGATGGCGACGACGACGGACACTATCAGCCGTGCGGGTTTCATGGCCTCCGACCTCCGTTCAGAAATGTGTCCCCCGACGGGGAATACCGCCGATACGATGCCGTCAAGGATAGAGCGCCGTTGCGCCGATGTCAACTTGTAGGTGCGGGCGACATTTTCAAAGGCAGCACGGGCGCCCCGTGCGCTCTTGCGAAACGGCATCCGAGCGACCGGGATACAACGGCCTGCCAAGCGAACATGCGTGTTGAGATCAGAATCCCGTCATTGACCGGCAATCAGGCTACCCGGGCTCGAGGTTCACCTCTTGCCGACGGCCAGCGATAGGCCTCGCGTTGCGGCGGCCCGGACGTGTTCCGGCTGGGGAGACCCGGCGAGCGCCTTGTAGATTGCCGCTGCCACGGTCTTCTTGCCCGCTGCCGCCAGGCGTTCGGCGCACGAGAGACAGGCGTCGGCCAAAACGGAGCGGATCGCGTCGGGCGCTTTGGGTTGGAATTTCAGCAAGGCCTTGGCGGCCGCGGATGTCCCGATATTGCCGAGCGCGGCCACCGCTGCGCCCGCAATCCTGGTGTCCGGGTCCTCCAGGAGAGACGCCAGAGCCGACGCACTGTCGGCGTCGCGGCGCATTCCCAGGGCGTTGATTACGCCAATCTTCTCGAGTCCGCGCAGGTTGGGCAGGCTCCGGCGAAGCGCCCTGGCGGTCTTCGAGCCGGGTGTGTGCTCCAAAGCGCTTCGCGCCCAGTGTGACAGCTTCGGATCGGCAAGCAGCTCAGCCAGCGCCGGCGCAGACTCGGCGGAGCCGATCAGGCACAGCTTGCGGCAGACGTACTCCTTCGCCAGCGGCGAAACGTCCGCCTTCAGCGCCGCCGCGAGCCGCTTCTCCAATTCCCTGCGCGACCGGGTGTCCCCGAGGCAGGCAACGACGGCGTCATCAATCGGCATGAGAGCCGCCCGGCTGGCCCCAAAGTCGTAGGTCTTCAGCGCCTCGAACGCCTTGTCCACCGCCGCGCCGTCCACTTTGGGCTTGGCCGGCGGCGTTGCGGCAGACACTGCGCCGGACGATGCTTTTCTTCGCCAAAGCATGTTTCCTCCTCCGACGAATCAATCTGGTCCTGCGAGCCGCGGTCAGTCGGACGTGTCTGACCCGTCCGACGTGTCTGACGTGTCTGACTCGTCTGACTTGTCCGACACGTCATGGCGTCGTTTTTCGACCGGTCTCCTTCGTTCGCTCCCGGCTCGGCGCCGTGGACGCAGGCAGATCGCCCAAAGCAAACTGAATGGCGCCGAGATAGAATTTCAACATCAGCGGATCATAGAACACCCACGGGTTGTGGCCGATCGTGCAATAGAAGACCCGTCCTTTGCCGTAGCCACGCACCCACGCCAGAGCATAATCGTTGTCGGCGCGGACGGTATCGCCGAACGACTTGCCCTGATTCACGTCCGTTTTCTCGGTGTCAATGCTCAAGAGGACGCGAACGGTATCCCTCGAATACGGCTCGTGGACGCGAAAGAACTCGTCGCGACACTCGAAGCTCTTGCCGCCAAACGGCGCGCACACGGGATGGCCGGGGTCGTCCAGCTTGATGACGACCCGTTCGTCGCTTTGGCGATGGGTGCCGCCGCGCGCGCCCAGCATGACGCCGAATTCCGGCCAGTCTTCGCGAGCGCCGGCGGTCCAATCGGTAAAGGCAAACGTGGTGCCATGGAGTCCGAGCATTCCCCCGCCGCCATACACGAAATCCCGCAAGCTCTGCCGCAGCGCGGGGTCTTGAAAGAGATTCCCGACCGTATTGTTGAAGAAGACGGCGTCGAACTGTTTCAGGCTCTCCGGCCGGAATACCGCCGGGTCGCGGCTGATGGTCGCCTCGAAGGCGCCGGTTCGCTCGCCCATTTGCGCAAAGGCGTAGTTCGCATATTGAGCCGAACGGTGTCCGCCGTATCCAACGTTCAGGTCGAAGACGAGGAGTCGGCGCCGCTGTTTGGGTGCGACAACGGCCTTCTGGGGCAACGCCTGCTCAATTCGGAGCCGTTCTTGGGGATCGCTTACCATGAGCGGGGTCGCCGGGCTGAAAGTCTCCTTCCGCGCCGGCGCGGCGGCGGAAACGGACCCTCGCGCGAACGAAACGCTGAGGAGCAGAAGCAGGACAACGCATCGAACCTTAGGGGTGCGGTTCATGTTCGTTCCTTTCCAAGAAAGGCTGCCCGTTAGATTCGCCAGGGCGCGCGCGTGGTGCGGAAACGCAGTCGGTTGGCCTCGTCGTCTCCGATGAATTCCTCTTTCGCCGGGTCCCACCGCAGCGAGCGGCCCGTCCACCAGGAGATGTCGCCCAGATGAGCGACCGATGCCGCGCGATGGCCCATCTCGACGTCGCACAGGCACCGCCGTCGGGTGCGGATGCACTCCAGCCAGTTTTCGTAGTGGGTGTGGTCGCTCTCGGAAATCTCGGGCGTTTCGAGGCCCAGCTTGTCGGCGATCTCCTTGGGATAGCACACAAGCGGGCAAGCAGCGAACGCCTCGATCCAGCCCCGCTCGCCAACGAACAAGGCGCCGAACATCCCACGGAATCGGTCTTTGCCGGGGAACGGCTCATAGGGCTTGAGGCTGACGTTCAAACCCGTCTGGAGCGGAACGTGCAGCAAAACCCCGTTGGCGTATTTGTACGTGAGCGTCGGATAGACTCCGCTGTCGGGGTGGAAGACCTCGACCGGCCCGCTCTCTTCCATGCCCAGGGCCGATTGGATGATGTCGAAGGAGTGAACGACGTTGTTGCTCAATCCGCCGTGTCCAAAATCAATGCAGAAGTTCCACGGCACGACGCTGGTCGTGGGGTCGTTGTTGTGGTAGCAGCGGTTGTAGGGCCGCCATGGCGCAGGACCCACCCAGAGGTCCCAGTCCAATCCGTCGGGAACGGCTTCGGCGGGCATGGGGATGTCCATCGCCGTGAGCGACGCGCCCAACTTCTCCAACTGCAACGGGCCGTTGCGGTAGGGCGCGAACCGCGGCCCGCCGAGGTAGGAACCCAGATTGGTGACCGGAGTAAAGACCGATTTGACCTTGCCGAGTCCGCCGCCGCGGATGAATTCGCAGACCTTGTGAGAGACGGGGTTGGAATGCCGCTGGGTGCCGGTTTGAAACACCCGATCGTACCGGCGCACGGTCTCGACCAGGCGGCGGCCTTCTGCGATCGTCATCGTGGGCGGCTTCTCGCAATAGATGTCCTTGCCCGCTTTGGCGGCGTCCATTGCCAGCGGGGCATGCCAATGGTCGGGGGTAACGATGACCACGGCGTCAATGTCCGGGCGGGCCAGCAGCTCGCGATAGTCGTTGTAGGCCGCGCAACCGCGATAGGCGCCGGAGGGCCGATCCTCGGCGTATTTCTTCTCGACGATGGTCTTGCCCTCCTCGCGCCGCACACGGTCCACGTCGCAGACCGCCAGGATCGCGACCTCCGGATACCGCAACAGACGGTTCAGGTGGCCTCGGCCCATGCGCCCCCGGCCGATCAGACCGACGGTAATCCGCTCGCTCGGCGCGACGTTTCCGTCGGCCCCGCGAGCCGACGACGGAATCAGCGATGGCGCCGCCAGCAGTGCCGCGGTCGCAGCACTGCGCCTGACAAACTCCCGCCGGTTCATCCTGCTCATTGCTCGGTCTCCCGTTTGGTGTGGTGTGGAAGCGACGTTGTTGCGCCGCCGCGCCGGCCACGTCTTCCCTGAAGCCTAGCCAAAGGTATTTGAAATTCTCTCTCCCAGAACTTTACGTTGCGGCGCAGAGCGTGTCTTCTGATCTCACACAGAGGCACAGAGCGCACAGAGAAAAAGTTCCATGACATTCGCTGCCGGAGGGTCTTTTCTCTGTGCGCTCTGTGCCTCCGTGTGAGATTCATTCCTGTCACGAACAGAATCCTCAGATCGGTAGGGCAAGAATCTACTTGCCGCTTCGCGGAAGGAACCGGATGCAGACCGGCCTTCCGATGGCGATCTTGTTTCCCGTCGGCTCGAGCGCGCCCGTGTCCGGGTTGATCCGAAACACCACGACGCTGTCGCCGTCCTGGTTGGCGACCAGGCAGAACTTGCCGCTCGGGTCAATGTTGAAGTTTCGCGGCGTTTTGAGGTCGGCGGTCTCGTGCTCGACGAACGTCAGAGTGCCCTTGCCCGGATCAATGCGGTAAACCGCGATGCTGTCGTGGCCGCGGTTGGAGCCATAGAGGAACTTGCCGCTTGGGTGGACGCGCACCTCGGCGCAGCCGTTGGAACCGCTGAAGCCGCTCGGAAGCGTCGAGATGGTTTGGATTTCGGTCAATGCGCCCGACGCCGCGTCATAGGCAAACGCGGTCACCGTGCCGCCCATCTCGTTGATCACGTATGCGAACTTTTTGCTCGGGTGGAAGACGAAGTGGCGCGGGCCGGAGCCGGGCTTGACCTGCGCGAACGCCGGGTTGTTCGCAACGATCGTCCCCTTTTCCGCGTCCAGCCGGTAGATCATGATCTTGTCCATTCCGAGATCGGCGACAAAGGCAAATCGGTTGTCGGGGCTGACGTTGATCGAGTGGGCGTGAGGCCCGCTCTGTCGCTTGGCGTTCGGCCCGGAGCCTTCGTGCTGCACGACGCAGGTCGGCGCACCGAGGCTGCCGTCGGCCTGAATGGGAATGACCGAGGCGCTTCCGCTGCCGTAATTGGCGACGAGTACGTTGCGCCCCGTGCGGTCAATGTTGACGTGGCACGGGCCGGCCCCGCCCGACGGTTGCTTGTTGAGCAGCTTGAGGTCGCCGGTGTCGGGCGCGATGGCGAACGCGCTGACGCTCCCCGCCCCGCCCGCTTCACTTACCGCGTACAGCGACTTGGCGTTCGGACGGATTTCGAGAAACGAGGGATTGACGGCTTCGGCCGCCAGAACCGGGTCGGAGAGCTTGCCCGTCTCGAGGTCAAGCGTGCTGCGGTAAATCCCTTTGCTCGAACTGCCGCCCGTCGTGTAGTCGCCGAAATAGACGGACAGCGATTCGGCGGACACCATGGACAGCGCCACGAACGGAAACACAACCGCAATGCAAGCGATCACGCGCATGAGGCGATACCTCCTTGAGACGTTTTCTGAGAGTCCAGGCTCTGGATCTTCAGACAGCTCTTCCTCTGCAAGCCAAAGTCGAAAGGGAACTCGGGCGAGGATGCAACACATTTTCGCTAGGCGGGCATTTTCAGAGAGTAGCCGGGCAGATGTGGCGCAGGCTGTTAGCCTGTGCGCTGTCCAGGTCGAAGCCATGAGGTTCACAGCCTGACCGTCGGTCTCAATCCGCGCCCGCCACGCTGTCTGTCGCAAACGGCCAGCGGCGCGTTGCCCGCGACCAGCCGAAGAAGAACGCCAGTCCCGCCAGGATCACGCCCACGGCGAAAATCAGCACAACGCGGCTGGAGCTGAGGAACAGAAACGTCCAGCCGGCCAGCGCGACCAGACTCGGCGCCGGATAGAACCAGATCCGAAAGGGCCGCTCGGCGTCGGGCGCGCGCCGGCGCAACAAGGCGACCGCCCCGATCTGTCCCACGAACTGAATCAGAATGCGCGTCGTCACCAGCGTCTCGATGACGACATCCAATGGAAGCGCACAGGCGACGATCGCCAGCGCTCCGATCACCAGCAGCGAGACGTGCGGGAAGTTGCCCTTCGGATGGAGCCGCCCGAAGATGCGGAAGAAGTTGCCGTCGAGCGCCGCCGCGTAAGGGATGCGCGAGTAGCCCAGCAGCAGCGCGAACACCGACGCGAACGCCGTCCAGAGAATCAGCAACGTGAACACTCCGGCCACGGGGCGTCCATAGACCCGTTCCATGAATACCGACACGATGTATTTGGACAGTGGATTGTCGTCGCCGGCGGGTACGAATTCCTGCCACGGCACCACGCCGATGACCGAGAGGTTGATCAGGAAATACAGCACCGCGATTACGGTCAGACTGATCAGGATCGAGCGTGGGATCACCCGGCCCGGCTCTTTCACCTCGTCGCCGATGTAACAGACGTCGTAGTAGCCCAGATAGTCGTATACGCCGATGCGCGTGGCCTGGCCGAGTCCGAGCAGAAAGCCCAACGAGAACTGGAAGGAGCCCGCCGGAAAATGAAACGCCCGCCCAGGGTCGAAGTTCCAGACCCCGGTGAGCACGACCACCGCGATCGTCAGCAGCGTGCCGATCCAGAGGCTCACGGTGATCCGGGCGATGGACGTGATCCGGCGGTAAAGCAGCGCGATGTTGAAGACGCCCACGGCGGCGGCGACCAGACCCAGCACCCACGCGGCCGTCCGAGGGTCTTTCAGAATCGCAACGTCTGGCCAAAGGTAACGCAGATAGCTGGAGAAACCGATGTAGCCAGAAGCGATCTCGAGCGGTCCGCTGAAAATGAACTGCCAGATGAACAGAAAGGCCATCAGCCGTCCGAAGCTGTGGCGTCCGAAGCCGTCGCGAAGATAGACGTAGCTGCCGCCCGAACCGGGCATCATTGCGCCCAGCTCGCTCCAGACCATCCCGTCGCACAAGGTGATCACAAAGGCCACAAGCCAGCCGAGCATGGATTGCGGGCCGCCCAGCGCGCTCAGCAGCAAGGGGATCGTGATGAACGGCCCGACGCCGACCATGTTCGACATGTTCAGCGCGGTCGCCTGGAGCAGGCCGAATCGCCGGATCAGGTGCGGTTGTTCGGGGACGGCGCCTGGCTCTTCCATGCTCGCTTTCTCTCCGTGGACAGCCGACAATGAAGAACACGACGCGAATGAGACGGACTATGCTGCCGACGCCCGTGGGAAGAAATCAAGCGGCATGTGAGCAGTAATCACATTGTCGCTTAGGAGGTGTAAATAAATAAAGGTTGCAAAATGGCGTGGGGGCGAGTGTGATTCCGTGGCATGAAAACGCTCACTCATCTCCAGCGGAAATTTGTCTCCCTCTGGCCGCTCTTGGATGAGCGGACACG
>Ga0315274_10015201_pt1 | contig 10907 bp, 12 predicted proteins | sample YL17G02_20_MG_FD_203700 | JGI IMG/M metagenome (GOLD analysis project Ga0315274, IMG submission 203700) | Sediment microbial communities from Yellowstone Lake, YNP, Wyoming, USA - YL17G02_20 | ecosystem: Environmental > Aquatic > Freshwater > Lake > Sediment | place: USA: Wyoming | collected...
CATGTCCAAGCCCAGGAAGCGGCGCGCTCCGTAGCCGCAGCCCGAGTCTCTAAGCTGATTGAGCGCGTTAACGCAACCAAGACCGAGCTCGCTATCCTTGAGAGGATGGAAAGCAAGTTCGAGCGTAAGTTCGTCTCAAGTCGGGGCATGCGTCAGGCTCTGGGACTGGCGGCAGGAACGGCAATTTCAGAACTAGGACTCCCGGAGACGGTTCAGCCCCTGGTCAACATCGGCACCGCCGCACTTTCGGGAGCAGCTTTTGGAGGACTGCCGGGCGCTTTCGCAAGCGGGACGCTCACAGCGGTCATGGAGTTGGTTCGGGCGTTTCAAGCGCATCGGGCCGAGATGGAGAAACTCAAGGCTGAGGTCCTTCAACGCCAACATCAACTTCAGATATTCCTAGAGCGACAAGCGGCTGAGGTCCAAGAACGTGAGGAGAAACTGTCCTGGCAGATCGGCCGAGCTCGCGCGGAGGGAGCGAAGCAGGCTTATGATCTGATCAACGAGACGGCTCGGTTGGTAGCGGCAGGAGAGCAATAACATGGCCGGATACACCATCATCCTTGGCGAAGGAGCTGACAAGCTCACACTGGACGCTAACATCACCTTCAGCGTCAAAGGCCACAAGAACGTCCAGAAGGACGGTACCGTAGATTCGGTGGACTGGACCCTTCAAGTTGAGGGGGTTGTGCGCTCCGACACTCCGTCCACGGTCGGAGCCACGATGGCGACCTACTCCGAGCAGGTAAGCGACGTCACCTTGGAGCAGCGGATCCAAATTCTTCAGGACGGAGTTACCCGTTGGGACTGGAAGCCTGAGGAAGGTTTTACCGGTCCTTTCGTCACCGACTTCGAGACCACCGACGAAAAGGAAGGCGGGTCCGGGGAGAGTTACTGGCGTTACCGTTTCAGCGCCAGCTTCCTTGGCAAGGGGACTTCCCAAGGCGGCTCTGACCTTACCCACGACCTTAAGACCTCAATCGCCATCACCAAGAAGGACGGAGTTATCGTTCGGAAGGTTTGGAAAGCTGACGCCTCCAGTACTTCAGTCGACTCCGCTTACAGCGCGGTCATGTCGTTCAAGCCTTCCACCAACGACTTGTGTGAAGACGTCGAACGGTTCTTCAAAGAGAAGAGGGCCACCGGGGTCTGGGTTTGGGAGAAGCGGAAAGAAAACAACAAGATCGTTCGATGGACGTGCCGGGTAGAGTACGGGGGCGGACGTCTTGGGTACGTAGACATGGCAGCTTGCGGAGGCGCGGATCCGGTTCTGTTCAAGAAGGCCCGCAAGGCAATGATTATCCACGTGCGGGGAAGTATTATCGCGGTGGATCGAGCCGCGTGCGTGGCTCCTTCAGAACACTTTACTCCAAGTGTGACGATGCGCCGCTGTCCGGATCTTGAAGGAGGCAGTATTGAACCTGTGATCAACGACGAGCTCCGGGGCGAGTACCGTCTTGACTACCATGAAGTTTGGCTTTGTACCGACGAGACTCCGCCCACCGCTACTCATTCTGGATCGCATAACCTGCTTTCTTCGTCGTCGCCTCCAACGGACGGGAGCATGGCGTGAGCGTCTACACCTGCGAGTTTATCTACCAGGGATACCCCTGCCTGAAGGGTTCCTTCAAACGCTCTGATGGGTTAGCTCCAGAAGGGGGCGCGGTCTACATCCCGTTGGAAAAGCTCGGGGGTCTGGAAATCATGCCTCCAGCGGTTCCTTGGAGAGCGACGCGTGGATTCGAGTTCGAAAGCATGGGGGAGATCGGTCAGTTCTGTGAGCTGGTAAAGCCCACGATGACGGCGGACCGGGATCCGGCTCCCGAGCCCAGTGGGGGCCTCTTCCTTTTCGGAGACCTCGATATCCTCACGAGGACCGAGTCCGGGGATATCTATGACCAGATTCGATACTCCGATATTTATGTGGATGCGGGAGTTGAGGAAGAGACCCGGGATCTGCAGGACATTCTGGCGCACTCTGAGGGAGTGGTGCGGATTCCTCTGACGGACATTCGGCAGTATTACAAGGACTATGGCGCGCTCTTCGCTCGCATTAACTGCCGAACCAAGTCCGGGGCTTGGGATCTCAGCACGGTCAAAAAGGACGGCAAACCTTATAACGTGACCGAGATCATCGAGTTCCTTTTCTCGCAGCTGCCGGGTTCACCTCAAGTACTTGAGGCGAGTGAGTTCCGCACCTTGCACTACGAAAATCCCCAGGGAATTGAAGGGCGAGGAGAACCTGCTGTTCAGTGTCTACAGCGAGTACTGGATAACCTGGGACTCAAAGCTCAGATGCAGCCGTCCGGGGATTATCTGGTGACTCCGAAGTGGTCCAAGCGGATTACCGAAAACATGATCTGTCCTGAAGCGGGACAGACCGTTGAAATTTTCCGTGGAGAGATCAACTACGAGCGTAAGAGCGCCACGGCTACCGGACGGCCTGCAGCCGTGGCGGTAGTGGGTGGGCGGCGGGTTATGCGGATGTCGTGGAACTGGATTCCGGTTCTGCCTGATACCGACGGGAAATATTATCGGCTTGAAGAGTTGGTGGCCAAGTGGGGTTACTCAATGGCCAAGCTCAACAAGCAGATCTTCGCCTCACCGGACAATCAATTCTGGGACTGTCCTCCCCAGGATGGTGGGGATAACCTCCACTATGAGCGCGTTCAGATCCTGAAGAAGGCCTACAAGTTGTATCTCCCTGGGTTCTTGTCGATCTGGCCTACGACCGGGATTGATCTGGCCGCACTCAACATTGAGAACGAGCCCTTCTTGCCTATCGTGCCTTGCGCTTTTTATGAGAGTGAGCTGACCGAAAAAATGCGCAAGGAGATCCCGGTCTGGGAAAAGAAACAGGCTGATGCCGAGGAAAAGTTCTATATCCGGGGACCGATTGCCCGAGGGGATCGGGTTATCCAGCAATTCTTTCCTTCCTTCGCTGCCGCCGAACGGTCTTACAACGGACTCAAGGCCCGACTAACGGATGAACTCAAGACCAGCCTTAAACTCAAGACGCTCTGGGAAGATCAGATGGCCGAAGCGGCTAACTATCTGGCCATGGCCGACGAGTACACTAAAGACTCTTTGGCAGGAATTAAGGCCGGAAAGTTCGGCACCATCATCATGCCTCCTCTGGAGATTGGTCAGGAACGGATCGTCTTCGCTCCAGCGGTGGGAAAGTTCTTGGAAGCTGAAGCGGCCTTGGTTCCTACCAAGAACAGTTATGCCGCTCTGAAAACGTTAAGTACCTGCAAGAAGGCCGTTGAAACGGCTGACAAAGACTTGCGCATCAACGACATCCAAGCCGCCATTGCAAGCCATGAGGGAAAGTGGACCGAATTCAAAAAGGTCTACGAAAAGCACAGGGGTTTTCCTTGCCGGTTTAACTCGGGTCAGACGGTCCTCCCAGCTTCGGTTAAGATCGAACCGCGCACGGGGCTGCTGGAGTCTTCAGTGCCACTGTGCCACATCAAGGCTCCTTACTTCTTCGATGGCGATGCCCAGGAAGTTGTGGCCGATGGAGGAGTGGTGGTCACGTTCGGATACGAGGTCAAAGGCAACAACGTCGGAGCCTTTACGAACTTCATCTTCTTCGGGGATGACGGGGATGACTACGACGCCGAAGCGGTGGTCAAGTTCGCGGGATGCTGCCGCTCAACGCCGATCAAGTGCCCGGTGGTCTCAATGGAGTCTCGGCTTTACTGTCTAGAGAACGGAGCCCCGGTCAATCTTAACGCTTGCTTCGCGGAGGCTCATGGGAAGGCGGCTTCACAGCTGCGCCAGTCCCGCCGAGTTCCGGCTTGGGTTTTGGAACTGATCGGAATGCGAAAGTGTGTGCTAGACGGCGGGGTCTGCTCGGTCCAACATATCTGGGATGGTGATTCGGGGACTACTCATGTGTCGGTGAACGCCCCGGCGGCTAGAATGCCGCTCCTGCCGGCCAACATTGTGCGTTCGCGAGCGGTGGATCAAGCGCGGCTCCGGGAAACACTCCAGAGGGAGAGCAACTCATGAGTGAGACTATTTCGGTTCGCTACAACTCCTCACCGATCATCACCAGGGTGCTTCGGGATTTTCGCAACGAGGTTGATCCCGAAGCTGTCGTTGACATCACCGGGTACGGGTTCCGGTTCGTGGTTAAGCGGGACTTAGAGGACACCGACGCTGAGGCTTGGTTTGATCTGGCTGGATCCATTGTGACCGCAGCCGAGGGAATTTACCGCTTCACCCTCACGCCCGTGCACACGTGCCAGTGTCCGGGCACGTGGCCGGGGGAGATCCGGTGGTGGAGCGGGGGTTATGTGGCCGGGACCTCACCCACCGATTCAGTGTTGATCGACTACGAGGTTTTGGAATCGGTCACTCTTGTGTAGGTAACTATGCCTTATCCAGGAGAAGTGGCTGGCGGTTTCGGAGAAGATGATCGGTTCGTCCGTGTTCCGATCGAAATGTTGTCCCTATGGGATATCTCCAAGAAGCCTACCACCAACGACCGGGACAAAAAAGCGGGCTCGGGAATGGCCCTCAAGGGTGGGGCTATCGCTGAAGTCGACGAGAACAGTAACAGCAAAAAGATGGTTGATGGGATCACGGAGGTTGACGGAAAGTCTCCGCCCGAACTCACCAGCCTGATCTTGATGGAGCCGGATAACTGGGTCCTTCGGTTCCATGAAACGGAAGGCAAGGGAGTCAAGTCCAACTGGGCCGTCCGGCTCATTGCCGACCACCACAACTTCAGCACCGAGTGCGAACAGCGTTCGACTATGGTGGTGGATCAAGCCGGGGATGACGAGACGATCAGTTGGGCCTTTGTCCAAGATCAGTGGTGGCTGGTCAATCTCAACACGCCCGTCAATGCAAAGGAGTTGGTCTTCAACGGCGCGGGGTTCCTGGCTATGTTGTACCCCGATGCCGAACTGAGTGAGGCCGACTACACTCGCTGCGCGCTTGCGCTTAACATGGCGGGAAACGCGGGATATCTGACCCAGGGAACGTTGATCGGTCAACTGGACCATGTGTTGGTGTTGGTTCCTCCGGACGGAGGTACGGTCAGTGCATTCGGAGCGCGCCCGATTATCAAGACCGAAGCCGCACTTCGAGGCGACGTTCACTTTTACTTAGGTCGGGGAAAGTTAGCCCAGTTCTGTGACGAAAAACAGAATCCTAAAGAGAACGAATACGACGAGCCTCGGCTGGTCCACTTCTTTGTTTCCAAGATGGTGGCTCCTCTCCTAGGTCAGCAAGCGGCACTGGATCCGAAATCCAACCACCAACCGATCGATCGGCCGGGAGCTACAATGTGGTTGGGATGGGTCAAGATTCCAAGGCATACGTGTGACAAGAAGTACGACAAGAGTTATCATGGTCGCAAGAGGCGTAAGCGTGGCAGTGGTGGTGGAGGCGCGGCGGTAGAGACTGGACACGGAGATCGGTACCCGACCAGTAACCCCACAGGGGACTATAACCCCGATGGCTCGGCGATCAATACCCAACTGGACAGCACGAGCGGTGGAATCATTTACGATGCCGCTGAGTACGCGGTTGTTGCCGGTGAGTGGGTTCCCGATTCAGCCGATGCGGGATCAGTTGAATGCCAGTATGGCGGGGTACCAGGAGCCAGTCCCGCCAGTCAGTGGGTTAACATCTATCCCCATTGGGATACCAACTACATTAACCCCTCTTCCCGGGAGCTTCATACCAAGCCCGCAGGCTACACCAAGTTCGCGCTTGAGATACTACTCAAACCCTCGGCTCAAGTTCTCGCAGGACAGCTTGTCACCATGGATTATAAAGTGGTGGCTTTTACCGACGATACGCCTCCTTTGACGTTCGCGGACATCTATGGAAGAAGGATCGAGATCGACAACACCTGGACTTACGGTGTTGACGGCCAGTGGACTCGTAAGTATGCCTACTTTACGGGCTTCGAAAAGGAAGAATGCGAACTCCAGTTCTTTATTGAGCGCCGGTGTGACAACCGCAATCTGGATCCGGACTACGATGCCGACGTTGAAATCTGGGAAATGAAGACCGCGCTAATTCCATACCTGTAGGTGGGGAATGCCCGACGCTGACCGCCAAGTTATTCTTGATGAGTTGGAAGCCGGATTTTTCCGGTTCCTTCTCACCGGCACCGAGATGGGGTCGGATGGCTTTGCCGGATACTATCACTACGTTCCAGTAGACCCAATCAAGTGGTCTTTTTTCTTAGCTCATGGGCATAGTTACTCAGAAGAGTGGGATGCCGCTACTTCCAGGATTAACGCCCGTCTCACGGGTAAGGCGGCTGGAACTTCTTACCTGCGCAAGCGCGTGCTGCTCCCATACGACTTCGGTTCTTTTCCAGCTAACGCGATAAGTGTTGTGATCCGAGCGCATGATATCACGGGACCGGCTCTGACATTGACGATGTATATTGCGGGTGCCGCCGATTCAGGGATTAACGGTTCAAACATTTTGCCTGGCATGGACGACACCTACACGCTAACCAACGAAACTCCGGCCGATGCCTACTCCCCCGGGGACTGGGTAACGTTTGAGATCGCCTACACCTCTGATGCTGCCGCGCAGTACGTGGACGTGTCGGACCTATCTTTGGCCTACGTGAGTGCAAGAGGCAATGTCTGAACTGCCTGAACTCCTGGTTGTGTTCCTCCAAAAAGATCGGGAGGAATATACCAAGCGGACACTTGACAGTTTCGTCAAGTACGCCGAGGGAATTCGTTGGCAGGGGTGGTACGCGGACGATGCCTCAATGGACCGCAAGCTCATGTACGAGTTGGCCGAATCGCACGGGATGCGACCTTTGATTCAGCACTGGCAACAGTGCGGCTGTACAACCACCACCCGAGAGATGGTCAATATCCTGATCCAGCAGTATCCTCCAGATCAGCTCGTCCTTTACTTGCAGAATGACTTTGAGTTTGTGCGGCCAATTCCCCTGGCCCACATCGTAAGGATTTTTGACGAGCTTCCAGATATCGGTTGGGTTCGCACGGCAGGTCATTGGAACAACGGGCCGGGCCAGTCCGGTATCCCAGAGGACTGGATCAAGGAGCTACGCCCCGCCTACTGGGATGACTACCAGCTAGACGGTGAAGTCTTCGAGTTGGGATACTCCTACTTCTGTTATAACCCGCCCCCGTTCGTGCCTCTGGGGACGTTCCATTGGGTTTTACAAGGAGCCGAAAAAGAGTACGAGGTTGCGCTCAACGCCACCAAGACCGGCAAGTGGACCGCGCGGTTCAAGAACAACGTAGCTTACCACATCGGGAGGATACACAGTGTCGGATTCAGGCATTGACTTTACCGACTGGACCGTGGTGATGCCGACTGATCGGCCTCGGCGAATGGCTCGGGCTATTCGGGCTATTCGTGAAGCACACTTTGGTCGACTCCGCGCGGTTATTGTCGCGGGTAACGAAGCTACAGTGACAGCGGCTCAAGCCGATGGGATGGAAGCGGTGCTTAACCCTGGGACTTTTGTTATGTCCAAGGCGTGGAATCTGGGGCTGAAGGCGGTCAAGACCAAGTACGTTTTCTTGGTAGAGGATGATACCCGACTCCTGACTCCTTTTGGAATCGATGAGTTGGTCCGCCTTTCCGCAGAGCTCAAAGACCAGGGGGTGGTCGCTCCCGCGCTCTTGGGCAGTTGCCTCGGGCATAAAGTCTTTGAGGCCCGCGCTACATGGGAACTGATGGCGATCAAGCCGCAGGATTTTACACTGGTGGCGGCACTGGTGCCGATGAGCGTGGTTGAGAAGGTGGGACTTTTCGACGAGTCTTTCACGGGGTATGGCTACGACGACAACGACTTCGCGCTTCGGGTAGACCTGGGGGGCATGAAGGTTCGGGTTTATCAACGGGTCCTGGTGGACCATGAATCCTACCTATCAGCCTACCGTGAGAACGTAAAAAAGCAGGGCATCAAGCTCGGACGCATGGCGTTTGAGAACCGGGTCAAGTTCGTAGCCAAGTATGGTCGGCGCGTCATGCGGTGGGGAGCGAACACATGAAACTTATCCCGATGGGTCAAGGCCTCGGCGACCACCTGGCCGTGACGGCTTTTGTCCGCGAGTTCAAGAAGAAGTGGCCTGAAGAACTGGTGATGGTGGATAGCCATCGGTACCCGTTCGTCTGGGATCATAACCCCAGGATCAACTGGGGAAAGGAGGAAATGTTAGGGACGATCCAGATCAACCATAAGCGGTTCGAGGACATGGGCAATATGCCGACCCAGATGTGCGCCGATCTGGGGTTCCTGCCCGCAGATACTCGCCCCGAAATCTTCCTGACCGAGCGGGAGTGTGGGTACGGGAAGTTGGCGCTAACGGGACTACCCCAAGGCTTGAAAAAAGTAGCCATGGATTACCATGCCACCGGCATAGACCGTAGATGGCCGTTGGTTCGTTTTCAGGAGCTGGCGAAACTTCTCCAAGCTCGACGGATAGTGATTGTTGAGATTGGGAATAATCTGCCAATGCTGGCGAGCGACCGGGCGTTATCAAAACACCTTCACGTGCGTCAGACGGCGGCAATCCTTAAGGAGTGTGACCTGTACGTGGGTAACGATTCAGGAAGTTTCCATCTTGCTGCAAGTGTGGGAATTCGACAGGTGGTGCTATTTGGACCCACCAAGTCGAAGTCGTTTGCCTACGAGTCCACTTCACCGTTTGATAAGTTCTGGGACGTATATCCGCCAGCGGTGGCCTCCAAAGTTTTTGAGCTTCTTGAAACGGACAACAGCTAGGAGGAATGAATGGCCATCCGCGATGAGTTGAACGACATCAAGGCGTCGGTCCGGTCAACTGAGGTTAAGATGGATACCCTGATCGGGCAGGTCAACGTGCACCTTCGGGATTCAACCGAGGGAAAGATACGGCTGACTACGGTCTGTGATGCCTTGAAGGCGCACCTGGACAACCACAAGCAGGGTAACTGTTGCGTAGTTCTGGTGGACACGTCCCGGAAGTTGATCGCGCATCTGACGGGACATCGGCTGTTCAGGAAATTCTGGGTTGGGATTCTTACGGTGTTGGTTGGGGCAGCTATTCTTGGAGTCTGGAATTCTGCTCGGACTCGGGGATGGCTGGGGATTAACGGACACCCACAAAAGCCCGTGTCCGAGGAAAGGAGAAGTCCATGAGCGAGAAGTGGTCTGCCGTCATCGACGCCGGACGTGATCTGATCCTGGACCAGATCGGCCCGGCCCTGGAAGGTGCGGAGGGGGATCTGAAGGCATGGGGTCAAAAGATCCTCCAGGATACGGCCGAGGCCGTCATTGCCCAGGACCAGCGAGTACTGGGTAACCTCCTGGATCAGGTCAAGACGGTAGCCGGGCTCAACTCGATCCGGCTGGCCCGGGGGTTCACGTGGGAAAGCATCGGCAGCACTGTGTTGACGATCGCGAAGTTCGTGGCCAAGTTGGCCGTGTTGCTTTAGGAAAAGGAGGAGCCATGACTGCGGGATGGAGAACGACCGAGTTCTGGATCGCGGTGCTGTGCATTGTCGGAGGAGTCATCCTTCTGGCCATGGGCAAGGAGGACATCGGGAAGTGGCTGATCGGGATCGGTGCGGGTGGGTACGTGCTGTCGCGCGGAGTGGCGAAGATCGGAGGGGCCACGAAGATCGTGGGCGTCGTCCTGATCCTCGGTGCACTGATCGGCTGTTGCCAGCATCACTTGCCGGTTGATCTTGTCGGTGGTACGATGCTCAACGTCTGCACTACTCAGGACGAGCTACTCACCGGTAAGATGGACCCGAAGGATCTGAATGGCGATGGTGTGGTGGACGCAAAAGACGAACTGCGTCGTAGAGTCTTCTTGCGAGACTCGGAGTTAACTCGAGCGGCAATAGAGGAAGCTCGAAAGTAACCTCTACTTCCGGACTCGGTGGGTCGCTCGGATGCGCCGAGACGAGCGACCTACTAGGGTCTTCTTCGCCAGCTCGTGATGGATTCTTTCCAACACTTCGGCATAACCCGCAATGTCCACCCGGTTATCCCGCTTGGCTTGAAAGGTCTCGCGTACTATTTTCAAGGCCATCACAATGAGCGGCACACGGGTGGGCGACACGTCGGGGATATGCAGGATAGCGCCTATCATGCGGCCCGCGATAATGGCCGGCGCGAGTGGGTCACCGTAGTCCTTTTGCCTGGATCCTCGGTTCACCAGATGAAAGGCCTCTTGTGCCACACTGCGGAACACGTCCAGGGACTTTCGCATCGTCAGCCCTCCTTATAGCCATACGGTTAGTCAGCCACATTCTAACCAGTCGGGCTCCGTCCTCTTCCCAACGGCTTAATGCCACAGCGGATCGAAACGTATAGGCTGGATGTACCATGGGATACACCAAAAAAGCTCCACAACACCAGTTATAGAAGGTTCCTGCCGTACTCAGGATTCCTCCGGATCGACGCAGCAGGAAGTCCGTCGCGGTGCGTCCCAGTGGTACAAGTAGTCGAACACCTTGAAAGCGCCTCAGAGTAAGCCAGAAGTAGCGCCGAGTACACGTCTCTACTTCAACCTCGGTGGGCGTCCGGTTATCGGGTGGCCGACATAGGCATGTATTAGTTATCGCCACCTGATTCCTGGTTAACCGCATGCGGGACAGCAGCGTCATAAGTACATCGCCGGATCGACCTACAAAAGGCGCCCCCTGTTCGTCCTCGTTAATTCCAGGAGCTTCCCCAAGGAACAACACCCTCGAGCTCGGGGGTCCGGACGCACGGACCGAACGCACGGAGCGGTCTCGTCCTAAATCGCACTCGCCACACCAGACTAGCACTTTTCCAAAAGCATCTAGAAGCATCTAGCACTTTTCCAAAAGCATCTAGAAGCATCTAGGATGTTCACAACTCAACGCCCATACTTGTGGGTAAAGAACTCTAGTAGACCCACCGCATC
>Ga0315274_10015202_pt1 | contig 10906 bp, 8 predicted proteins | sample YL17G02_20_MG_FD_203700 | JGI IMG/M metagenome (GOLD analysis project Ga0315274, IMG submission 203700) | Sediment microbial communities from Yellowstone Lake, YNP, Wyoming, USA - YL17G02_20 | ecosystem: Environmental > Aquatic > Freshwater > Lake > Sediment | place: USA: Wyoming | collected...
GGATCGGTTCGATATTCGTTGTCATCGGTATCTGGTTGATCCGGAGCTGATGGACCTTCCAAGAGCCATCATCCGGCGCTTCGACGATTGGGTGAGCAAGCTTGCTCACGTGGAATCGTTCAGTGACGATCCGCAATGTGTAATGAGGATCCAGGTCGGATCTGCAGCGCACACACTTGAGCTAGCAGGTGGCAGCGTTCTAAAGGGGGGAAAAATCCTCATCCTCCATCTTTGGAACCAGCGGTTACCTCTTATCCCGCCTCAAGGAGCGGACCTGAATTATGCGGTGAAATTGCATCGCTTGATGATTGCATCGTTAAAAGCCGTTGCACGGTACATGCAAACAGAGCCATCCCTGCATGATGTACAGGCCGTCGGCGGGATTACTGCCCACGTCTCCCTGAGTGACCATGATGGTGGGAGCGCCATGCTGCGGCATCTGGGTTTTACGTTATTTCCATACTACCGTCCAGCCGGCCGGTTTGGAGAGTTCTGGGAGAATTTCTACACCTGGTGGCTGATGTGGACCTACAATCCCGCCACGACCCGCGCTCGGTCAATGTTCAAGCTCCAGCGCACGGAGTTCTGGACCTCAGCTGGATATTTCCTGGATAAGTATGCCAGGTAGTCCTGCTAAAGAATTTCTGGAATCTTATTAAATATGGATTATGATATTACCTGTGAGCCGAATATCATACCTGACCAAAGACTTGGTATCTGTGGACATAGAAACCTCGGGTCCCAACCCAGGTCAATACTCATTGCTCGCCATCGGGGCATGTACATTCATTAAACCACAATCCACTTTTTACGTTGAGTTAAAACCGATCAACACCAATGCCGTGACTGAAGCACTTGCTGTCAGTGGTCTCTCAATGGATCGTCTGAAAGAGGATGGGCTTGAGCCCATGCAAGCCATGCAGCGTTTCGAGGATTGGCTTACGGCAAGTCTCCCCCAGGTTGACCGTCCAGTCTTCATAGGCTTTAATGCCCCATTCGATTGGATGTTCGTCAACGACTACTTTCATCGCTATCTGGGACATAATCCCTTTGGTCATTCTGCCCTGGATATAAAATCGTTTTTTATGGGATTGAAAGGTGTCACCTGGTCTGAAACTTCCATGCAGAAGGCTGGTTCACACTACGAACAGGAGCAGGGTCTTACCCACAACGCTTTACACGATGCCATGGACCAGGCTGAACTGTTCCGGAAGATGTTGTCTGAAACCCGACAACGCTGAATTATTCATATCAAATTCATCATCAAGGAGGCTTTAATCATGAGCAAAACCAGGCAATCCCCTCCAAGCGCAAACCTAAAAAGGATCATCGACTCAGCCAGCAGGATGGGCGTGGAGATGAATGAAGCAGAAGCCCTGCAATGGCTGGCAGCCATGGCTGCCGATCAGACAGGGAAAGATATCGTTGTCGATGAACGCAGCGGCGTCTTCGGTCACAAGGTCTCCATGCTCGATTTCAGCCCGGATGACCTGGCTCATTTCCGCAAGATTGGCCGTTTGGTCGAATTCAAGGACATTCCGGGCCGGGTTGAGACCGCTCTTGCTCTTTCCGGTTCGGCAGCGCAATCCAAGATCCAGACATATCCCGGTGACGCAGATTACTTCGAGCGGATCAACATTATCACAGAAAGCCGCTCATCAGCCTGCCAGATCCTGGCCGACCTGATACGCCAAAAAGCGCGAGAAGCCTCAAAGGGACCGACCTATCTGCTCATCCAGGTCCGTTTTGGTTCATATTCGCAGGATATCGTCCGCGATGGTCACTTGCTGTCAAAGGGAGCATCGGTCACATGGTCACCTGAGGAAATCGAGGCAGGTCAGTTCGATGCCTTCACGCCCGATGGCAAACCGGTTGTCATCCATTGGAATGACAGCCAGGACGAACCGGACTGGTGTAAACTGGACTGGATCGTTGCCGATCCGGTGCGCGGTCAACTGGTCAACGCCAGCAACATGCTCGATGTGACCTGGGAAGCGCCGGATGGCACGATCACACCACTCGACGGTTATCTCGATCCCTATTTTCAGGAAATCTACCTGGAAGCCGAATCGATCCCGATTTTCTCCAAACTGGCACAGCATGTTTCTGCCAATGCCCTGGACGACTATGTCGGTCAACTGGAACATGAGGTTAACAAGTACTTGACCAAGGACGTCAATTTTGGCAAAGCTGCCAAGCGCATGTACAACATCTTTCGTCTGACTGGACGCTACGAGGAGGCTGCTTTCATCCGTGAACTATTCGATGAGCCAACCTCCATGCTCTATCAAGTTTGGGCGTTGATCCGGACCATGGATGAGTGCTGCCAGCCGAACACATCGATCCCTATCGATAGCGTCATCGCCCAGGCAGATAATTTGATCCTCGCCGTCATCGATGCCCTGGAAGGTGATCAGGAGACAGCCGTGGTTCGCCACCTGCTGCGTCTGCGCCGCAGCCTGGATGGACAAAAACACGGACAGGGCATGTCAGTCGAAGTGGAGGCTGCCAGGGCTGATGTGATCAATATCGTTAATAACTTCTTCTATGAGAAACTGACCGCCCTGCCGTCCATCAAGGTTTACATGGATGGCTATCAGGAGAAATGACGGTTGTTACTGCAGATGGACAGTGGACTCTTCAGAACGACCACAGATTACAGACCATGGACGATTGCTTTTTTTTGAAGATGATGATGAAGAACTAGGTTTCATCTACTAAAATCACGGGTTTGTCTTCGGTAAATATCAATTTTCCGCGGCCGTCCTAAAACCCTTCCAGCTTCGACATATCCACTGTCCCGTCGGCCAGGGCGGTAATTCGCTGCAGCAGACCCAGGCGGTTCGCCTGTAAGTCCTTGTCCTCGGTCATTACCAGGACCTGTACGAAGAATTTATCTACAGACGGGATCATCGGTAAAAATGAGTTCAGGAAATCATCGACCGAGCCGACAGAACGTTGTGTGGATTCAGCCTTTTCCAAGGCTGTAAACAGCTCATGCTCAGCATCCTCAACCAGGGAATCTTGCCTGGTTTTATATCGTGTCTTCTGGTCGCGTGTGATGCGCACGCAGCGGGCATAAGCCGGCAGGATTTTGCTCCAGTCACTGCGTGCCACCCATTTGGATAGCTGTTTGGCGGCAAGTACACATTTGGCTGGATTGTACGCCTGCACCGCCAGCACCGCCTCCACCACGTCATAGCGAAAACCTGTTTCTATCAGCCATACCCGTAGCCGCCCAGTGATGAATTCCAGAACTTGCTCCCGCACCTCGTTACTGACAGGAATTGGCTGGGTTTCAGCCGCAGCCTGCAGCGCCTGACGCAGGTCGAAGTCCAGGTCATGCTCTAGCAATGGCTGGACCACACCTAGCGCAGCCCGCCGCAATCCAAATGGATCCTTGGTTCCACTCGGAGCCAACCCGGCAGCGAACAGCCCGATCAGCGAATCCAGCCTGTCTGCCAGAGCCACTGCCAGGCCGGGCATGCTCCGTGGCACTGCCAGGTATTGCTCCCCGATTGCTGTAGCCACCGCCTGGCGCTCGCCGCTGCGCAAGGCATACTCACCTCCCATGATGCCTTGCAGGGAGGTCATTTCAACCACCATCCTGGTCACCAGGTCGGCTTTGCACAGGTGGGCGGCGCGCAGGGCATCCTGCCCTTCGTCTTCCTGCAGATGGAGCATGGGGATCAATTTTGCGGTGAGCTTTTCGATGCGTTCGACTTTATCAAGCATCGAACCGAGCCTGGTCTGGAAGGTTAGGGTGCCAAGCCTGGTACGGTAAGCTTCCAGCGGCTGCTTAACATCCTCGCGCACAAAAAAATTTGCGTCGGAAAAACGGGCGCCGATGACGTGTTCATTGCCCTGGCGCACCAGGTCCAGATCCTGGTCGTCGCCATTCCGAACAGCAATGAAGTTTGGTAACAATTTCCCCTTTTTCTGCACTGGGAAGTAGCGCTGGTGCTTGGTCATCACCGAGATCAATACACCCTTGGGCAGGGAAAGATACTCTGGATTAAAACTGCCCAGGAACGATGTTGGTTTTTCTACCAAGTTGGCAACTTCATTCAGCAGCTCGGGTGTGATGATGGCTTCTCCACTTATGGAATCGGCCAGCTTTTCCACTTCGGACTTGATTAACTCCTCACGGTCGGTGGGATCGTATACAATACCATTCTGGCGCAGGATCTCAAAGTATTCGTCAGCCGAGTTTATTTCGATTTCAGGAGAGCCATGCGGGCGTAGCCCACGCGTTACTTTCCCAGACTGCACGCCGGCATACTCAAACGGGATGGCGGCCTCACCAAGCATTGCCACCAGCCAGCGGATGGGACGTGAGAAAATTGCATTGGAATCATTCCAACGGATGGGATTATCGAACTTGATCCTTGTCACCAAACCGGGTAGAGACCCGGTAAGTACTTCTGATGAGCCTCGTCCGGCTGCTTTCACCACGGCAACCACATAATTCCCACCGTCCATCTCACGTACCTGCAAATCACTAATATCCACACCCTTGCTCCGGGCAAAACCAACTGCAGCCTGGGTCACTTTACCAGAAGCATCGTAGGCACGCTCAACAGGCGGTCCCTTGATGACCTGCTCGATATCCGCTTGCCTGGGGGCAAGAGCCTCCACAAAAACAATCAAGCGTCGCGGGGTTCCAAATACGCTCACTTTGCCATACTCAAGACGTATTTCATCCAACCAGACGGGGACGCCCTCCGTAAGCTGGGCTAACGCACTGTCCAGATCTCCAACCGGGAGTTCTTCCGTGCCGATTTCCAACAGGAAGGACGACGGGACAATTTCCACGTCCACGAACGATGGTGGTGCAGGCTTGATAGTTTGCTGTCGTTTGTACCCGGTGGTCTGTTGTCCATCGTCTAAAGTCTGCTTCAGCAATGGAAATTCCAGGCGCTGGCGCTGTTCAAGATATGCCTGCGCCACCCGGCGGGCTATATCCCGCATTCGACCGAAATAAGCCTGGCGCTCTGTAACCCCGATGGCGCCGCGCACATCCAGCACGTTGAATGCGTGGGAGCATTTCAAGACATAATCGTAAGCCGGTAGGATTATGCCCTGTGCCAGGCAGGATTCCGCCTCGGCTTCGAACAGGTTGTACATCTGGCGCAGGCGCTCAATGTCAGCTGTTTCGAAGTAGTACTTGCTGTGTTCGTATTCTTCCAGGCGGCGGACTTCTCCATAGCTGATCTGGTCGTTCCAGGGTTCATCCCATATCGAGGCGGCATTGCGCAGAGCGATCAGGATGCGCTCCAGGCCATAGGTCATTTCTACCGCTACCGGGTCGAGCGCCTGTCCACCAACCTGTTGGAAGTACGTGAATTGCGTGATCTCCTGCCCGTCCAGCCATACCTCCCAGCCCAACCCCCAGGCAGAGATCGCAGGCTGCTCCCATTTATCTTCCACAAAACGAATATCGTGCTGGCGGGGATCAATACCAATTGCTTTCAGAGAGTCAAGGTAGAGCTCCTGTGGGTTGCCCGGGTCGGGTTTCAGGATGACCTGGAACTGGTAATGCAGCTGGAACCTGTTGGGGTTCTCGCCGTAACGCCCGTCGTCAGGACGAACAGACGGTTCAACATATGCCACATTCCAGGGTTCCGGTCCAAGAACCCGTAAAGAAGTGGCCGGATTCAATGTCCCGGCGCCGACCTGGGTGTAATACGGCTGCCAGATCAGGCAGCCGCGGGCAGCCCAGAATTCCTGCAGTTTGAGGATGATGGATTGGAAATTGAGGGGCATGGGATCAGGGATCTGTTAATAAGAAATCAAGATGGGGGGATTATACCTGTTTTTCTCTATCCCCTTGTTGAGTAACTCAAACCAAACAGTATGAACTGGAACAAAACGATGCCATCATCATCGATTCAGTACTGGCCGGGTCTCAACCGGATTGCGTCTCGATGACACCGCCCTACCCCTTCAGCCTGTATGCCGAGGTCATAAAGTAGGGATGACCTTAAAGTGATCAAAATCCTGCATGCAGGGCTGTTATACAGCCTAAAGATGTAATGTATTACTTCATTCTATTGTACAACACTACCACTTATGGTATACTTCCTAGAATTGGTGTACAAATGGTGACTATTACAACCTCAAAAGGTCAGATCGTCATCCCTTCCGCCATCCGGCGCAAACTGGGCATCCAGCCGGGCACACGCATTCAGGTGGACCTCGACGAGAATGCCAGGCTCATCATCCTGACGCCGGTCACGCGCGAGTATATTCACAGCCTGCGCGGCAAATTCAAGGGCAAGAAACTCCTGCAGGCGCTGGCTGAAGAAAAACAGCGTGAGAAGGAGGCTTAATGCCACACCCCGCCCAGCCGGTAATATTGGATTCCTGGGCAATCCTGGCTTATTTCCAGGACGAACCCGCCGCGGCTCAGGTCGAAGAATTAATCACATCGGCTCAGGTGAATGAGTCGCCGCTGCTGATAAGTGTTGTCAATGCCGGGGAAATCTGGTATATCCTGGCGCGAGAGGCCTCCGAGCAGGATGCCGACAGAAGCATTCTCGAACTCAACCGCCTTGGTATCCGTTTTGTCGATATTGATTGGAACCTGGCTCACGCGGCTGCTGTTTTCAAAGCCGGTTATTCAATGTCCTACGCCGATTGCTTTGCCGCCGCACTGGCAAAAGTCAAGTCTGCACCGCTGGTAACCGGAGATGTGGAATTTGAACAAATGGAGGGGAAAATCGAGATTCACTGGCTTATGGAAAAATAATGGGTCATGCAATTTGTCGTATAACGCCGAGCATCGCGACATTCTGATCATCGGCGGGGGTCCTGCGGGACTCTCGACTGCCCTGCACCTCGCCCAGCTGGCTCCCAGGTTAGCAGCGAACACCCTGGTGTTGGAAAAATCTCATTATCCTCGCCCAAAACTGTGCGCCGGTGGGCTGGTGGTGGACGCCGAGATCATCCTGCAGCGCCTCGGTCTCGATGTGAGCGAAATCCCGCATTTGGATGCTGTCTCTGCTCACCTGGTTTTCGAAGGGCGCGGTCTGAATATTCGTGCGCCAAAGAGTCACGTCTTACGCATTATCCGCCGCGACGAGTTTGATGCCTGGCTGGCAGACAAAGCCCGCCAGCGCGGGTTAGCCATCCAGGAAGGGATCACGGTCAAATGTATCACGCCCGGCGAGACAGGCGTGCTGGTCGAAACTGATCAGGGCATGTACCGGGCTCAGGTCGTGGTCGGTGCCGATGGCTCGAACAGCGTCTTACGCCGCTGTGTGCTGCCAGATGCTCCGCTCTACACCGCCCGATCATTGGAAGTCATCACCCCACCAAATGGTAATTCCAATCATGAGGCGAAAGCAGCCTATTTCGATTTCTTCTGTATCCCCGGCGGTATCGCCGGTTATGTATGGGACTTTCCCACCCAGGTCGAGGGTCAGCCGGCGCGCTGCTGGGGCATATATGATAGTAATCTCCGGTCAGACCGCTCCCGCCAACCGCTGAAGACCACCCTGGCAGAAGAAATGGCGCACCACGGCTACCGGTTTGAAGATTATGAATTAAAGGGTCATCCGATCCGTTGGTTCCATCCCCGCAGCACGTTCGCCATCCCGCGTATGATCCTGGTCGGCGACGCAGCCGGCGTCGACCCACTCTTTGGAGAGGGTATCAGTTTCGCCCTGGGTTACGGCAGCCTCGCCGCACAGACGCTGCGGGATGCATTTTCAAAACACGATTTCAAATTCCGGGATTATAAACAGCGCATTATCTTGAGTCCGATGGGATTTGCTTTAACTGTACGTACCTTCATCACACACATCTTATATAATCTTCACTACCCTGCCCTTCAGCGGATTTTTTGGCAGCGCATGGGTTGGCTGGTCAAGCCGGCTGCAAGGTTGTCTGTGATCAATTGGGCAAGACGCAGCAAATAAAGATAACAACGATGCTTCTTCATATTAATTCCTATTTGCTCTATCCAAGTTTTTCTATGCAGCTATAGAATTTATAAAACGCAGTCGGATTATAGGATTACATTAATTTGATTTCATGCGTGTATTGGATGATCAGAGGAGGATTTTATATTGATCGAGGCTAATATTGTGTCGCAAAAGGAAGATTGTACGACTTACCTTGAGTTAGATGATTCATTATTCTTGATTCTTGGACTTAAAAAACCTCTAGGTGGGGAATTTCAATATACCCTGTCTATACCCACTGTCTGTCAACCTTACCAACATCATGGGCAAGGGTGGGCAAATAAAGGATTTTCAACCTTGAGAACAACATAACCTCTCTTGTCTTTAGAACTACGCCATTTGTTGTTCTTATGAGAGATTAATAAAGTGATAGTGACGTATGTGGAGCAAACAGATTAATCTTTTAATGCATTAAGAATCCATGATGTCTTCAAGTCCGACAACTTGTGTATTATAGCTAACCCCTTTGGATACAGGCCTTAAACCTAGCGGTTAACAGCCTTTAGGTACTTCTGGTAAGTCAAATATCTCATTTTTAGTGAGGTTTATCTTAGTATTATCATGCGAGGTTTTTATTCACCCCGATAGCGGAACTCTTAATTATGTGTGCTGCTTATCTATAGGAAATGTTAGAAAATCAAGGTTGGTGGAAGGAGTGAACTATTCATGGACCCCCTGCAAGGCTGAAAGGGATGTTCTTTGCGAAAAGATCAGGAACATCGGCTGGCGTTTTAAGCAGGAGGAAACCCAGGTTTAAGACACCAGATTTCAAGAATGTGACTATAAGAAGAACAACATGAACAGGCGTTTTGATGCACTCTGGCAATTGCCTATAACTCATCCCCAATTGAATTGCACCCGTTACAGTTCACTTATATTCAGGTTACTTATGTTCATTGACAAAACAATCCACTTTTGCTAAACTTTTAGCCGTTAAGGAAAACTTAAACGGCTATGTTCCCCATCCAGCCTCTGCAATCTTTCGAACAACTCAAACTCCTGGCAGATCCACGCCGGCTGGCTATTCTGCGGCAGTTGATGGTCGGACCCGCCTCGCTGACCATGCTGGGAAAAGTGCTTGGCGAGCACCCGGCCTGGGTGCGCCACCATCTCAAGAAACTGGAAGCCGCCGGGCTTGTGGTATTGGTTGAGACGCGCGTCCAATCCGGTGTGGTGGAAAAGTTCTACCGTGCCCGCGCCGGCGGTTTCCTTGTACAGGAACTCATCCTACCGGAAAACCCAGCCCGACCGGTGATCATCTTCTCGGGCAGTCATGACCTGGCCGTGGAACTGCTTGCCGACCAACTTTCCGACTATCTCGATATACGCACCCTGCCAGTGGGCAGCCTGGATGGGCTGGTGACCTTACGCCAGAACCTGTGCCATCTCTCCGGTGCGCACCTGCTTGATCCGGGCGGCGAATACAACCTGCCCTTTATCCGCCATTTCTTCCCTGACCGGGCGATGCAAGTGGTCACGCTGGCCCACCGCGAACAGGGACTGATGACCACGGCCGGCAACCCAAAAGCAATCCATTCGCTGGCGGACTTGGGACGTGCAGATGTGACATTGATCAACCGCAACCCCGGTTCCGGGACGCGCCTGTGGCTCGACCGCCAGTTACAGGGGCAGGGTATCCCCACCGAAAGCATACCCGGTTACGGGAATGCCGTAAGCACACATACCGAGTGTGCGCGCCTGGTCCAGGCCGGCAAAGCCGATGTAGCCCACGGTCTGCGGGCGGCTGCCCATCGGTTTGGGTTGGACTTCATCCCGCTCTTTCACGAACGTTACGATATTGTTTTTTCCCAAGAACGGAGCTCCTTGCTTGCTCCGCTCCTGGATACGATCCAGACCAGGGCTTTCCGCCGGGGCGTCGAAGCCCTGACCGGTTATGAAACAATGCACACCGGCGAACAAATCCCACTCTGAGGAGGATACGCATTGAACCGTTATCGCATTTCCATTCTCCACCTATCACTGCTTTTCATCCTCTCCCTAGCCCTCTCCGCCTGCGGGCTGATAGTGACCGAGACACCCGTAAGCTCCGAACCGACAGGCACCGTCCTGGCACTGGTGGGGCCAAACGGCGGGCATGTGTTCAACATGGCCCAGCTCAAAGCCCTGCCAGTCACAGAAGGACAGGGCGGCATTAAGAGCAGCACTGGTGAGATTACCATTCCCGAACCATTCAAGGGTGTGGCACTCAAGGACCTGGTCGCTGCCTTAGGCGGTACATTTGACTCGTCCATGGGGGTTGCGATAACCGCTGAAGATGGATACAGCATGTCCTTCTCATATGATCAGGTCATGAACGGTGCTTTTACCGCTTACGATCCCGCCGCCGGCAATGAAATGCCCACTCACGATCCGCTCACGGCCATCATCGCCTATGAACATAACGGCCAGCCGTTGAAATCCACCGAGGAGGGTACATTGCGGGTGGTGGTCGTCAGCGCTAAAAACAATCAGGTGGTTGACGGTCACTGGTCCGTCAAATGGGTGAACAAGGTCGAGGTCAAGCAAATCGGGCAAACCTGGACCCTGGATTTGCAAGGTGCGATCTCTTTACCCGCCACCCGGGATTCCTACGAGTCTTGCGGCTCGCTCAGTTGTCATGGTGCCAGTTGGCAGGATGAAAATGGACAGAACTGGGCGGGAGTGCCGTTGTGGCTGCTGGTGGGTGAAGTGGACGACAGTGACAGTCACACAGAAAACGCCTTTAACCATACCCTGGCCGATGCCGGGTATACCATTGATTTGGTCGGTGGCGACGGATATACCGTCACATTGGACAGCCAGACCATCAAAGTGAATAACAAAATCCTGGTGGCGTTTATGGTCAATGATGGGGAATTACCCGAGCAGTATTATCCGCTGCGGTTGGTTGGTTCCGGTTTGGATAAAAGCCAGATGGTGGGGCAGATTACCCGGATCAC
>Ga0315274_10015203_pt1 | contig 10906 bp, 11 predicted proteins | sample YL17G02_20_MG_FD_203700 | JGI IMG/M metagenome (GOLD analysis project Ga0315274, IMG submission 203700) | Sediment microbial communities from Yellowstone Lake, YNP, Wyoming, USA - YL17G02_20 | ecosystem: Environmental > Aquatic > Freshwater > Lake > Sediment | place: USA: Wyoming | collected...
AAATTTTCCACTCACTGCCGGATTCGATAGCCCGGCGCTTATGGTCATCAACTAAATAATTTGACCGGTAGGCCAGTTTTTCGATAGCCCGGCGCTTCAGCGCCGGGGAACCGGGGCCACCCGCTCCTGCTTCGGCCCGCGCGGGGCGCGGGCCGAAGCAAAGGGGTTAGGCGGGTCGCCTCCCGGCCATAAATGGCCGGGCTATCGAAATGGAATTTCAATCTCAGTCCAACCCTAAATGGCCGGGCTATCGAAATGGAATTTCAATCTCAGTCCAACCCTAAATGGCCGGGCTATCGAAAAGCAATTTCAATCTCAGTCCAAGCCGTAAATGGCCGGGCTATCGAAAAGCAATTTCAAGCGCAGGTTAAGACGCGTGGATCATTGTCCAGTTGATGGGGTATGGCAATTGCAACTTGTCCCGGAGCCGTCAAATGGGCCTGCGGCGAGCGTCCGTGGAAAATTTCGCAATTTTTCCCCGGAACTACTGTTTGGCAATCATGTATTCCGCGAACCCGCCGTCAAAGTTGCAGCCGGTGAACCGGGCTTGTTCGCACAGGTTCTCAAACCCGCTCCGGCAAAAGTCGCACCTGCCGCAAGTCGAAAAGAGCCAGGCCGCTCCCGCGCGCTCGCCCAATTGGAAGCCGCTCACGCCCTTGCCCAGCTTGTCCACAATGCCGACCACCTGGTGCCCGGGCGTGAGAGGCAGTTTGCAAAACGGCAGTTCGCCTTCGACCAGATGGAGGTCGGTGCGGCAGATGCCGCAGGCCGAAACCTTGACGCGGATTTCTCCGGCCAGGGGCTCCGGGTCCGCGACTTCCGCGATCTTCAGCGGTCCGCTCTCAGCCGGGCCGAAATTATTGAGTATCCAGGCGCGCATGTGGCATTCCTCGCCAAGGCAGAACTCCGGGCAGGGCAAGCCCTGCCCCTACGGTCAGCGTCTGGGCAGCGGCCTGCCTGCTCCGCATTTCGCCTCGTTCACTATTTTTTCCAGTTCCCAGTCCACGCTCAACTCCAGGAGTTCGCCTCCGTTTCCGGCAAAGACCAGCCGGCGCTTTTCCAGGCCGTAGTAGAACAGGTCCCGGGTGAGCTCCACGTCCATCCGGCAGTATTTTTCCACCAGGTCAAAGCGCCCCTGCTTGACCCACTGCAGGCTCTCAAGCCCGCTCGCGGTCTTGGGCCGGCCCAGGGTCTTTTGCGCCAGGTGGTCGAGGCTCAAGCGCATGCCCAGCCTTTGATAGATGTCGCCCAGGATATCGAAATTGGGCAGCGAGGAAAAATCGAAATCGGTGTAGGCGCTCAGCACCGTGTAATCAAAGCGGGTGTGGTTGAAGCCCACCACCAGGTCGCCGGTCTTGAGCTTATCGATCAAGGCGTTGACCTCCGCCTCCTGGAAGGTGATGGATTTCTGCTCAACGCTGTCCCAGACCACGGCCAGGGCCATGCCCATCAAATGACAGTTGCCCCAGCCCCCGACCTCCTGCGCCCCGCGCTTGGTCTCAAGGTCAAAAACCAGCACGCGCGCACGCGCTTTTTGCCCCGCGGCCGGAACAGGCGTTTCCGCGACCGGAGCGGTTTCCTCGGACGCGGCGGCGCTCGCTTCCAGGAATTTTCGAGCCTCGGGCTTGTTCAGGAGCATCTGCAGGATGAGCAGAGCCGCGTCCTTGTCCAGGGGCACGTTCCCGTTTCCGCATTTGGGCGACTGGATGCAGGCCGGGCACCCGGTTTCGCAGTCGCAGGCGCCGACCATGTCCAGGGTGCGGTCCAGAAGCTGCTCCAGCGACGCGTAGCAGCGCTCGCACAGGCCGATCCCGCCGGGGTAACCGTCGTAGATGAACACCGCGGCCTTGCCCACCTGCGGGTGGAGCGGGATGCTGATCCCGCCCACGTCGTCCCGGTCGCAGAAGGCGAAGAGCGGGAACAGGCCGATGGCCGCGTGCTCGAGCGCGTGGATGCCGCCCATGAAATGCAGTCCCTCATTGACCACCGTGCCGGCGATGAAGCCGTCGATCTCGATCCAGAAGCCCATGGTTTCAAACACCTGCTCGGGCAGCTCAAGGTCGTGCACGCTCAGCCGCTCCTGGCTTGAGAAGTGTTTCTTTTGGTACCCGATGATCTGCTCGTGCACCCGGAGCTCGCCGAAGCGCGCGATGAAATTTTTCACCGGCCGGCTCGAAACAACCTTCAAAATCTCCGTGTCCTTCTTGCTCAAGGACTGGGTGTAATAATTCACTTCAACCGGGCGCACGTAAACGTCTTTCTTTTCCGCATCCAGCCGCTCGATCTCATACTGCCGGCCGCGGTGAAGGTAGATCGCGCCGGGATGGCAGTCGCTGAAAACCCGGTGGCCGCCCATGGAGCCGACCACCATGCCCTTGCCCGCATCCAAGTCCTTGGGAGGGACGAAAATGGTCCAGCTGTCGCCGATGCTCCGGATGTCAACGTCGAGTTGCGGCCGCTTGCGGCGGGCAACGTAGCTTTTGTCCGAGACCGTCTGCACCAGTCTGCCCTCGTTCTTGAGCTCCTGGAAAAGCTCCGGGGATTTTGCCTCCGGAAAATATTTGTCGTCCGGCCGCACCGGCAGCTCCGAGGCCGCGCATTCGATGTGGGCTTTGAGGATGGGCCGGTTCATGGGGTCAACCACCGCGGCCTCGTATTCGCTTTTGAAGAAGGCCTGCGGGTGCTTCATGAAATACTGGTCGAGCGCGTTCTGCATGGAGACCAGGGCGATCACCGACTCGCGCTCCTTGCGCCCCACCCGGCCGCCGCGCTGCCAGGTCTGGGTGACCGTGCCCGGGTACCCGACCAGGATGCACACGTCCAGCTCCCCGATGTCAATCCCCATCTCGAGCGCGCTGGTGCTGATCACGCCCAAAAGTTCCCCGGAGAAAAGGCGCCGTTCGATCTCGCGCCGCTCTTCCGGCAGATACCCGGCGCGATAGGCGCTGATCTTGCCCGAGAGTCCGGGAGCGGACTGCATCATCCAGGTGTAGATCAGCTCCGTGATCTTGCGCGCCTTGGTGAAGGCGATGGTCTTGAGCCCCAGCTCGAGTGAGCGCTTGAACAGCCGGGCGGCAACGGTGTAGGTCGATAGCTGCTCGGGGTTGATGAACAGGAAATGCCTGCGGCTGCGGGCGGCGCCGTTCTGATCGATCACGCTGAAGCTCCGGCCGGTGAGCGCGGAGGCCAGTTCTCCGGGGTTGGCGATGGTGGCGCTGGAGGCGATGACCTGGAGGCTCCGGCCGTAAAACTCGGTCACCCGGAAGAGCCTTTTCAAGACCTGCACGATGTGCGACCCGAACACGCCCCGGTAGGTGTGGAGTTCGTCGAGCACGATGAATTCCAGTCCCTTGAGGAATTGCTCCCACTTGGGGTGGAAGCCGAGGATGGAGCGGTGGAGCATGTCGGGGTTGGTGATGATTACTGAAGGCGGCTGGCGCAATATTTTCGCGCGCTGGGACTGCGGGGTGTCGCCGTCGTAGATTTCCGCGGTTATGCGATTTTTCAATCCGCTTGATTCCACCAGTTGCAAAAGGGTGTTGCGCTGGTCCTGCTCCAGGGCTTTGATCGGGAAGACATAGAGTCCGCGGCTTTCGGGCGAAGAGATCATCCGGTTGAGCGCCGGCAGGTTGTAGCAGAGGGTCTTGCCCGAGGCCGTGGGCGTGACCACCACGATGTCTTTTCCTTCCTGCGCGAGCCGGAATGCGAGCGCCTGGTGGGAGTAGAGCCTGCGGATGCCGGTCTTTTCCAGGCCGGCCCGGAGTTCGGGCGCCAGCGAATCCGGGAAATCCTCCCAGTCGGAATCCTTGCCCGGGATCACTTCATGATGGACAATCCATTCGGAGAATTGCTCGTCAAGCTTGAGCTCGTTTATAAAACGGGATACCGACATCGCAATTATTATAGTTAAGCCGGAAACGATTCCAAATCAATCAGGCGATGAAAAATGGGGTCAGGCCTCCTCGACGAAGTTCGTCCTTCGAAGTTGAGGCCTGACCCCGGGGCTATTTTTTCTTTCGCTCGAATTCGCTTTTGGTGCTGAACGGTCCGACGCCTTTTTGGAGGATGAGGTGTCCGGTTTTATTGTCGATGAAGGCGGTGGGCGAGGTCCCGAACTTGGCCGGGAAGGTTATGACGCCGTCCTGGCAGGTGCCGGGGGTGGGGCCTTCAACCGATTCGCCGAAGGTTCCCTTCTTGGTCTCGGTCATCAGGTAATTGCTGTTGTTGCGTTCGATGAGCACGGTGTGGTTGGGGTTATCGATTTCCTGCCACTCGCCCACCAGCTTGCGGCCTTCGCAGCCGAAAAACATGAGCGCCGCGCTCATTGCCATGACCGTGATTATTGCCTTTTTCATGTTTCCTCCGTAATGGCGGGGTCAGGCCTCGAGGGGTCTGGCCCCATGCGGCCTGACCCCATGAATTGAGGCCTGCCCCCAGGTTTCATTTCAGAATTTCTTCGAGTATTTCCGCGGCATCCTTGATCAGCCTCGGGCAGCGGGTGTGGGGCAGGTTTTGGCTCACGGCCAATTTCAGCCCTTCGGGCGTGCTCATGTCCGCTCCCAGCAAGTCCCGGCAAAGGATGGACTTGTTGCGTTCCTTGAACCTCTTCACAAATTCCTGCGCCAGCGCATAGGTTTTTTCCCTGGCCGCGGAATCCTCCGCTTTCACCCGGCCGTGCTTCAGACCGATCACCATGAACGCGCCGGTACATGCGCCGCAGACCTCGGACAGGCGCGCCATGCCCGCGCCGAACGCGGTGGATATTTTCAAAAGCTGCTCGCGCTCAAGATTGTGGCCGGCGCCGTAAACCGAGGCAATGGCCTGGGCGCAGCTGAACCCTTGGTGGAAACATTCAACGGCTTTTTCTTTCCTCTCCATTGGAGCTTGCCCTCTGAAAATCTCACTCGCCGATCTGAGGGTTGATGGGCTGGGCAACAACCGGGGCCGAAACCGCGGCCGGGGCCTCGGCTTTGGCCAGGAGCTGGCGGTAAACGTGGGCCATGGCCAGCAGGGTTGTGGGCACGGTGGCGAACAGTCCGACCAGGAAACAGAGCGCGCCGGCAATGTTGATGACCAGCAGTAGCAGCCCGAACACGAACAGGTCCCACTTGGCGCCGTAGGTTATTTGTCCGCTCTTTTTGATCGATTCCATGATTCCGGCTTTTTTATCCACGATCAGGTATGTGAACTGTCCGTATTTCAGTGCCCATACTATTCCGGGCACGATCAGGAGCAGGAATCCGCCCAGCACGATCAGCCCGACCAGGATGGATGCGAAAAGGTATCTCCAGAAAAAGCGGTAGTTGTTGAACAGTTCGGCGTAAGTCGGCTTGCGGCTGTCAACGAATTCCAGCGCGATCTTGACCAGGCCGATCTGCATGATGATGGAAACCACCTGCACCACCAGCACGACCAGGAACATGACAAGCACGGCCAGAGCCGCGGCCGCGCCCTTCTGTTCCGAGAGGTTTCCCAACGCGGCATTCAAGCCACTTCCGATCGCGGAGACCAGGAAGAAGATGATGAACAGGACGATGAAAAACGCCAGGTTGGACTTCATGGTGTTCCAGCCGAAACGAAGCGCCTCATCCCGGGAAAATTTTGAGTCCGCCATCTTCAACCACCTCCTGATTTAATTGCGGGGGCAAGAAATTCGCCCTCGAAACAAATTCACCGCGGCGCCTTCAACAATTTGATGTCATCTATCCACACGGCGCCTTTGCCGTCGATCACCACGTTGAGTTTGACGTTGTCGGGCTTTTGCCCCTTTTTCAAAAAGAAGGGCGTTTCCTGGGAATTCCATTCCGAGGAGCCCGTGACCGGGCTGTTCAGCCCGCGCGAGAAAAATTCGCCCATGCCCGAAATATTCACCCACATTTCCAGATAGGCCTTGCCTTCCAGGTTTTCCGAGCGCATTTTGGCCTGGTAAAGAAGCCGAGCGTTGTCTATCTCAAGCGGCCCGGTCTCAAAAAGACGCACTGTTGCAGGCCCGGCCGCGGTGATCTTGAGCGAGCCGTTGCCGTCGCTGGAAAGAGTTTGGTCGAATTCCACCCCGGTCCTGGTGATGACGGATTCCAGGCTGTCAATCGGATACGCTTTGATTACGGTCGGCGGTTTTTGCTTTTGCGCCGGACATCCGGCCAGGAAAACCGCGATTACTGCCCCAAACAGGACAGAGCGCATTTTCACCTCTTCGCCCTCCTTGGGGGATATTGTGTCAGATTTTGGGAAATTTATCCAGCGAGCGCTTTGGCGATCCTGGCCACGTGCTTGCCCTGGTAGCGGGCAATGGCCAGTTCGTTCTCGCTGGGCATTCTTTTTCCGTCCGGGCCGGCGATGGTGGCCGCGCCGTAGGGAGAGCCGCCGGAGATCTCGCTCCCGATCAGCTGCCGCTTTTCCGAGTAAGGCACGCCCACGATCACCATTCCCAAATGCAAGAGCGTGTGATGGAAGCTCAAGATGGTTGACTCCTGGCCGCCGTGCTGGGTCTGGCTGGAAGTGAACACGCTGCCAACCTTGCCCACGAACGCGTCCTTGGCCCAGAGCCCGCCGGTGCCGTCTATGAATGCCTGCATCTGCGAGCACATGTTGCCGTAGCGGGTGGGCGTGCCGAAGATAATGGCGTCCGCGGCCGCAAGGTCGTCCAGACGCGCAACCGGGATGTGCGCAAACTGCTTCTTGCTCTCAATGCCCCCCAGCCTGGCCAAAAGCTCCTGCGGCAAAGTCTCAGGCACTTGGTACAATTTCACGTCCGCGCCCTTGACCTCGCGCGCGCCCTCGCCAACCGCCTCAGCCATCCGCCAGACGTGACCGTAAAGGCTGTAAAAAACGATGCAGATATTCATTGCACCATCCTCCTTTCAGCAGCTTCACGCCAAACGTGCGTCTCCATTTTCAATATAAGACCAAAGTGCAGCGGTGTGCGCTGAAAATGGAAATCAAAGAGTCTTCTGTGCGGACGATTTCAGTCGCGTCCGCGTTGTTTATTCTCTGCATCCGTCCAGCCTGGTTGCGCTCGCGGGGCCAAGGCGGAAGCCGATTTGTCCGCAAATCGAAAAGTTAAATGTTAAGGTCTGACCCCTCTCAGGGCGCGGAAAAAGCGGGCGATGTCATTTTGGAACAAGTCCGCTTGGCCGTGCGAGGGGTGATGGGCGTAGTAGCTGGGCATGCCGATCATGGCCAGCGCTTGTTCCGCCTTCCGGCCGATGGCAATGAAATGCTTGGGCTTGAGAATCCGGACGACGTCGCCGAGCAGGCCGGAGAACTCGCTGACCTCCGCCCGGGACAGCGAGCGCACGCTCAGGTTTTTTCCCGGCTGGTGCGGATGCAGCGGCGCCGCGTCCCAGACCAGGAATTTCGGATGATGGCGGGCCATGACCTTCCAGAAAACCTGGGAGCTGTTGGAGGTGAACGGCGGCCGCCGGTAAAGCCGGACCACGAGCTCGTCCCGGCTGGAGCGATCCCCGGAAAAGGGCAGGGCGCCCGAAATCAACTGCCGCTCGCCCGTGAAAGGCACGCCCGAGAAGCGAAGCTCCCAGGGACCCGCGGCCTCTCCCACCGCCAGGATCACGGGCGGCGCCGGGAAACTGGCCAGGTAGTTCTTAAGGTTGGCCCGCCGGATCAGCGCGGCGTCCGGCCGGTCCACCTGCGGGTCGATGTCGCGGTATTGATTGAACAGCGACTCGGTGGACGGCCTGGGAAACAGGTCCTCTTCAAACAACCGCCAGAGCTTGCGGGCAAACCGTTCCATCCTTCAAAAACTAAATTCTATGCGGCCAAAAGCAATGGGCGCCAGGCGCAGGTCTCCACTTGAGGCTTAACCCCCAACTCAAAAATGTTAAATGTTAAGGTCTGACCCGAATGGCGCTAATTTAAGGTTGAGCCTGACAGCCAAGCGCTTATGGTCATCAACCAAATAATTTGACCGGCATTCAATTCTTTCGATAGCCCGGCGGTTATGGTCATCAATCAAATAATTTGATCGGGAGTTCGGGTTTCGATAGCCCGGCGCTTCAGCGCCGGGGAACCGGGGCCACCCCCCTCCTGCTTCGGCCCGCGCCCGCGTATTTAATGTTGTAGGGGCATAGCGCGCTATGCCCGCCTCCTGCGATTACGGGCGAGCAGCGGCTCGCCCCACAAGGGCGCAGCACGCTGCGCCCCTACAGGGGACCAGTGCCGGGCCGAAGCAAAGGGGTTAGGCGGTCGCCGTTCCCGGCCATAAATGGCCGGGCTAATCACAGTCCAAACCATGAATGGCCGGGCCAATCGAATTCAGAAACGGCCTTGTCCATCTAATTAGTTGATGCCCATAATGGCCGGGCTAGGAAACGCAAGACCGGGATTGTCCATGAGCTTAACTTAGCGCCATTCAGGTCTGACCCCATTCTATTCGTTTGTGCACGAGTGCGCTGGAGTGCTTATAGTTTTTGAGATAGCAAAAGGAGGAACCAATGAGTCCGGAACAAATGCGCGCGGAACCGCTGGAGCAGCCCAGCCCGAAGCCGTCACCGGAGGAAAATGTTTCCGCCAAGTCGCGCGGGGTGCTCTTCATTTTATGTCTTCTGCTGCCCTTTGTCGGCCTGGCCGGGGTGCACCGGTTTTATGTGGGCAAAATCGGCACCGGGTTGATCTGGCTCTTGACTTGGGGGCTGCTGGGAGTGGGACAACTGATCGATCTCATCATGATCCTCACCGGCGGCTTTACCGACAAGGAAGGCAAGCCGGTGAGAAAATGGTGACCGAGTGAGAGCTTCCGGGGGCAGGCCTCCATATGAGACTTAACCATTCCTCAAAAATGTTAAATGTTAAGGTTTGACCCCATAAATCTTATTAAGGTTTGACCCCATAAATCTTCACACCCACCCGCGCAGCTTCATGGCCTCGACCACCCGGTTGACCGCAACCACGTAGGCCGCCTCCCGCATGTTGACCTTGTATTTCTTCGAGTTGTCCAAAGTCGCGTGGTATGCGGTGGTCATCTTGGCGTCCAGACGCTCGTGAACTTCCTTCTCCTCCCAGCAGTACATGTAGAAGTTCTGCACCATCTCAAAGTAGGAAACCGTGACCCCGCCGCCGTTGCAGAGGAAATCCGGGATGACGTGCACTCCGTTCTGAAAGAGGATGTCGTCGGCCTCGGGGGTGGTCGGCCCGTTGGCCAGTTCGCCGCTGATTCTGGCCTTGATCTTGGGCGCGTTTTTTTCCGTGATCACGTTTTCGATGGCCGAGGGCATGAGCACGTCCACGTCCAACTCCAGCAGTTCCTCGTTGCTGATGGGCTTGGTGCCCGGGAGCTTGACCACCGAGCCGGTCTTGGCCTTGTGACCCGCGGCTTTCTCCGGGTCGATCCCATCCTTGTTGTAGATCCCGCCCCTGGTGTCGCTCAACGCCGTGATTTTGGCCCCGAACAGCTTTTTGGCCAGCAATGCGGCGTAGTAGCCGGCGTTGCCGTAGCCCTGGATGGCGAACGTGGCTTTGGAGAGGTCCAGTTTCACGACCTTGGCCGCCTCGCGCACCGCGTAAAGACCCCCGCGCGCGGTGGCGTCGCCCCTGCCCAGCGAGCCGCCGATGCAGACCGGCTTGCCCGTGATCACCCCGAACTGGTTCTTGCCGCTGAGCTTGGAGAACTCGTCCATCATCCAGGCCATGGTCTGGCTGTCGGTATAAACGTCCGGAGCCGGGATGTCCTTCTCCGGCCCGATGAACTGCCAGACCTGGTCGATGTACGCGCGCGACAGCCGCTCTAGCTCGCCCTTGCTCATCTTTTTGGGATTGCAGATCACCCCGCCTTTGGCGCCGCCCAGAGGGATGTCCATCAGCGAGCACTTCCAGGTCATCCACGCCGCCAGCGCCCGGACCGTGTCAATGGTCTCTTCCGGGTGGAACCGGATGCCCCCTTTGGTCGGGCCCCGGGCGTCATTATATTGCACCCGGAACCCCTGGAAAACCTTGATCGTCCCTTCGTCCATCCGAACCGGAAGCGAGACGTGTATTTCCCGGAACGGCACCCGAAGGATCGAGTGGATGCTCGGGTCCAGGTCAAGAATCTTCGCGCAACGGTCCAACTGCTTCTGAGCAATTGCAAACGGGTTCAGCTTTTCCATCTCCCTATCTCCTCCTTCTAACTGCGTTATTCTCACTCTCATTCACTTATAAGCACTCAAGCCTCCGGTTCCATCATTTCCGGCCCTTTGGCCGCAAAAATTCACCTGAATCTAATGCAATTCCTGAGCCGAAATTCATGATCTATGAGCTTGCACTGTGCCAGGTAATGCCCGGAGGAATTAAGTGCCTGATAATTCAAACAAATATTCAGAATAAAATCCACCAGCCGCACAGCTTAAAACTACGCAAAATCCGCCCCCAACCAAATTCCTTGTCATTTTCGACAATTTTTCTTGACAAAAGCTGTCCAAAATGACAATTATGTCGGTGCTTAAGCGGGAGCGCAACTATGCCGGGGCAGGCATTTAGGGGTTGCGGTTTATGGTCGGCGGTTATCGGTCAAGTGGTTGACGCGAACCGCACGCTGACGATTCGGGAGGAAAAGAGCCGCTTGAGCGCGGGGATGAGGTTGAGAAATCTCATCCATTTCCAGCGCCGCGGATGGAAGTCCATGGTCAGCCATTCCTCCACGAACCGGATCGCAGGGTTCCAGGTCCCGGGCTAGCGCGAATTTTTGACCCACAATTTGAACTGCGGGTGGCACTTATCGGATTTCAGGCTGGGGGAACTAGGCGGCTTTGAGGTTTTTCAGGGGCTCATACTGTTAAGGCCTTCTCGCTGTCGTGCCAAAGCGAAAATGTCATCCCTTAACTCCAAAGCGATAATGTCACCCCCCTGGGGGTAAAATGAGCGTAATTAAATCAGGGGGGTGGGATGGAGGAGGTAAAATTAACTTTGGCACAGT
>Ga0315274_10015205_pt1 | contig 10905 bp, 6 predicted proteins | sample YL17G02_20_MG_FD_203700 | JGI IMG/M metagenome (GOLD analysis project Ga0315274, IMG submission 203700) | Sediment microbial communities from Yellowstone Lake, YNP, Wyoming, USA - YL17G02_20 | ecosystem: Environmental > Aquatic > Freshwater > Lake > Sediment | place: USA: Wyoming | collected...
CTTCGTAAAAATCACCCATCGCCTTCCGGTGCGGATATCGGTGAAAGACCCGGATCATCTCCTGAAGCCCGGGATGATGGTGGTGGTGGCGATTGAAGCCAAATAACTGTTGCCAGTTGCCGGTTGCGGGTTGCAGGTTTCCGGTCACAGGTCACAAGCAGCAGGCGGCAAGCGGCCAAATGTAAAAGAAAAGTCCTTTGACCGGGAACGGGCAACCGGCAACGGGGAACGATGGGGCAAAAGGGTAAAGATGGACGGTCCCGGTTCTAATCAACAGACCAGCAAATGGTCGGTCCTGAGCGTGGTCATTCTGGGCACTTTCATGGCCATCCTGGACAGTAACATCGTCAACGTGGCCCTGCCCAAGATGATGGCCAATTTCTCCGCCACCGTGGACCAGATCGAGTGGGTCGTTACGGGATACATGATCGCCTTTGCCATCTCCATGCCGGCCACCAGCTGGCTGCAGAGTCGATATGGAATCAAGGAAGTGTTCATCGCCAGCCTGGCCCTATTCATTTTTGGTTCCGTCCTCTGCGGCATGGCTTGGGACAAGGATTCAATGATCTTTTTCCGGATGATCCAGGCCGTAGGAGGAGGGGCCATGATGCCCACCGGGCTCACCCTGGTGTCGGGAGCCTTTCCGCCCCAGGAGCGGGGGATGGCCATGGGAATCTGGTCCATTGGGGCGATGGTGGCCCCAAGCGTGGGACCTTTCCTGGGGGGTTATCTGGTGGATGAAGTGAACTGGCGGTCGATCTTCTACATTAATGTTCCCGTGGGAGCCGTGGCCATTTTCGCCGCTCTATGGATTCTGAACTCAAACCGCTCTTCCGGCCCGGTCCGCAGGTTCGACTATATCGGCTTCCTCTGTTTTTCCGTCTTTCTGGCCGCTCTCCTCATTGCCCTGGCCCAGGGTCAGCGGGAAGGCTGGGATTCCGATTACATTCTTTCCTTCTTTGGGTTGAGCCTGATTGGCCTGACGGGTTTTCTGGTTTCCAGCTTCAGGCAAAGGGACTCGATTATCGACCTTCGCCTCTTTGCCAACCATAATTTCCTAATGGCCAGTATCATCAATTTTGTCCGGGCCGTGGCTATCTTCGGGTCCATGTTTCTCCTTCCCCTCTATTTGCAGAACCTCATGAACTACACGGCCCTGCGCACCGGAATCATTCTAGTCCCGACGGCGATCAGCGTGGCCATTGTATCTCCCTTCTCCGGAATGATCGCCGATCGAATCGGCCCGCGGGTCCCCCTGTTCCTGGGAACCGTTCTGTTATCCTACTCCTTGTATCTCTACAAGGACATCTCCTTGAATTCGGATTACTGGTTTTTATTCTGGCCCCAGGTGATGCGGGGGGTTGGCCTGGGCCTGATCAACGCCCCCCTGATGAGCGCAGCGCTCAATGCGGTCCGCCGGGAGCAGACCAGCAACGCGTCCAGCCTCCTCACGGTCACCATGCAGGTCGGAGGGGCCTTTGGAGTGGCTCTGCTGGGGGCCACCCTTCAACGGCGGGAATTTTTTCATTACGCCCAATATGGGGAATTGTTGAACAATGCTTTCTCCGCCCCGGCCTATAAGGCTCAACTGGTCATGCAGGAGATTCTCCTGCGGGGCGGGTTTAATCCGGCCGAGGTGGTTGCCAAAGGAAAAACCCTTCTGGCCTTTTGGGTTCACCGGCAGGCCACGGCGGGTGGTTTCGCGGATGCTTTCGTTTTTTCAGCCTTGCTGATAACCATCGGTATCCTTCCGGCTCTTTTGATCCGGAACCGGCACGCCGCTAAAGGGCCCGGCTCCCAGGTCATTGCGGAATAGGGTTGCAAAGGAAAGACATTTAGAATAAATTGGCAATTTATGATTTGAAAAATTGGAGATTTCAGGCGGAGTGAAGGGTACTCAAATAGGGAAAGGGGATTCTACCATGAGAAGATTGAGGAAAAGAGGGTTGGTCCGGGGGATCTTGAACTCGCTCATTTTCCTGTTCCTGGTCTGTTCCGGGGTGGCTTCTGCCCAAGAGGTCAGTCTTCCCCAGCCGGGGAAACCTCTCTCTCTGAATGATTGCGTGGGCTTAGCCTTGAGGTTCAACCCGGCCCTGCGCTCCAATCAGGCAACGGTCGAGGCCCAGAAAGCCCGCGTCGAGCAGGCTCTGGCGGCCTATTACCCCCAGGTCAACCTCAACACTTCCTATAACTGGAACACCTTTAACTACGTTTCCCTGGGGGGAGCGGTCAGGGCATATACCTATAATTGGACCTTTCTGGATGTTTTCTCCGTGGGGCCTACGCTGAATCAGACGATCTATGACTTCGGCCGAACGTCCAACAGTGTAAAGATCAACCGGGAAAATGTCAAAGCCAGCGAACACGATCTGGTCACCACCAAGCAGACCGTGATCCTGAACGTCCAGCAGGCCTATTTCGGGGTCCTCCAGACCCAGCGACTGGTTGAGGTGGCCAAGGAGGTGGTCACCCAGACCCAACAGCACCTGGACCAGGCCCAGGGTTTCTACCAGGCCGGCACCCGCCCGAAGATCGACGTGACCAAAGCCGAGGTGGACCTGGCCAATGCCCAGCTGGCGCTCATCCAGGCTAATAACAATTTTGCCGTTGCTCAGGTGACCTTGAACAACGCCATCGGCTTTACCCAATCCCTCACCTTCCCCGTGGAAGACATTCTGGGTTTTACTCCCCGGGAACACCAATTGGAGGACATCGTCAAGACCGCGTACGACCAGCGTCCTGAAATCCTGCAAATAAAAGCCAAACAGCGCAGTCAAGAGGCGGCCGTCAACCTGGCCCAATCGAGCTACTACCCGATCCTCTCGGGAAATGCTCAATACCTGATGCGGGGATATCATATGCCCAATGACATGGCCTGGGATATGTTTTTTGGGGCTACCCTCAGCATTCCCATTTTCAGCGGGTTCTCTTCCTCCAGCCAGGTGGCGGAACAACGGGCCAACTTGAGAAATCTCATATCCCAGGAAGAGGCCTTGAAGCTGAACCTCCGCCTGGAAGCGGAACAGGCCTACCTCAGCCAGAAACAGGCAGCGGAGCAGGTCCGGGTGTCAGAGAAAGCCGTGGGGCACGCCCAGGAAAATTACGACCTAGCCAGCGGGCGCTACCAGGTGGGGGTGGGGTCTCCGTTGGAGATCACCGATGCGGAGGTCCAGTTGGCCAATGCCAAAGCGAATCACATCCAGGCCCTCTATAATTACAAGGTTGCCGAAGCCAGGATTGAAAGAGCGATGGGAGCAAACAAATAGGATGGCAGACGCCGGATCCGGGATCCAGGATCCCGGATCCTGGATCCCGGATATCAATAGGGTGGATTACAGATAATTCCTTTAGGAAGAAGAAAATGAAAAGGACGATCATTGTACTGGTGGTTATCGCTCTGGCGGGGCTGGGGGCTTTCCGGGCCGCCCAGGTCATTTCCGCCAAGAAAGAGGACTCGAAAAAGGGAATTACGGGCCAGGTCCCGCTGGTGGATGCGGCCCCGGTGACCCAGGGTCTGATCGAGGAGAAGATCTCCCGCACCGGCGACATCGCTCCTTCCGCCCAGGTAACCATTTACTCCAAGGTCCAGGGCTGGGTGGGGAAGATCAATGTCCGGGAGGGGGATCTGGTCAAAACCGGGCAGGTTCTGGTTACCCTTGACACGCGGGAAGCCGAGGCTACGGTGGCCCAGGCCGAGGCCAGCTTGGAAGCGTCTAAGGCACGGCTGAAACAGGCCCGGGCGACGGCGGAGGAAACGGTCCAATCCCAGATTCAGCAAACCAAGGCTAATCTGGAACTGGCAGACGCCGACCTGAAGCGAGCCCAAGAACTGCATGAGAAAAATTTCATCGCCCGGCAGCAGTTGGACGAATTCCGGACGAAATACAACGTGGCCAAGGCGAATTATGATCTGGCCCTGAACAGTATCCGCCAGAGAACCTGGGAGAATGACATTGCCCTGGCCGAAGCCCAGGTCAACCAAGCCAGGGCAACTCTGGAACTCAACAAGGCTCAGCTGGCCAACCTGATTATTCTCTCTCCCATGAACGGGGGAATCACCAAACGATTCGTCGATCCGGGGACCATGGTCAAGGATACCACTCCCATTTTAACCCTGATGGGCCTCACCGAAATGAAGATGGTGGTCAACGTCATCGAAAGAGAATTCATCTATCTGCAAAAAGGCCAGGCGGTCAAGATAACGGTCACCGCCTTCCCGGACCGGGTCTTCTCCGGCCGGATCGAGGTCATCACCCCGGCCCTGGAACTTCAGTCGCGCACGGCGGAGATCCAGATTTCCATCCCCAATCCGGGCCTGGTTTTGAAGCCGGGAATGTTCGGGCGGGCGGAGATCCTCCTCCGCGCCAATCCCCAGGCCGTCCTCGTTCCCATCCAGAGCCTCATGACCGAGGGCGGCCAGGACTCGGTATATATCCTGAAAGACGACCAGGTGGCCCGCCGCCCCGTGCGGAAAGGAGCAGTGCGGGACACGGTGGTGGAGATCCTCCAGGGCGTTGTCCCGGGTGAGCAGGTGATCACCGCCGGCCAGACCGCCCTGAAAGACGGGGCCAAGGTACGATTCACCCTGCAACAACCTAAGAAACAGGATGCAAAGAAATGAACCTGGCGAAATTTGCCCTGCGTAATCCCGTCACCATTCTCATGGCGGTCTTAGGATCGATCATTCTAGGGGTCATCTCCTTCTCCAAGCTGCCCGTGGACATGTTCCCCGAGATCACCTACCCTTCCATCACCGTGGGCACATTCTATCCGGGGGCCAACCCGCAGGATATCGAGCGGACCGTGACTTACCCCGTAGAGAAGGCCGTCTCCACGGTGAACGGGGTGAAATATGTCTCCTCCATCTCCCGCCAGGGGGCGTCCCTGGTCACCGTTTACTTCAACTGGGGAACCAACCTGGACAGCGCCCAGTCCGATGTGCTCCAGGTGGTGAACCTGATTCATGGGGACCTGCCTAAAGACGTCCAGTACCCGATCATACGCAAGTTTGACGTTTCCCAGATCTCGGTCATCTTTATCGCCCTCATGGGCGGGGGGCTCAATGAAGGACAGCTTTACGACCTGGCTTACAATGTGGTCGAGCCGGAGATCGAGCATGTCCCCAACGTGGCCTCCGCCCGGGTGGGCGGGGGAAAGATCCGGGAGATCCAGATCAACTTTGACCGGCAGCGCCTCCAGGCTTTTAATCTTTCTCCGGAGAGCGTCATCGAGGCCGTCCAGCAGGCCAACCTGATCCTGCCCTCTGGAGACATCAAGGCCGGGCCCTTCGACTATCGGCTCTTCACCGAAACCCAGTTCAGCGTAGTGAAGCCCATCGAGAACATCATCGTCTCCAACGTGCGCAAGATGCCGGTTTACTTGCGGGACGTGGCCGAAATTCGGGATGATTTTCAGGAGCAGACCAACCTGATCCGGGTGAACGGGCAGCCGGCTGTTTCCCTCGCGGTTCAGAAGACCTCGGGGACCAATACCATCGAAGTCGTCGACGGGGTCCGCAAGGTCCTGCCCAAGATTCAAAAAATGCTCCCTCCGGGAGTGCAGATGCTGGAGCTCTTTGATCAGTCGGTCTACATCCGCAACTCCATCAAGAACCTGCAGCATGAGGCCCTGATGGGGGCCGCCTTGGCCATTCTAGTGATTCTCGTCTTTCTCCGTAACCTGCGCAGCACGCTGATCGTTTCTCTTTCCATCCCCATCTCCATCGTCTGCGCCTTTATCCTGCTCTATTTCAGCAACCTCAGCCTGAACGTCTTCACCCTGGGCGGCCTGGCTCTGGGCGTTGGGCGGCTGGTGGACGACGCCATCGTGGTCCTGGAAAATATCTACCGGCACCGGAGCGCCGGCAAATCTCCCTACGAAGCGTCCATCCAGGGGTCGGGCGAGGTAGGACTGGCCGTGCTGGCCTCCACCATCACCACCATCGTGGTCTTCCTTCCCGTGGCCTTCATCACCGGCATCGCCCGGCTGCTCTTCACCCCCCTGGCCCTCACCGTGGCTTTTTCCCTGATTGCTTCCTATTTTGTTTCGTTGACCGTTATTCCGGTCCTTTCGCGCAAATATCTCCATCCCGAAATGGATGAGGTCCTGCCCCCTTCTCCCACGGCGCCGCAGCGCCTGAAATGGCGGATGAAATTGACGTTCGACCGGATCGATGCCGGCTACCAGTCCCTCCTGGGCTGGTCGCTCCGCCACAAGAAAGTTGTGGTCATGGGGGTGATGGGGGTCCTGCTGGGCAGCCTGCCTCTTTACTTCTTCATCGGAACCGAGTTCTTTCCCTCCATGGATGAAAGCCAGTTCCGCTTCTGGGTACAGCTCCCGGTGGGCACTCGACTGGAGGAATCCAGGAGAATCGGCTCCGAGATGGAAGAGGTGATCCGGGAAACCATCGGGGAAGAAACCAGGGCCATTCAGGTGAACTTCGGGATGCCCAGCGGAACGGTTTCGGCCCTCTGGTCGCAAAATACCGGCCCCCATATGGGTTGGATTCGCTGTCGCCTGGTGGACCCGTCGGAACGCAGGCTGTCCTCCGATGCTCTCATGGAAAAGCTGCGCCCCAAGCTCATGGAAAAATTCCCGGGAGTGAAGATCTTCTTCACCTCCGGTGGCATCGTCCGCATGCTCATCTCCTTTGGGTATGAAAACCCGATTGACGTGGAAATTCTGGGTTATGACTTCAGGATCGCGGAGAAGCTCGCCGAGGAGGTGGCCGCCATCGTGCGCTCCACCCCGGGAGCCAAGGACGTGCGGGTCAGCCGGGAAGCCGATTACCCCCAGCAGAACATCGTCATCGACCGGGAGCGGGCGGCCATGCTGGGGCTGAGTGTGGCCCAGGTGGCCCGGGCCGTTCAGACCTTCATCAACGGCTACCAGGCTTCCATCTTCTCCGACCCGAACACGGGGAACCAGTATTATATTACCGTAAGGGCCCAGGAGAGCGACCGGGCCTCCCTGAGCGACCTCAGCCAGATCTTTGCCTTCAATCCCCAGGGGCACCCCATCCCCCTGGACAACGTCGCCGACATATCCCGGGGGGCCGGACCCATCCAGATCGAACGGAAGTACCAGCAGCGGATCATCCGCGTGACCGCCAACACCTTCGGGCGGGACCTGGGGAGCGTGGCAGCCGAGATCCAGGAGAAGCTGGACAAGATTCCGATGCCGCCGAACTTCAAAATCAATTTGACCGGGGCCGTGGAAAACCAGCAGGAATCCTTCATCGCCCTCCTGGGAGCCTTTATCCTGGCCGTAGTGCTCGTCTACATGGTACTGGCCTCTCAGTTCAAGTCGCTCATTGATCCCTTCATCATCATGTTCTCCGTCCCCCTGGGACTGATCGGGGTGCTCTGGGCGCTCTTTTTAACCGAGACCAACCTCTCGGTCACCTCCTTCATGGGGGTCATCATGATGGCCGGGATCGTGGTGAGCAACGGGATCCTTCTGGTGGACTACACCAATCGGCTTCGCGGGCGGGGCATGAACCTGGAGGAGGCGGTCACCCTGGGCGGACGGACGAGACTCCGTCCCATCCTGATGACCACCCTCTGCACGATTCTGGGGTTGATTCCCATGGCCGTCGGGCTGGGAGAGGGTTCGGAATCGAATGCCCCCATGGCCATCGCGGTGATCGGGGGGCTTTCGGTCTCCACCCTTCTTACCCTGGTCTTTATACCCACCTTGTACAGCATATTTGAAACCCGGTTTAAGAGGGAAATCCACATCGAGGAAAAAGAGCGACCGTGAAAAAGAAAATCATCTTTTGGGTTATCTTGATCTTGCTCATTGCTGGCGGCGCCTCGGGATACATTTATTTTTATAAAGATAAAGACCAGGCCGTCAAATACCGAACGGCTAAGGTGGAACGGGGAAGCATCTCCGCCTTTGTCACCGCCAACGGAACGATCAACCCGGTCATTACCGTTCTGGTCGGGTCCCAGGTCTCCGGAACGATCCAGAAACTCTACGCCGATTATAATTCCCGGGTGAAAAAGGATCAGCCCATCGCCCAGATCGACCCGGCGATCTTCCAAGCCCAGGTCTCCCAGGCCAAGGCCAAGGTGGAAAACGCCAGAGCCTCATTCCTGAACGGCCAAGCCGATATTGCCACGGCCAGGTCGAACATAGAGTCCAGCAAGGCGAATGTGATTAAAGCCAGAGTTTCGGTGGAAGATACCAAGCGCAACCTGAATCGTTCCTTGGAGCTCTTCGCCCGCAACCTGGTCTCGGCCAGCGACCGGGATTCCGCCCAGACCGCCTACGATTCGGCTCAAGCTCTGCTCGAGGCCGCCCAGGCCCAGGAGAAGGCCAGCGAAGCCCAGTTGGATTCGGCCAAAGCCAAGCTGGAGGCGGCCCGGGCCCAGATCAAGCAGGCTGAAGCCGAGCTGGAGCTGGCCCAAGTGAACCTGGATCATACCAGGATTACGGCGCCGGTCACCGGAATCGTCATCTCCCGCAACGTGGACGTGGGCCAGACGGTGGCCGCCAGCCTCCAGGCTCCGACTCTCTTTACCATCGCCCAGGATCTTACCGAGATGCAGGTCGATACCAACGTGAGCGAGGCGGACATCGGGCGGGTGGCCATCGGCCAGGAAGCGACGTTTACGGTCGATGCCTTTCCCAACCTGACCTTCCGGGGAAAAGTAACCGACATCCGGAATGCCCCCGTGACCGTTCAGAACGTGGTCACCTATGATGTGGTGATCCAGGTAAAAAACCCGGAACTGAAGCTGAGGCCGGGGATGACGGCCAACGCCTCGATCCTGGTGGCCCAGAGAGAGAATGCCCTGAAAATCCTTAATGCGGCCTTACGCTTCCGGCCGGAGTTTGCCAAGAAAGAGGCGGCCGCTCCCCAGAAAGGGCCGGCTCCCCCTTCTACCCCTTCGCCTTCGGCGACCAGCCCGGAGCAGCTCCTGGAACGGCTGAAAGCAGAGCTCAAACTCACCCCGGAACAGCAGGCCGGCATTTCGCGCATCTTGAAGGATGCCCAGAGCGAAATTCAGGCGGCACGGAAGGCCGGAGGTTCCGAAGAAGCGAAAGCCAAAGCCAAAGAGCTCCGGGCCGCCAACCGGATGAAGATTCGTTCTTTGCTGACGGAAGAGCAGAAGAAAAAATATGACCTGATGGACCAGCGGTCGGATTCCTCTCAGGGTGCGGCCCCGGTGTACAAGGTTTGGGCTGCGGTTCCGGAGGGGAGGCCTGCGCCGGTCGACATTACCACGGGGATATCGGATGGTTCCTATACGGAGGTGGTCTCCGGCTCCTTGAAGGAAGGGCAGGAAATCATCGTCGAAGCCATGACCGGGGATAACAAGGGCGGAAGCTCCCCGCAGGCCACGCAGCCTTCCATGAGAGGCTTCCGGTAAAAGGCGGCTCACGCCAAGGCGCAAAGGCCGCAAAGGGATTTTTTGCAAAAAGGAAAACACAAACCAGAATAAAAAAATAACGATGAACCGCAGAGAACGCGGAGCTCGCAGAGGCAAAAATGGTTAAAGACTCAAGGCCCAGGGGGTCGTAAAAAATTTTCTTTTCATCCGTGTTTATCCGAGTCCCATTCATGAAGCGGTTTAGCCGTGCAGTTGCATAGTCTTTTGGCCTTTGGTTTTCTCCTTTACCCACTCATAATCTGTGTTCATCTGTGTTTATCTGTGTCCAATTAAGTTTTTTTATTCATCATTTTCTTTGCGTTCTTTGCGCCTTGGCGTGAGAAAAAGTTGCTATGCCTGAACTGATACGCGTTGAACATCTGACCAAAATCTACTACCTGGGGGAAGTGCAGGTGCCGGCCCTCACGGGCGTGGACTTAACCATCCAGGCCGGTGAGTGCGTAGCCATCATGGGGGCCTCGGGATCGGGGAAGTCCACCTTTATGAACATCTTGGGCTGCCTGGATCGCCCGACCCAGGGGAAATACTTCCTGGAGGAAAAGGATGTTTCCGGGCTGAGCCGGGACGAGCTGGCCCAAATCCGCAACCAGAAGATCGGCTTTGTCTTCCAGAATTTCAACCTTCTGGGCCGAACCTCCGCCCTGGAAAATGTCGAACTCCCCCTTTACTACCGCCAGGACCATTCCTCCCGGGACAGACACCGGGCAGCCATGGAAGCCCTGGCGACGGTAGGCCTTCAAGCCCGGGAGCACCACCTTCCCAGCCAGCTCTCCGGGGGCCAGCAGCAGCGGGTGGCCATCGCTCGCGCCCTCGTGAACCAGCCTTCTCTCATCCTCGCGGATGAGCCCACGGGAAACCTGGACACGCGCACCAGTCTGGAGATCATGGCAATATTGCAGAAGCTCAACCAGGATTCCCGGATCACCATCATTCTGGTCACCCATGAACCGGATATCGCCCGCTACGCCGGCCGGCACGTGGTATTCCGGGATGGAAAAGTGATCCAAGACGAGAAGAATCAGTTCCGGCAGGCCGCTGACATCCTGGCCCAGCTTCCTGCAGCCGCCGAGGGGGGGATTTCATGAATTTCCTCATGACCCTGCGGATTGCCTTCAAAGCATTGGGGCGCAACAAGATGCGCTCGGGTCTCACCATGCTCGGAATCATCATCGGGGTCAGCGCGGTGATCGCCATGATCGCCATCGGGTCCGGAGCCAAGGCGCGTATTCAGGAACAGATTGCCTCCATGGGGTCCAACCTGCTCATCATCCTTTCCGGCAGCGCCACCAGTGGGGGATTCCGGTGGGGCTCGGGGTCGGTTCCCACCCTCACCGTGGAGGATGCCAAGACGATCGCCAACGAGTTATCGGCGGTAAAATATGCGGCGCCGGTCCTCCAGGGGGTGACTCAAGTCGTCTTTGGAAATCAGAACTGGGCCACCGTCACCTTTGCTACCACACCTGAGGCCCTGCTCATCCGGGAATGGGCAACGGTGAAAGGTCGG
>Ga0315274_10015206_pt1 | contig 10905 bp, 9 predicted proteins | sample YL17G02_20_MG_FD_203700 | JGI IMG/M metagenome (GOLD analysis project Ga0315274, IMG submission 203700) | Sediment microbial communities from Yellowstone Lake, YNP, Wyoming, USA - YL17G02_20 | ecosystem: Environmental > Aquatic > Freshwater > Lake > Sediment | place: USA: Wyoming | collected...
CGGTCCATAGGGGGAATCGATCGCCGCCCGGACGCTGGTCAAACCGCCGCCCGGTTGAGGCTGGAACAGGATATGCTTGTAACCTGGCTCGGCGGGATCAACATCGATACCCGCCACCACGCGGTAGAGCCATTCGCCGATCGCCCCGTAGGCGTAATGGTTGAAGGAGTTCATGCCGGCATCCTGGAAGCTGCCGTCTGGCTTGATCCCGTCCCAGCGCTCCCAGATGGTGGTGGCGCCTTTCTTCACCGGGTATAGCCAGGAAGGATAGCTCTCCTGGTTCATCAGCTCATAAGCCACATCCGTATACCCGTAGCGGCTGAGCACGTGGCATAAGTAAGGTGTGCCGACGAAACCGGTGGTGAGGTGGTAATGGGACTTGCGCACCTCACCCGCCAGGCGCTCGGCAGCCGTGGCGCGCAATTCTTCGGGCAGCAGGTCGAAGTGTAACGCCAGCACATAGGCGGTCTGGCTGTTGGGGCCCACGCGCCCGGCTTCCGACACAAATTCTTTCGTGAACGCGGCCTTGACCTTCGCCGCCAGGTCGGCATACATATGCGCGTCACCGGTTTTACCTAAGACGTGCGCCATGTTCGCCAGCAGCTCGGTACTGTAGGCGTAAAAGGCGGTCGCAATCAGCTCGATGTTGGTTACTGGGCTCGGGTTGAGCACCCAAGGCCCACGATAATCCAGCCAATCGCCAAAGTGAAAACCCTTGCGCCATATGTAGTCCGCGTCGGCCTGGCCGCGCATGTAATTCACCCAGCCTGCCATGCTGGGGTACTGTTCTTCCAGCAGGCGCGTGTCGTCGTAACACAGGTAAATCGTCCAGGGACAGATCACGGCTGCGTCGCTCCAGGCTGCAGAACCCGCCCCCGGAAAACCGCTCGGGGTTCCGCCGTTGCCTCTTTTGGTGGCTTCTGGGACGACGAACGTTACACTGCCGTTGGGGAGCTGGTCAGCGCTCAGATCGCGCAGCCACTTGGTAAAGAACGCGGCCACATCCATGTTGAAGCAGGCGGTGCGGATGAAGACCTGCGTATCACCGGTCCAGCCCAGGCGCTCATCGCGCTGCGGGCAGTCGGTGGGCACATCCACGAAGTTGCCCTTCTGTCCCCAGATAATGTTATGCTGCAGCTGGTTGATGAGCGGGTTCGAGCATTCGAAGCTGCCGGTGGCAGGGGTGTCGGAATGGAGCACAATACCGGTGAAATGATCGAGGTCGGGCTCGCCCGGGTAACCTTCAACAGCGATGTATTGAAAACCCTGGAAGGTAAAGTGCGGCTCGAACACCTCATCCGCATCCGGGGTACCCTTCAAAGTAAAGCTTGTGATCTCTTTTGCACTGCGCAAGTTCTCGGTATAGAAATTGCCTTGCTGGTCCAGCACCTCGGCATGACGGACGGTGATGGTCGTACCGGCTGGGCCGCGGGCGCGGACTTTCACCCATCCGACCATGTTCTGGCCGAAGTCGATGATCGTCTCGCCTTTGGGGGAATGCAGGAGGCGCACCGCGCGGATGTGTTCATGCCGGCGGATCAATGGTCCGACTTGCGCCTTCACGGCGTTCTTGGAACGCTCGAAGAGCCGCACACCGTTCCAGTCGGCATCGTTATAGCCGGCTGTATCCCAGCCTGGCTTTTCCAGCCGGGCGTCATAGGTTTCTCCCATGTAAATATCGGCCATCAGAATGGGGCCGCGGACTGCCCGCCAGCTACCATCGCTGCTGATGACATCCATCTTACCGTCAGCGTAGGTGACTTGAAGCTGCAGCAAGAGCGCCAGCCGGTCGCCGTACAGGTTGCGCTGGCCGGAGAAACCTATAAAACCCCGGTACCAGCCATCACCGAGCATTACTCCCAGAGCATTGTCGCCATCCCGCACTAAAGCCGTCACATCATAGGTCTGGTATTGTACCTGGTGGTCATAGCTGGTCCAACCGGGGGTCAGCTCGCCATCCCCCACGCGCTGGCCGTTCAGGTGCAGCTCGTACAGACCGAGGCTGGTCACATACACGCGGGCAGAGACAATCCCACTTTTTAGGCCAAAACTGCGCCGCAGCAGCGGGGCTGGCTGGGATTGGCTGGTATCTTCATCCCAATCCGGCGTGATCCATTCTGCCTGCCAGTTGGCGCTGTCCATCAGGCCCATCTCCCAAAAGGCAGCTGCACTCCAATCGGAGACGTTATCCTTCTCGTCCCATACCCGCACGCGCCAGTGGCAGCGCTGGCCGGGTTGCAGCGCAGCACCCGCATAGGGTATTTGCAGCGAGGCAGCCGATAGTTCTTTGCCCGTATTCCACAACACGCCGGCAGGGGTCTGTCCGGCTGTCGCAGCTTCCAATGCCGCAGAGCTTTCGGCGACGATGATCTGGTAAGCGCTTTGTCCGGCGCCGCGCTGGGCGGCGGTGGTTTTCCAACTCAGGCGTGGCTGGCGCACATCCAGGCCTACCGGATCGGTGAAATATTCACAAGCGAGATTGTTGGGGGTTAGCATATTCAATCCTTTTTTTTTGTGGATGATTCCCTGAAAATTGATGATTTGACGGGCAAAGACCGTCAAATCATCAATTTTCAGGAGTCAGTATATTGTTGGTCTGGTGCCAGGAATTCCGGATACTTAACCCTTAATACTTCGCGGGCCTCCTGGCACAGGTGACATTTATCGGCATAATCTGCTTTCATAACGTAACCCAGCTCCCCGGCCGCGCGCGCCAGCCCCAGCGGACCTGCGTTGATTAACGTTGATATGATGGGATGCTGGCTGGCGTTGAAACTCTTCAGGATATCGGCTATGCTGTTTTGTTCCACATTGCCGATCACGATCCCGCATTCCTTGCTGATGTAACCAGCGGGATCCAGCGCCAGCAGCTCGGTTGTGCTCTGTGAACCGTTCGACCACCACGGCACCGAATCACATACCTCCGAGGGCACACCGTGGCCCTCAGCCACTAACGGGGCCAGCGTGTGAGCCGCGCGGCCTTTGAAGTAGACCCGTCCTTCCACCAGGTGGGCATTTGGCTGGCTAAATAGACGCACGGAAAACTGCCCTTCTTCAAAACTCACGATTTCAGGGTTGAGGGATATGCCCGTATTGTGCTCGATATTTTTTAACGCCTCATCACGCAGCCACAAGGTGCGCCGGTCGTGGGGGTTGTCCCGCGAGGCGAATTCCAGGTAGGGTATTTCGATGTTCCAGGAACCACCCAATTCAACCATTACACCGATGGCTTTAACCACCCGCGCGGGATCCACGTATGGCTCATGAAATCCATCGATGCTGAACATCACCTGGGTTTTTGTAGCAACTAGTGGCTCCAGGAAATTTTTCGCCGCCGCCCGGTTTACCGCCCATGAGGCATTGGTCTCGACCCTCAGTCCCACGCCCAGGCTGTGGATACTGGCTGCCAGGCGGTGGAGCAGCTCAGGGTACAGTCCCGGTTCACCACCCAGGAAGACGACCAGCTCCAGGTTGTTCAGGCGCTTCAGCTCCTGGACGGTGGACAGGGTCAGATCGTAGGAGATGCTCCTGGCGGGCCGGTCTCTGCCGGCTCGCAGGTGGCAATGAGCGCAAGTGGCTGTGCAGCGGTAGGTGGTATGGATCTTAAGGACAGACATCGTCATCTCAGACGGATCGCTAAGCCTTCACCTCATGCGCCCCTGCCGGCAGGAACTGCGCTGCGCGGCCGGGCAGGTCAACGATCACGGGTACAGGCGAGTCAATCGTCACTTTTCCGCGTTCGGCGTGCACGCTGATCAGACCGTGGGGTGTGGGTACCTTGCCTTTGGCCCACTTCAGGTGACCAAGGCGCGGGGCGATGCGGGCGACGGTGTAACCCGGCTTGGCGGGGGTGACGCCCAGCGTGTAAAATATCATGTCCTTGGTGGGGGTGCAGCTCCAACCGTGCACGTGCGTGCCCCATCCCCAGCGCTCGCCGATCGTGTCATACCCATTCACCAGGAACTCCAGCCAGCGGTGGTACAGATCGGGCAAGCGCTCCGCCATGCCAGCCAGAGCCACGGCATCATGCACCACGTAGCTCATGAAGGGCTGCGCGATGACAATTTCTTTTTCAACGTCCCAGTCGATCTCGTAAATGCCCTGGAACTGCTTCACCATCTTCTCCATTTCGTAGTCCCCGCCGCCGCCGGTCCACGAACGGACAACCAGCTTTTGCGGGTCGGTGATGGTCTCGATGATGCTTGTCCAGCGGTCTTCGGGTGCCAGCCTGGAGCAGATTGCCAGTGCGCCGGCCAATTGGTTGATTTCTTTCTGTTGAACGCCATCTTTGAGATGATCCACATAAGTGCCGCGCTCCTGGTTCCAGAACACTTCGAAGCCGGCCCTGGCCTTCGCGTATAGCCGATTGGCCCATTTTTGGCTGGCTTTCTCTCCCAGCCAGCCTGCCATTTCGGAAAATTCATACAAGCCACGCGCCCAGATGGCGGTAAGGATGCCGCTGGTATCCTCATTCGACACGCTGCCCCAATCCACCAGGTTCCACTCGACCACATCCTTCAGCGCGCCGGCGGAAGTCTGATAAGGTATGTACCAGCGTAGGATACGCTCAATGGTGGGCATGAACGTCTTCACCGCATCCCGATCGCCGAGAAAGCGGTAAAGGTTGTAAACGCCATGCACCCAGTGCAGCGCCCAGTCGGGGATCGTAAGACCGCCGCTTGACTCGATCTCGCCCACCACGCTCATCGGCAAGATGCCGTCGGGGCGCGGTGAGTTACCCAGGGTCAGGTAGTGCCAGGCCAGGCGCCAGTCGGTGTTGGCAGCCAGGTGCACCATCTGGTGGACCACGCTGTCCCCAACCCAGGCGCGCTGCTCACGCGTCGGGCAGTCCATGAAGGCGTCATGCGAATTGAGTGCCACGGTGCGGATGCCAGCGGTGTAGATGCGGTTGAGATCGGCGTCGCTGCACTCAAACGATGCGCCCGGCTGCCAGGGGTACAGGTTCTCATTAACCGAAAAGCCGTTTACCGTAACCGAGGCGGTCCCGCCATGCACAAGGATGTAGACATAGCGGAAGCCGTTTGAGTCGAACACCTGGAACTTGTCGTGCTTGCCCCGCGCAATATAGCGGCTGCCTGAATGCACACCCAGGAACCCGGCCTCACCCTTGATGGGTTCCTCTACATAGTTCAGGTCAAAAATCGTTCCTGCGGGTGCGGTAACCTCCAACTGCACCATGCCGGATACGATTACGCCCATGTCCAAGCTCAAGCGTGCGAAGCCATTCGCATGAACATCAACATGGATTGGGAAACTGCTCAATTGGGACTTTGCACTCACCGGTAGGGCGATTGTTTTTGCCACACGCGTGACCGGGCTACCGATTAATACCTCCACCGTGCCGGACAATTGCTCCACCAGGATGCTGGCTGGCTTCATGACTGCCCCGCCTAACCTGGCAATCGGGCGTGGATAGAGCGGGCCGTAGGGATCGGTGGGGGGCTGCGTTCGGCCAAAGCCACCGATGTGCATCGCAGGAATCATTTGTGCATTGCCCCAGGCGCGGTCGTCATACCCCGCTGAATTCCAGTTGTGATCTAACTTGCGGGCATCCAGCACCTCAATCGGAATGCCTCCCCCTATAACTATGCCAGTGCCCTGGTAGCCCTCATCTGACCAGGCATCGGATTTGCGAGCCTTCCAGGATGCGTCGCTGACCAGCCAGATGTCCCCTTCAGGTCCTTTGCCCAGGTTGGCCTCGAACACCATGATCCCCGTCTTACCCAGAGTCATGTTGGCCGCGGCTGGCATCCAGTAGGACTTGGGTGTGCCGTAATATTTTACATAGACGGCGATCACATTCTCGCCTTTTTTCAGGTAAGAGGCCATGTCGAATAGATCGTAATGCAAGCGGTGCGGCTGGCTGCGGATCGGGCCGCGATACGCTTCCTGGCCGTTTATATACAGGGCATAGCGCGAATCGGCCGTGATGCGTGCGGGGGCGCGCCTGGGCAGGCGTTTCAGGATGAAGGTCTTGCGGAAAAGGCCATGCGATTCCGGTTTACTCACGGATGGCTCTGCGCCTGGGAAAATACTCCCCATATCGGGCTTTTCTTCAGGAACCCAAATCCAATGTCCACGCCAGCGAATTTCTGGGAAGTCGGTGGAGGTAATTTCTTTTACCATATCGGTTTCCTTTCTGGTTGATTTTGTTTTAGCTGCAGATTTATTATAATGCCAACCCTATTCCCAACCCCATTACAGCACCCAACACAATGCCTGCTAAGACGTCCGAGAGATAATGCAGCCCCATGGCCACGCGCGCCAGTGACACGAACGGAGCCCACAGCAACAGAACGATAGCCAGCCAGGCCGGTCCCAACCCGAGCGCCAGCACCGCCAGCATGACCGCCCGTGCGGCGTGCCCGGAAGGGAACGAATGCGGGTCCGTGCTGCGGTAGATGCCGCCCCAGTCACCCTCGGGCCGTTTCCGCCGCACGAGGAATTTTAGGGTCAGGACGATCACCGCGGCCAATGTGATTCCAATTGCAAGCGAGACTGCCCGCGATTTCCAGTATTCGTTCCCCGCCAGCCACAGCACACCCAGCCCTAAAAGCCAGAGCCATGAATCGCCCGAATGGGCCAGGAGGATAGATGCCATGCGCAATCCTCCCGGACGCTCAGCAATCCTCATCTTCATGGAGAGTCGAGCATCGACCTCCAAAAACCGAGTGAGATCAACCCCCGCCAATTTTCAAGCCTTCGCCCGTTTTGCCAGGTCAGCCCGCATGATCGCCAGCTGGTGAGGTTTATCCACATCCATACCTATTTCTGCATACGGACAGACGATCGCCCGAGCCTTGATGTTCAACCGTTTCGAGGCAAGCGCCACGGCTTTATCCAGCGTGAGCAGCCGGAACATCAGTAAAAATAGCGTGCCATAACCGAGCAGAGAGGCTTGCTTGAGTGCGTTTTTGCGTGCATCCACGATCTTTTTCCACAGCGCTTCGTTAGCTGTTACCGTTTGGGCGCGCACCACATTCATGTCGCCGCCGCAGACTTCCATACCTTTCAGGTGCACGTACGAGCGCCGCGAGCCTGGAAAGCGCGCCTCCATAACTTCGCGTGTGATGACGTGGTAGTAAACATCGTGGTCGGTCTCCATTGTCGTGCGCACTTCCCAATCCACCATTTCCGCGGTGATTGCCGGGATATCGGATGAGACGATCAAAAAGTGATGCGCCTGGGGGTTGATTTCCAGCACCTTCACCGCACCGGTGCGGATATTTTCGATCATATCTGCTTGATTGGGGAAGAAAGACATCGGCTTGCTGCAGCGTATATCACAACACTCCGCGGGCAGGCCGATCACCACCACTTGCTCGATAGTTTTGGCGCCGCTCAAGGCATCCAACACCCATTGGATCATCGGTTTTCCGGCGATATCGAGCATCGCCTTGGGGTTGCCGCCTGTCTCCTCGTAAAGATATTCTCCCGGCTGCGGGGTACCACCGGCCACTACAATCGCATCCATGTCACAACTCCTGTAATTGGGGTTCGAGGCCCAATTGATCGATTAACTGGCTCAGCTCGGCGTTGGTAAGTTTACGGCCTTTGCCAGCCACAGCCACCAGGGCCGCTTCCAGCATGTTGGTGCCGAAAGAGCGACCATCGAAGACGGGGGTGCTGGTGACCAGGTATTTCACGCCAGCCTGGCGGAACAGCTCGACATCGACAGGGGTGGTGGTATTGGTGGCGATCACTTTCCCGTTGATGTGCTCGGGCATGTGGCGTTTGAGGTAATGGCAGTCACCGGCGATGACCGTGCCCCACTGGTAATATTTCTCCCACTTGGGGATGCGTTTATCCTGTTCTTCGCCGATAGGATATACCCATTTGAACGGCAGCCGCCCGGCGATGGGCATGATCAGCGCCGCCAGGATTTTCAGGCCGCGCGCCGAATGCAGCGGGAGAGGGATACCCAGGCTGAACATCAAGTCCCCGAAAGTCACCTCGTATCCGCCAATCAAGAACCCCTGTCCCAGGCCCCAGCGATCCGATCCGGTGGCGATGAAGGCCCTGCGTCCCAGTGAACGCACATAATCCCCGATCTTTGTTTCGATAAACGGAGCCACCCGGTATTCGAGGGTGTTTTTCATGCCTGTCCCGTCCACAACCGGAGTCTGCCGGATGAAACGCACCATCTTTAGAACAGAATACATCGGGTACCATTTTTGGTCGACCAACACCCCCAGGTCCGTGCCACCTACCCCAAAAGCGTCTACTTTGCCATCCATCTCCTGGTACAGCCGGGCCGCCTTTTCCATATCTCCATCCGTGCCGATGCGTTCGATCGACACCTTTTCCCCCAACAATTCCACTTCAACGGCCTTATCCCGCTTCGAGGAACCAATGCTGATACTGACTGCTCGTTTCATGATAAACTCCCTTATCCATCGGTTTGTAGTGGCGGCTTCAGCCGCTCTTTCCATTCATATCACAGTTGCGGCTTTAGCCGCTCGTATAGGTTCGAGTATACCCCCAACCGGTCAAAAAAGAGAACCCCCTGTTGGCATTAAAGAGGCGGGAATCATGAACTACATTGGGGCAAAGGCCAGACTCCGGGTAAAATACACGCATATCCCATTCTAGGAGGCATCCCATGAGTGAAAATCTAGGCAGCACCATTCTGGCGCAAGTCGCTATCGTGGTCCACAATATCGAGGAGGCCGCGAAACGCTATGCCGACGTACTCGGCCTGCCTGTTCCTGAACCCATCGTGACCGCTCCGGGCCTGGAGGTTAACCAGACCTACCGCGGCGCGCCGTCGGATGCACGCGCCAAGCTGGCATTCTTTTCCGTGGGGCAGGTGCAGATCGAGCTGATCGAGCCGTTGGGAGGCGCCAGCACCTGGCAGGAAGTGCTCGACCGCAAGGGTGAGTGTGTGCATCACATCGCCTTCTGGGTTGAGGGCATGCAGAAAAGTGTCAATTTCCTGAAATCCAGGGGTATTTCCATGATCCAGCGTGGCGATATGGGTGAGGGGCAGTATGCTTATTTCGATGCCGAGGCACAGTTGGGCGTAACGTTGGAGCTCCTGGAGCATGTGCGTGCCGCACGAGCCACGCCGTAAATCGCCTTTGCCCGTAAATTGGGAGAATGAACGGGCATTCGCCCGTCCATTCTCCCAATTTACGAAATCTTATACTATTTCATTAAAATAAAGGCATTTGTACTGCAGCGCGGCCTGACAGGCCACGGGTATGTCTGCTTGCGGTTTCACATTCAACCGGCGCAGCAGGCGCGTCAGGTGGCACAACGGCAGCCCGACCACATTGGCATAACACCCCGTAAGATGCTCAACCGGGTGAAACCCGGCATGCTGGATGGCGTACGCCCCAGCCTTGTCCAGCGGATCGCCGCTAGCCACATACGCGGCAATTTCATCCTCGCGGTAGTCCCGCATGGGCACATCCGTGGCGCAGGCATCCAGGAGCATTGTTCCATCTGATACCCGCAGGATCGCCACGGCGGTGTAAACCTGGTGCAGGTGGCCGCGCAGGCGGGTGAGCATCTCTACGGCTTCCTGATCATCTGCGGGCTTGCCGAGGATATCCTGCCCGTCAGCCACAGTGGTGTCAGCGGCGATTACCACGCAGTCGATCGGAACCTGAGCGGCAATGGCGCGGGCTTTGGCTTCTGCCAGGCGGAGCACATACGCACGTGGGGCTTCTCTGGGCAGGGGACTTTCATCAATCTCAGCCGGGCAGGCGCGAAACGGCAGGCCGAACAGGATCAGCAGTTCTTTACGGCGGGGGGAGTTCGAGGCGAGGATGATCATGATTATCAATTCTAACACTGGTTCTTTCGCCCATCCCGTTGTAGAATTGGGGAAATTTAATTTCAAGGGAGAAGACTATGCAGGCTCTCAAAGAACGGATCCAAAATGAAGGCAAAAACCTGGGCGGCGGCATTCTCAAGGTTGACAGCTTTATCAACCATCAAGTGGATCCGCAATTGATGTATCTGTGCGGCAGAGAACTCGCCCGTCGCTTCAAGTATGTGGGGGCCACCAAGGTGCTCACCGCCGAGATCTCGGGGATTGCTCCCGCCCTCACCACGGCGCTGCACCTTGGCCTGCCGGTGGTGTACGCCCGTAAGCACAAGCCGATCACCATGCCCGACCAGATCTACCTGACGCTCAGCCCCTCGCACACCAAGGGCGGTACGGTCGAGCTGATCGTCTCGCCCGAGTATCTATCCGGCGGGGAGCGGGTGTTGATCATTGACGACTTCCTGGCAACCGGCGCGACGATCCTCGGCCTGGTGCGGTTGGCTCATACGGCGGGCTCGGAAGTGGTGGGGATCGGCACTTTGATCGAAAAAGTATTCGAGGGCGGCCGCCAGAACCTATCGCGTTTGCTGAACATCCCGGTGGAATCCCTGGCTTGTATCACATCGATGGATAACGGGCAGATCGTCTTTGCTGATTAAAACGTGAAAGGCTCTGCGCCACGTATTATGAGCGCCGCGCGGGATCGACTGCTGCACCTGATATACCGGGCATATCGCATCCCGCGCGTGGCACGCGGTTCTCAACACGTGCTACAATTTTTGTTTACTCGTATGAGCTTTGCCCTCCCCGTCCAAAGGCTGCGTGAGACCGGTACGCTGCTGGCCTTCCATCATCCCCAACCGGCATACCCCCTGCATATTCTGCTCGACCCCAGGCGGGCGATTGCCAGCCTGGCGGAGCTGGACCCGGTCCTGGACGCCTCTTTCCTGGCTGACCTGTTGACGACCGTCCAATCCCTTGAGGCGGAATTCCGCCTGGAGCAGGCCGGCTACCGGCTGCTCGTTAACGGAGGGAAATACCAGGATTTCCCGTATTTACATTTTCACCTGATTTCGGATCAACAACCATAAGCAGACAACCATACCCGC
>Ga0315274_10015208_pt1 | contig 10904 bp, 10 predicted proteins | sample YL17G02_20_MG_FD_203700 | JGI IMG/M metagenome (GOLD analysis project Ga0315274, IMG submission 203700) | Sediment microbial communities from Yellowstone Lake, YNP, Wyoming, USA - YL17G02_20 | ecosystem: Environmental > Aquatic > Freshwater > Lake > Sediment | place: USA: Wyoming | collected...
GAATCAATTTTCATTGTTCGCAGGTGACGCTCCGTCATGAAGGGTTGCCCTTATTTCTGAGGACTTCATCTCGATTGATTGAATGGAAACGGACCAATTGTAAAATGATCACCCTCAATAAAATCTCCGCAGAAGCGGGAATCCAGAAATAAAGCCAAGAACCTGGATTCCTGTTTTCACAGGAATGACATGGTTCTATCTCACTCATTAGGTGGATACCTGATGTGATTTAAAAGGATTTTAGCTCAATGTTTTTCTTCATTTTGGTCAAAAGAATTGCTCAAATTAGGTTATATTTATTTACTATTTCTTGTGCTGTCTCCGTTTCTTTTGTTTTTCGATAGCCTCATCCACTTAGAGTGCTTGGATTGTCCCCCAAAGGAGTTTTTTGACGCTTCTGACATTAATCTCAAAAATTCTTAACACCTCAGACCATTCGACTGGGGCTTCGTCAGTCTTCCAGCAATCATAATCGGTTGATATAGCGACTGCGGCATAAGGGATCCCCGCCTCATTTGCGAGGATGACTTCAGGAGCCAAGGACATATTGACGACATCTGCCCCCCATATTCGAAACATATGTGATTCAGCCCGTGTCGAAAACCGGGGCCCCTCAATGGTAATCACCGTCCCTCTTTCATGAAAACTCAGCCCCAACTGCTTTGCTGTTGCAATGAGTTTCTGTCGCAACAGTTCGGAAAAAGGATCGGCCATTGGAGTGTGTTTCGCATTTTCCGCTCCTGGAGGAAAGGTTTCAAAGAAGGTAATCGGTCTGAATCGCGTGAAATCGATAAATTGATCGAGAATCAAAAAATCTCCCCGTTTAATCTCTTCTCTCAGAGAACCGCAGGCCGCTGTTGCCAAAATATGTGTACAGCTCTGACTTTTCAGCGCATGGATATTAGCTCTGTAATTCACCTGAGTGGGTGGGATGGTATGTTGCCTTCCATGTCGTGCCAATATTACAACCTCTCTTCCCTCTATCGAGCCAACCGTTAATGGAGAACTCGGCTCTCCAAAGGGAGTGGTCATATGAAGTTCCTCCGCATCTCTCAATAAGTTTGGATCATCCAGTCCTGAACCGCCAATAATGCCAATCTTTACCATTAATAACCTCCTTGAATTGATTAAGGGATTACCCCAATTTCTGCGGGCTAATACCAAAATTATTAAACTATCAACCTCAGTGAATGGTTAGGCGCTTAGTAAATCAACATCGACAAAAAATTGTCGATATTTATTAACGGCCAATTGGTAGTCGCAGGCTTTAGCCTGCGCATGTGGCTCGGGATTAGAACGTACTCCGAAACGCAACCTGAAGGTTGCGGCTACCTGGAAAACAATTGCCCCGAAGGGGCCACCTCTTCCGGGCGAAGTCCCGGACGAGGCGTAGATTCTTACACATTGAAGTCTGAGAATTTATCTCTAACATCTTTGATGACCCCCAAAAACCTCCCCTCCCCTGGCGGGAGGGGAGGAAGGGGAGGGGGACCAAATTCCTTCTTGTCCACCCCCATCCTCTCCCTCCCCCATCAAGAGACTGTGTCATAATGAACGAGAAACTATTCCCGTTGCAAGACGGAACAGGCGGTCGGGTGACGAAGCTTTAGAGCGGAAACCTTTCATTGCTCAGCTTCGGGGCTCCAAACCCATGAAAAGAATCCCCTTTCTAAGAAGGCCAATTACCCATAATTTTAAACGACCGCATTCTAAAGTTGAGAAGCCTGACTGCCTGTTCCGCTGGTATCTACCCTCCCTCATGATTACGACACAGTCTCCAAAGGGGGAGGGAAAATATTTGGAAAATTTCAAATATTTTGGTTAGCTCTTTTGTACTATACCAAGCTCCTTTTGCACTTTTTGAAAACGCTTTTGAGCAAGGAATATTCCAAGTGAAGGAGATAGACGGTTTATCCACCAGAACAACTTCCACCATGATGGTACAATAATGATTGCCTTATTTTTCGCAACTGAATTTAGCACCTTTTCTGCAAATATATTTGGGGACATAGGCCTGAGTCTTTCCCACATACGACGTAGTTGTTCAGGTGGGATGTCTATAAGCATTTTGCCATATTTCCCTCCTCCTTCTAAAATAGGTGTACGAACAACCCCAGGGCATAGGACACTAATGCGGACTCCTATCTGTGCGGCCTCGGCCCGCATCGATTTTGAAAGACCTACCACTGCGTGCTTGGTTGTCGCATAGGCTACCGCTCCTGGAGAGGACATAAGCCCAGCCATTGAGGCAGTATTGATGATGTGTCCGAATCCTTGCTCCATCATAATCTTGTAAGCTGCTTGAATTCCATTTATCACGCCACGGAGATTGACATCTACAATTTGATTCCAATCTTCGATACCGTAGTTATTGACGTTGCCACCAATTGCAATTCCCGCATTGTTGAAAATATAGTCTAACCGACCCGTACGCTTAACGGTTTCTTGGACAAGCTGTTCCATCGCAGGGAAATTGGTCACATCTATTTTCACTGCCTTTGCTTTGCCACCGGAAACATGGATTTTTGAGGCGACTTCTTCTGCTAATTCGATCTGAAGATCAGCCAATACCACCTCGGAGCCACGCTTTGCCAATTCCTCGGCAAGGGCTCGACCAATTCCTGATGCTCCACCGGTGACAATTGCAGTGGCACCATCAAAAATACGAATTGTTTTATTTGATTCCATCGTACTCCCTAAAAAGTATTAATGAATAAAAATATAGTTCAAAATAAATACCTATTACAAGCGATCTCATAATTACAAAAGAGCGAACGCTGAGCTAAGCTACGCCAACAGCGAAGCTGTAAACGGTCACCTTAAGCAAGTTGTCAGACCGAATGAATTCTTGATTTGTCAAATGTCAAGGGCAAGCCCCGATGCTTCTGCATGATATTTTGAATTATTGTAATGAATGATAGAAAATTTATATCAAAATGAGTATTGTTTGTAAATTTATTTATCAAAAACCTTTAAGGGCAAAAGGGTGTCTTGACAAGAAGGAAAGGAACCGTTTATCCTTAATGAAAATATTTTCATTCTCTTCTTAACTTTCTATGAAAAAAGGACTTTTAAAAAACTTTTTTAGAGAGAAGAAGCTCCGTATGAGCCATCCCAGGCTTCTTGTCTATCAAGAACTTTTCAATGCTATCCGACCATTGAGCCCGCAAGAACTTTACCAGATCCTTCTTAAAAAACAGAAAAGGATTGGGCTCACTTCCATCTATCGATCTCTCGATATTTTCGAATCCTTGGGAATGGTCTTCAAAATCATTAACGGGTCAAATATGAAATATAAACTCTGTGAGCTGGAGGATCACCATCACCATATCGTTTGTAAAACGTGCGGTCATGTGGTCGAACTGATTTTTTGTGATATCTCCAAATGGTCCAAGAAGGTGATGGAGTCCACAGGTTATCAGGTCACCGATCATCAATTGAGTTTTTATGGGTATTGTAAAGAGTGCCAGAAAGAGTTCTAAGACAGTAATTCTCTAAGAAGTGATCAAACATTTTTGAATAGCGGGACAGGAATGTCCCGCCTATCTTCTTGTTTGATGTTGGTTTTCATTCGGTGATTGGAATTGGGTCATTGTAATTTTATTTATTACGCATGCATTAGAAGATTAAGAGGAGAAGTTGATGTCTCATATTCATCTCCCGGATGGGGTGCTACCCGTTTGGCTCTGGGTTTCGGGATTCATCATTGCCATTCTGGTCGGAGCCATTCTTTTTCGGTTTGTTAAGAAAGAGGACTTAGCCAGACGCCTTCCCTTACTTGGAATGATGGCCGCCGCAATGGTCCTTGGCGCTTCCGTCGAGATCGTTCCCATCGCTTATCATGTCAACCTGACGGTCATCTCCGGGATTTTATTGGGACCTTCTCTCATCTTTCTGGCTACCCTTGTCGTTAATGTGATTCTGGGGTTATTCGGGCATGGTGGGATTACGGTCATCGGACTCAACACTCTTGTTCTATCGATCGAAGGGATACTGGGATATTTCCTCTTTCGCCTCTTCTGGAGTCTGTTGAGAAGATTAACCCCTGCTATCTTTCTGGCCACCTTTCTGGCCCTTTTCTGCTCAACTCTTTCGATGATCGGGGTGGTCAGTTTAGGGACGCCCCATTATGAAGAATTGATCCACCAGGAGGGGAAGGGGCTCTTCGAATTCCATTTTTTAAAGGAGAAGGAGGATCATCAAGAGGATGTAGCTGAGAATAAGGTCAACTTGAAACGATTTATAGCCATCGTCCTTCCATTGGGTTTCATTGGATGGATGATGGAAGGGGTGATCACCACATTGATCGCTCGGTACATCCATCGATTGAGGCCAGATTTATTGAGGTTGGAAGGTTAAGGTTAGGGAAGAGGTTTAAGCTTTTTTATGATTCAACTTTCGTATTTGGATTATTTGGCTGTTGAGGGAAAGAGCTGGCTTCATCATCTCTCGCCCAAGTTAAAAGTCATAGGGATGGCGCTTGTTTTATTAGGCATCGTCACGCTGAGGAGCCTTTCCGGACTGTTTCTCCTTTATGCGATCCTGCTCACCCTTTTTTTCATTTCACGAATTCCACTAAGAATATTTTCTCTCACCCTTTACCCTCTCATCTTTGCCTTCCTTTTCATTTTTATTTCAGGATTTCAAATCCTTTTTATTTTTCTCATCTTCCTGAAGGTCCTCTGCGGGTCTACTGGGGTTGTTCTGCTTTTGGCCACCACTCCTTATCCCTCCATTTTTCGTGTCTTGGGAAGAGTCCTCCCTTCAATCTTTGTAACCGCTCTTTTTTTAACATACCGATCGATCTTCATCCTGCTCAAGGTTTTTGAAGAGACACAGCATGCCCTCTACCTTCGGGGAGGGTTTCAGTGGAGACATCCCTGGAGGAGTCTGAACAATATTTCAAATGCGTTCGGTCATTTGATCATTAAAGGGATAGATGCCAGCGAAAGAATGTACGAATCGATGGTGCTCAGGGGTTTTAAAAACAAGATTCATTACAGGGGGGAATAGGGCCATGAAGGATGGGGAGAAGATTGTCGAAGTCGATTGTATTACCCATGTCTATCCGGATATGACCAAGGTGCAGATTTGCGGTCTGGACTTCATTGTGAATCGAGGGGAGAGAGTTTCTATCCTGGGCTCGAACGGCTGTGGAAAGACCACTCTGCTCAAACATCTCCTGGGAGTGCTTGTCCCAAAGGACGGGAGTGTGAAGGTTTTTGGAGTGGATCCCGGGAAGGAATTCTCAAAAATCAGAGAGAGGATCGGGGTTGTCATGCAGGATGTGGACGAGCAGATCCTCGGCCCAACGGTTTACGATGATATTCTTTTTGCTCCGCTAAATTATGGCATGGAGCAGACCAAGGCAGAGGCACTGGCCAAGGATGTGATCGAGAGGTTAAATATTGAGTCCATTAAGGGAAAGATCGTCAATTATTTATCAGGCGGTGAAAAGAAGAAGGTTGCTTTAGCAGGGGCGTTAGTGATGGAACCGGACCTGCTGATCCTGGATGAGCCTTTCACAGGATTGGATCCCGTGTCCAGGAGAGATTTGATCCAGATTCTGAATGAGTTGAATAAAGGAAAAGGGATCACCTTCATCATAACACTCCACGAAGTCGATCTGGTGCCAGAAATGACCGATATTCTTTACCTCATGCATGGACATGGGGATCTCAGCGAACGGGGAAGACCGGATGAAATTTTTGGAAGATTTAAGGATTTAGAAAGTTTTAATCTGGAAGAACCTACCCTGACGAAGCTCTTCAAGGGATTAAAAAAGGAGGGGCTCGATTTTGGAGACCCCCTCCGTATCGATGAGGCGATTCAATCGATTAAAAGACACTGGGAAGAGACCAAGAAGTAAATTTAATTGCGGATCGCAGATTGCGGAATGCGGAATAGAATTCCGAAATCTGAATTCCGAAATCCGAAATTTGTTATGAGACTGAGGAAACTTCAATTAAATAGTTCGCTCGTGCTGGCACCGATGTCAGGGAATACAGATTATCCTTTTCGACGCTTAGCAAAGGAGAATGGATGCGGTCTGGTTTTCACGGAGATGGTCAGTGCAGAAGGACTGTTACGTAAAGGGGCGTCGTTTCTAAGAATTGAGGAGGATGAGCATCCGATTTCTGTTCAACTCTTTGGCTCGAAGCCAGAGGTCTTGGCCGAGGCTGCTAAAATGGCCGAGGCAATGGAGGCCGATGTCATTGACATCAATATGGGTTGTCCGGCCGAGCAGGTCGTTGAGACCGGAGCGGGTGCTGACCTGATGCGGTTTCCGGAAAAGGTGAAGGGGATACTCACAAAGGTGAGAAAAGAGGTGAAAATCCCTCTTACGATCAAAATTCGTTCCGGATGGGATAATGAGCACATCAATGCCGTTGAGATTTCTAAAATCGCTGAGGACTGCGGTGTGGATGCGATCACTCTTCACCCACGAACAAGAGTTCAGGGATTTTGTGGTCGGGCAGATTGGAACCTGATCGGAGAGGTGAAGAAGGCGGTCCACATCCCTATCGTTGGAAATGGAGATGTGACCACGCCTTTATTAGCAAGGAGGATGGTGGAAGAGACAGGGTGTGATGGGGTCATGATCGGCAGAGGTGCTCTGGGGAACCCCTGGATCTTCAGTCCGAAGAATATAGACTTTTTGGAGGAAGGGCCAGCCATCGGTCCTTCCCTTGACCAAAGGCAGAAGGCAATCGAGCATCACTTCTCGCTCCTTAGAAACCATTATGGGGATGAAGGAGCGATGAAAAAGATTCGGAGGCATTTAGCTTGGTATACGAAGGGACTTCCTTTTAGTGCCTCCTTTCGTTCAACGTTATCAAGCCTGAAGGAAAAAGAAGCGTTGTTCGATGCTATCAAATCTTATTTCGATTTCATTGAGGGGAGAAACCAATGCCAATCGCTCGTATCGAGGGAAAACAGATCAGCTACTGGATAGGAAGAAATGGTCTCCTCGAAGGAAGGGAAGTTGTCCTCTTCATCCATGGGGCAGGGGGAGGACAGTATACATGGAGTTATCAGAAGGGTTTTTTTGAAAAACGATTCAATCCCATCATCATCGAACTTCCCGGCCATGGAGAATCAGGAGGAGAGGGGGAAGATGAGATTGGAAAGTATGCCGAGGATGTCCATGCTTTTCTGAAGGTCCTGGGTCTCCGAAAGGTCTTTCTCGTCGGCCATTCCATGGGTGGAGCCATTGTCCAGACGTTGGCCTTGATACACCCAGAGGTGATCAAGGGAATCGTGTTGGTAGCAACCGGGGTGAGGTTAAAGGTTTTCCCAATGATTCTGAATGGGATAATGAATAATTTTGAGGAGACTGTTCGGACAATTACTCGGTTTGCCTACTCTCGAAGGACTTCGTCCGATTTGGTTGAAAAGGGTATCTCCGACATGATGCGATGTCGGCCGGAAGTTCTCTATGGTGACTTTCTGGCCTGTGACCGATTTGATCTTATGAATGAGGTGGAGAAGATTGATCTTCCGACACTTGTCCTCTGTGGCGACGAAGATGAACTGACGCCTGTAAAATATTCACAATTCATCCACAGTCGAATCAAAGGTTCAAGACTAGGGATCCTTCCCAATGCCGGCCATATGGTGATGATGGAGTCGCCTGAGGCTTTCAATGAGAAGGTTGGAGAATTTGTTGCTAACCCCACCTTTTTTGGAAATAGTTGAACCAGATGAAGAAGAGAAGTTCGAAAGGAATGGTGACCGCCGCTGGGATTGCAGCCCTCTCGTTAAAGAGGACGATCGCGATCGCAGCAGCCAAACCAAGGTTCTTAAATGACCCAAAGAGGACATAGCTCATTCTTCGCTCCCGACTCGTTCCGGCAAGTCTGGAGAAAAGGTCAACGATGTGACCACTTACAAAGGTCCTTATGAAAGCGATTGAGGAGATGATGATCAGGATATCGAAATGTTTTAGAAAGATGGAACGGTTCATTCCGATAACGGCATAGATAATGAGAAAGAAGGCCAAATTGACCAGGAGATTCGTATTCTCTCTGACGTGACGAAAGCCCTTCCATTTGAGGAGCAGTCTGGATATTAAGAATGGGACAAGGATCATCTGAATCAAGACGGTGACCAGTTTGACAGGCTCTATTCTCGCCACATCCAAGAGTTGCAGTGAAATAAGGGGAGCGACCACCAGAGCCAAGAGGTAGAGACTTGCAGAGCCCATCAGGGAGACCATCATTTCTCCCCTTAACAGGTAGGTGAAGGGCAATACCGCCACGGCCGAAGGAATAGCTGCCATTACAACGAAACCCACATAAAGGTCATGGTCTGTGATCAGCAGGTGATTGGCCAAAAGAATCAGACCGCTCAAGAATGGGTAGTTGATAACGAAAACGAAAAGGATGTCCCGGATATATTTTTTAACATGGGTTAATTCAGTAAGGGTGACTTGAGTGGTGGAGAGGGACATGATCAAGACAAGGGCCGGCAAAAGGTATTCTTTCAGCAGTGAGGCGTAGTCCCCTAAAAAGAGCCCCAGAAGAAATGCGATGAGGAAGATGATGTTGCTGTTTTTTAGAAGACGGTAAAGGGAAAAGGTCACAATTGCCCTCGCTCTCATTTTCCAATATCTTTACCCCGTTAGAAAACCCCGGCATTTATGCCGGGGATGTCATAAATAGAAAGCATCAGCTCCTTGTAAAGGTGGGGTCAAAGCCCCACCTTTCTAACGGGGTTTACTTTACCTTCCCCATCGACCCATTTCAAGTGGGAAAGGGAAACCGCCGAATGGGTGAATTGACAGTGGAAAAAAGGGATGGTAGATATCGTCCCATGAGACGGTGGCTGGCAGTCTCCCTCTCTGCCCCGAAGGAATTCGAAGAGGGAATCTCAAACTTCCTAATGGAACAAGGGGCAAGAGGGGTGGAGGAGCTCGAGGAAGATTCAAAAGGGAAAAGGTTGAAGGCCTATATCCCACAAGATGGAAAGGAGAAAAGAGTTCTTCGCGCTCTCCGTCGGTACCTGAAATCCCTCCGGAGTCTTAATCCTGAAATATCCGATACCAAAATTGAGACCACCACCATTTTCGAACAAGACTGGGGCGAGAACTGGAAGAGATTCTTTAAACCTCTACGGGTGACATCGAGGTTTGTGGTGAAACCACCCTGGTTCCGGACCCGACTGCAGAAGGGCCAGATGGTCATCCATATCACTCCCGGGATGGCCTTTGGCACGGGAACACATGGAACGACAAAACTGAGCATCCGAGCTTTAGAGGGAAGCCTCAAAAGAAAGGGGCTTTCAGTTCTTGATGTGGGAACAGGTTCAGGGATTCTTTCAATCGCCGCTGCCAAACTCGGGGCCGGAGAGGTCTTAGGCCTGGACATCGACGGTGCGGCGGTCGAGAATGCCAGAGAGAACGTGGAACAGAATAATGTTGGAAATATTGTCAAGATTAGAAAAGGAAGGATTGGGGATGTTCGGAAAACGTTCGACGTGGTGGTGGCCAATATCGACCTCAGGAGTTTGAAGAGGATGAGGAGTCCTCTGCTTCGCCATCTCAAGAGCCAAGGAATTCTCATCCTTTCAGGAATACTGGAAGGAGAAAGGGAGAGGCTCCGTCAACACTACCTTGAGACAGGAGATTTTCAATCGGCCAAGAAAACTCAGGAGGAGGGATGGGCCTGCCTCATCCTCAAGAAAAAATAAAAATTCGAAGCTCGAAATGCCTGCCAACGATAGGCAGGCGAAATTCGAAATGAATTTTTCATAGTAGGTTTACCACCCACGGACCATGAAAATTCCCGAACTTTCCCCTCCCCCTTGGAGACTGTGCCGTAATCATGATGGAGAGTGGATTCCAACGGAACAGGCAGTCAGGTTCTTCAGCTTTAGAATGCGGTTGTTTAAAGTTATGGGTAATCGGCCTTGTTGGAAACGGGTTTCTTTTCATGGGCTTGTCACCCCAACGCTGAGCGATGAAAGGTTTCCGCTCTAAAGCTTCATCACCCGACCACCTGTTCCGTGTTGAAGCAGAAGTAGGTTCTCGTTGATTGCGACACAGTCTCTTGATGGGGGAGGGAGAGGGTGGGGGTGGACGAGATTTGCTGTTATTTTCTTTCTAAATCCAATTGACGAGGCACCAGATTTAAAAACGGTTTGTATCAGTTTAGCCTTTTGAAAAATGAATTTCAAAAGCCAAAAAAATTAAAAGAATCACTATAAAATCCCCCTCTATCCCCCTTTTTCAAAGGGGGAAGCTAATATCTCCTCCCTTTGGAAAAGGGAGGCAGGGAGGGATTTTCAAAGCGCTAAAGTATTACAACGGTTTACATTTTGAAATTTTGGGTTTAAGTTTGTTTTGAATTCCGATATTCACCCGTCCTCCGCAGAAGCTCTACTTCGGGAGATGGAGATTTAGGATTTTTCAATACACCTTTGTGGTTCCTGCTACGGCGGATCAGGAGAAAATGTTATGCCAAGGTTTTATCTCCCACAACCACGGATCGAAAAAGGGATGTTGAAGATCGAAGGGGATGAGGTGCGACATATTCGGAAGGTTCTTCGCCTGAAGAGAGGGGATGAGATCGTGGTCTTCAATGGTTCCGGGAAGGAGTATGGGGGCACGATTGTTGAAGAGGGGCCCTCCTCCGTCGTCATCACGATTCAGAATATTTTTTCTTCCAAAACAGAATCTCAGTTAGAGATCACCTTGGCCCAAAGCCTACTCAAAGGGGATAAAATGGATTATCTGATTCAGAAGGCTACTGAGTTGGGGGTCAAAGAAATTATCCCTTTTTTTTCTTCTCGCTCTGTTCCATTACTAGAAAAATCGAGGAGACTAAAACGCTATCACCGATGGGAAAGAATTGCCGTTGAGGCCTCGAAACAATGTGGAAGGGGAGTGGTTCTAAAAATCGAAC
>Ga0315274_10015209_pt1 | contig 10904 bp, 10 predicted proteins | sample YL17G02_20_MG_FD_203700 | JGI IMG/M metagenome (GOLD analysis project Ga0315274, IMG submission 203700) | Sediment microbial communities from Yellowstone Lake, YNP, Wyoming, USA - YL17G02_20 | ecosystem: Environmental > Aquatic > Freshwater > Lake > Sediment | place: USA: Wyoming | collected...
TTTCTGTCAGTATGGTTAAACGTATAAGAAAAAATAAAAATGATCAGGAACCATCCTATGAAATTTTCAAAGGTGGCGTTAAAATAAATATCTGGATAATTCCATACCCACAGGTTCCAGAAATACGCCAAAGGCTCAAGGACCAGATCGATAGACAATCCTATCATGGCGGCAACAAATGATATCCTGATTAAGTTATTCCCTCCGTTAATTCTTTTGGAAACGTTATACGAGAAATAAACGACCGTGCACCACCCAAGCAATATGCTCAGGGGGACCTGGATGAGATATGCTTGGTATCCCGGATAATAAAACCCGTGAAAAAACGATACGGAGAATTCCTCGACAATAAAAACCAATAAAAAGAGGGGCAAAAAGAAATACGCAGTCCTCCCCTTTCCGTAATATCTCAATGAATGATAAACCGCGATAATAAATAAAAAATACCAGGAAGATTCGAAAAGTATTGTCATCAGGTTCATTCCCACAACCAGCACATTCAAAATAAATGCCCAGAGCGTCAGAAACAGAATGGAGATCCCGCCGCACGCATGGGCGGCGCCGGGCCTGTCCTTAAGAATCAGAACATATATGAAAGGTATCAGAATGAAGAGGGGAAGGAGCCTGACAGTCCCGGTTCCCAGGAAAATGATCGCGAAGCATGCGAGCAACAGATAGATGATCATCCTTGCCTTTCCCGGGCCTAGCCGGACGGGGATGGTCATTATGCCGGAAGCCTTGTCGCCCCTCCAGTCCCTCAGGTCGGATACGATGCTCCCGATGAAAAGGAAGAATGAGAGGATAAAATACGTCCACAGCACATCGAAAGATAAAATGGCTGCGCCAAGGATGACCGCCTGTGAAACGGCGAATCCCGTGTAGAGATTCTTCACAAGAAAATATCTCTTGAGCCTGAAGCGGGAATAGATCAGGGCACTCGCCGTTATTGAAACGGAAACCGCCGCCGGGACCAAGCCGAGAAGGGAGGAGAAAACGAGGCCAAGGGAAAAGCAGAAAAAAACCAGGACCCGCCCCCCGCCAGAGGAAACCAGCGGGTTCCCGTGCCCGTTGATCCTGTCCTCGTCCTTGTCCGTCATGCCGTTGTATCCGTACGAGCCGCAGGAGAGAAAGAAGGCGCCCAGAGCCGCAAACATAAGCGGGAAGCCCGGACTGTTGTACAGAAGATAGCCGGAAACCGCGATCAGGGCTACTGACAGCGAGACCCTGATTCGCATAAAATCAAGGAGTTCCTTCATATCAGTCCCCCCAAAGCAAACAGATACGGTGTCAGGAATTCAACGAGAACGAACCTGCTCCTCTCGGACCTCGTGATCGTGTTTTTCCTTATCTTGTTAACGTTGAGTAATTTTGAAAATAGGTTGAGAATCCATACAAGGACGAGGGGAAAAAAGTAGACCGAAACCGAAAGAAGGGAGACCGAGGACAGGGCCGCGAAAAGGGTCACCATGTTGCTGGACTTCTTCCATCCGTTCTTGGTGAAAAGGTTTTCCCTGTCCTTCGTGTCCGTGGAGTCCTTCTGGGAGAGTATGTACATGCACTGGAAGTAGAAAAACAACGACAGGAAGAGGGCGTCAAAAAGGGGAAAGCCGTATATTTCCGCGATTATAACTGGCAGGAAAATATACGGGGACGAGACGAGGGCGTATCCCGATATCTTGCCCTTCAGTCGTATACCTTTGTAGGAATAGGCGAACAGAAGGAACGCGTAAAAAACTCCCAGGGCCAGCAAGGAAAGGCTGGTCAGCAGCAGCAGTCCGATGCCGGATAAGGCGAATATTATTGATACGCGCATGGCTGTTTTAATGTCAATTACTCCGGAAGTGGTGAACTTGTCCATTCTCCCGTTTTCCACATCCTCCCGGAAATCGCAGTGATCGTTGTAAAAATTTCCGAAAAGGTCTATGAAAAAGAAGCCGAAAGCAGTGATTATCATCTGCAGGTTGAAAATGCCGAAGAATGCGAATGACATGAGGACGAACGCGAATGGTATCCCCAGGGCAGGCCTGGTCTTCCTGTAAATAAGCCAAAAAACCTCCGACACTTCCATTCTGACACCCCTTAACTCCAATCAGTTCATGATCTTTTTGGGCAATCCTTCCGCATGCGCAATTCCCAGATCCAGGCTCCTGAGTGAAAATGATACCTTCCTGGATTCGGAAAGCGTCTTGATGTTCCTGAGCACCGAATCCACCTTTTCATCGCTCGCCCTATTCCCCATCAGCTTCCTTATCACGCTCCTGCCGGAATGCTTGCCTATAACGATCCCCCTCTTCTGCCCGACGATGGAAGGGTCGAAGTTCTCGTACGTCCTCGGGTCCTTCAGCATCCCGTCCACGTGTATCCCGGACTCGTGGCGGAAGGAGTTTTTGCCCACTATCGGCTTGTGAGGCTGGAGCCGGAACCCGGAGAATGACTCGACCATGTCGCATATCTCCTTAAGCATGCCCAGGTCAACGCTTATCCCGTTGTTTCCGATGAATTTCATCGCAGTGCACACCTCTTCGATGGGGGCGTTCCCCGACCTCTCGCCTATCCCGGTGAACGTTCCGGAAAAGAAGTCCGCTCCGGCCATCAGGGCTTCTAGGGTGTTCGCCGTTGCCATCCCGAAATCGTTGTGGGCGTGCAGCCCGAGCCTGCAGGAGCACGCCTTTTTCAGGAGCGAGAACATCCTGTATGACGCGTGCGGGGTGAGGCATCCCAACGTGTCAGCCACGAAAAACACCTCCACCTTCCTCTCCACGCTTTTTATGAATGCCAGGAGATAGCCCATGTCGGCCCTCGTCGAATCTTCGCCCGCGAAGTCGACTTTCAGCCCGTGGCTCCTCGCATACTCTATCATCTCCAAGGACCTTTTCAGGTTCTCCTCCCTAGTGATCCCCAGCTTCGCGGTTATGTGCAGGTCGGACATCGGCGCGAAAAGTGTGACCCTCGAAGCCCCTGCGCGCATCGCTATGTCTATATCCGACTTCTTTGCCCTGCACGTGGCAGATAATCTGTCCCCGGCAATCCCCACGAGCTCTCTCGTCACCCTTTCCTCACTTTCGGAGACGCATGGCATCATGTCGATTATGTCCACCCCGAAATCCAGAGCCTTTTGCGCAAGAATAACCTTCTCCTCAGGAGAAAAAACGACGCCCGGAGCCTGTTCCCCATCCCTTAAAGTAGTATCATGTATTCCCAACAAGTTTATCCCTTTAAGAGAATAATTCTTTGATTTATAAGTTTTGTTTAAACAAAACATGTTTTTATTTAACAAATATGGGTTTTTATGGAAATTTATGGAAAATTTCTGCAAAGTTCGTGAAATCCCGTATTTAAACATTTCCGCTGTTTGTTTAACCATGACCATGCAATTATTTAAGCGGGTTCTGACAAGAAATTCTATTGGGGATGTTTCTGTGAAAAAGATACTCATAGTCGACGACGAGCCGGATACAGTGCAGCTCATAAAATCCATCCTTGAGATGCACGGCTTCAGCGTGGAGACCGCCTCCAACGGGAAAGAATGCCTTCAGAAGGTGAAGACGAAGAAGACCGACCTCGTTCTCCTGGACATAATGATGCCGGACATGTCAGGTTGGGAGGTCTTCAACAAGCTCAAAAAGTCCGAGGCCGGAGCGAGGGTGATATTCGTAAGCGTGGTGGAAATCACCCCGGAAAGGAAGCAGTCCCTCATGAAAGAGGGCCTGATTGACTACATAAACAAGCCCTTCACGAAGGACGACCTCATGGAAAAGGTAAAGAAGGCCATGGAAGCCGTGTAAAGAGACAGGCTGTTTTTCAAAAATCGCTTTGCTAAATCTTAACTATCTTGTCGAAGAAGAGCGCTATCTTATTGAGCAGCTCGCCGCCCCTGAGCTCGGGCGTGAGTATGACGATCCTGGAATTGGTCCTCCTCATCTCGTCTATCAGGGACTTCACGAACATGATGACCAGGTTCTCCTTGTTATAGATGAGCATCGTTGTAAGGGAGTCCAGCATGAGGAACTTCTTCCCTCCCATCTTTTCCATGAACTGGTTGACCGCTATGTTCATGCTCGTGAGGTCGCTCGGGTTCTGGATGTGCGCGACCTTCTCGACGTTGCCGGGATCCGCGGATACGTTCACACAGTCTACGAAAAACAGGTTGTCCGTCCTTATGCTCTCCGCCTTCATCGACTTTTCTATCGATTCATGCGGCTTGTTGAGTGCTATGTAGACTCCTGACACGCCGCCCTTCACGTAGGACTTGATGATGCTGTTGGCGGTATCCTGCATCTTTTCGACAGGGGTTATGACTAGTGCGGAATACTGATCGCCAAGCTTTTCCAGATCCTTCAGAACCGATGAAGCCATATGAACCACAGAGTCACGAAAAAATCATGCCCTATATTATATTGTTAGCCGCTTAATAATTTATCCCTTTCACGCCTTTCACAGAATGTTTAAACATACAGGCTTCTTTATTTATTGCGCCCGGCAATTAATTAATATTAGTTCAAGGAATCGATAACGGGGTGTCATCTGGTGTCCGGAATAAACAGAAAAACACTTGCCATAGCATGCGCTTTATCCGCGATATTTCTCGCCTTTTCTGCAGTCGCTGATCCCGGCCCGCCATCGGTGCAAGTTTCCTCTCCCGCGAACAGGTCATATAACAATTCTGCATTGTCGTTGAATTTCTCAGTTTCAGGCGGCTTTTCCGGATGGTGTGCCTACAGCCTGAATTCTGCACCGAACGCCACGGGGCTATGCGGGAGGCAGAGCCAGTTCAATGACTCTTCCCAATCCGTCAACATCACGTTTTCACTCCCGGAAAACACCTCCGGTGCCGCGTACGTCAGGCTGCAGAAAAACTCCACCGTGGTGAGCGCTGGCATCAACATAACGGGCCTCGGCCACGACTCGTGGAAGAACGCGAGCAGGCCGGCCACCACTTCAAACATCAAGGATGTGGAGCTTTACAGCTCCGCATTCGGGTTCGCCGTCGGAGATTCTGGTGTCATATTTAAATGGAATGGCACGGCATGGGAGAATATGTCGTCTCCGGTATCAACATTCGTAAACGATTTATCGATATACAATTCCACTCTTGCTTTCGGTGCGGTCGGAAACGCTACGGGAGGATACGTAATCAAATGGAACGGGAGCGCCTGGTCGTTGGAATCTATCCCCGATTCATGCGCGCTTCTCAGTGTGGACTTCGCGAACGGCAGCCTTGCCTTTGCCGGAGACCAATGCAGCAGGCTGTACAAATGGAATGGCAGCTGGTATAATGAGACGAGCCCCTTTTCGGTAGGCAGCGTTTACGGAATGACAATGCTGAACGGCACTTTCGGCTTTTCAGGGGCATCCACAAAAATAATCAAATGGAACGGCACTTCATGGTCGAATTTCCAGGATTTAAGCGGCGGAGTGATCAGAAAAATGGAGATCTATAACTCAACCTACGGATTTGCCGGAAAAATGGATACCGGCGGGGACAATGAGCTGGTCGGTTGGAACGGGACAGAGTGGTACGTGATTCCGACATCAGGCACCGGCGACCTTTTGGGCGTTTGTGCTTACGGAAGCAGGGCATTCGTAGTTGGCGCGAACGGAAGGATAGTCCGTTGCGAAGGCTTCTCATGCTCAGAAGAGACCTACTCCCCTCTGGTGTCCCAGATAAATTCCATAGACATGTCACAAAACATATCTTTCGGTGTAGGAAATGGCGGCACGATGATTAAGAATCCAGCCTATTCGGAGAACCTCTCAATCGATATCGCCGATTCGGGCGCGCCGGCAGAATGGAGCTTCACCGGAGAATTGAATTCTTCCCAGCCCAGGCAGAACGCGAGCCTTGATGTTTCCGTCATCAACCAGTTCCTTTCCTCCTGCACGCCCGTGGACGGCTTCTGCGAGCTCAAGCTCAACCTCACTTCAGCAGGCGCGGGCATTGCAGGCCTCTCAGGTCTCTACATGACATACACTGCGAACACCACGATAACCGGCTCCGAGGGATCGAACCTGCTGATGTTTTATGCAAACTCAAGCTCCGGGGAGATGAACACCAGCAGCGTGCGCTTCACCGTGGACCTCACAAGCCCTTCCATAAGCTCGGTTTCGGTGGCTCCGAAAGTGGTCATCAACGGGACCAATATGACGTTTTTTGTCAGCTCTTCTGACAGCACAACGGCCGTGAATTACACGTGGGCCTCTGTCGCTCTCCCGGGAGCTGGGACGTCTGTGATTCCCGTGACGAACAACGGATTCACCAATTTCACCACGTCCGTGCCGGGCAGGTACAACGCCACGTTCTTCGCCAACGACAGCGCGGGGAACCAGGTGAACGCCACTGGCTATTATTTCTTCGCGCAGCCGTCATTCAGGCTCAACGTGACGACGAGCGGATTCAACGGAAGTGTGCTCAACGGCTCCGTCACATTGTATTACCCGGATACGGGTGACTCCATGCAGTCTTTCAGCTTCTCGGGAAACATAAGCGAGGACGTGCCAAACTATGTTTTCGACGTGGGCCTTTCCGCATTCAGCCAGTTCCTTGCCGTCAGGCTGAATGGCGTGAACGTCTCGCAGTTCTTCGGCTCCAACATAACCATTGACAGGCTTGACACCCCTGTTTCCGGTTATCTGAACACATACGGGATAAACATGTCATTCAACGTCACGAACGCCACGGTTACTATCAGCTATAACTCGACAAACCTCACCAATGAGAACTATCTTGGATTCTACAGGTGCGGCACCTGGAACCTCACCAACAGATCGTGTTCAGGAAGCTGGACGAACGTGACAGGCAACTCCACGCAGAATAACATATCCAACACGTTCTCCGTGAACGTTACCGGATTCTCCGGGTTCGCGATCAAGCAGGAGGCCTACTGCGGGGACAGTGTGAAAAATCTGGCCGAGTCATGCGACGGCAGCGATTTCGGAGGGCTGTCGTGCGCCAGTTTCGGCTTCACATCCGGGTCGCTCTCCTGCAGCGCGGGTTGCGCGATAATCGCCACGGGCTGCAACTCCACCACCCAGCAGCCCGGTAGCGGCTCCCCGGGCGGCGGAGCATATTCAGGCATAGCGCTCAACACCACCGCGTCCCGGAACAGGACATCCAACCAGACAGCGAGATGCACGGATATGTGGAACTGTAGCGAGTGGGAACCATGCACACCCGAGGGAAATCAGACAAGGATATGCACGTACAAAGGAAACTGCACCGGCGGGAAGAACAAGAATGAAACGCAGGCATGCAACTACACCGCTCCCGAGGCACACAACCAGGATATATGCGGCAACGGTGCGTGCGAATTGAATGAAAATGAAGTCACATGCCTGCAGGACTGCGGCCGGATTGAAGAAAACGTCCCGTCATTCTCTCTCGAGAAGATGATTGCCGAATACTGGTGGGCGCTGGCAGCCGTGCCAATACTTGCCGTCCTTGGAGGCGCCGGCCTGTTCGCGAAAAGGCGCGCCGGCCCCGGGAAGGGGAAGATGGCAATCTCGCTTGACGGAGAGCGCAAGCACATCCAGTCACTGACAAAGGCCGCGCAGGAGGACTACTACCAGAACGGTTTCATCTCCAAGCAAGTGTACGATATGCGCGTCCAGTCATACAACGAGAGGCTCAGCGACATATCAAAAAGGGAGGTCACCATAAAGGAGTCCAAGAAAGATGAAGGCGCGAAAAAGGAGAAGACTCCTGAGGAATGTGAGAAGGAAGTCATGCTCAAGATCATAAAGTTCGCGCAGGAGAAGTACTACAAGCAGGGCTCGATCACCAAGGACGAGTACGAGCTCCGCGTGCGCGCAGCCAAGAGGAGGCTTGCGGAACTCGGAGAAACGGAAGAAGGCGGGGAAGCCGGGGATGCAGCGGAGCAGAAATAGAATCCTGGCCTGACGGAAATCAAAATCTGAAGCCCGCATTATTGCGTTTTGTCCTTTCGATTTTTTCAAGCTCTGCCAGGTGTCCACTCATATCCCCGAAATCGGCATTGCCTGAATCAACGGGATATACTTTCGAAGATCCGTCACCATATACTTCCAAACGAAATCTCATATCCTGGCCCAAAATGCCTTGTTCCGCGAATTCTCCATACATTTTTTCCAGCAAAATAAGTTTGTCATGATTGCCGCCAACATTGATCTTTACTTCTACATCTCGCGTACCGCTGAATCTCCAAAAATAACCGGATAACTCCACAGCCGGTTTTTTACCATCAGTTGCCATGATTTTTATTACAACTATTAATTTTATAAATGGAAGATTTCCTCCGGTTTCAACCGGTGATTATCGAATATCCCGTTTTAGATTAAAATCCGTTTTACGTCTCTATCGCCTCGAAGACATCCTGCTTCGGGTAGATTACTATGCCTTTCCCCTCCAGGATCTGCATGGGGACCATCCTCTTCTGGTGTTTGCTTCCCCTCATCTTCAGTATTTCCAATGCACTGACTCTCACGCTGGTCTTCTTCAGGTTGTAAAGCAGCACCACGCCGTCCGCGAGGAATTCTTCACAACCTCTCCTGGTGATCTCAGTCGGTATTTCCTCTGTCTCCGTGATCAGGAATGAATTGACGCCTATCTGGTTGAAGTACCTGAACAGCTGGGATATGTACAGCCTGTAGCTGGTCTCGTGGCCGGAGAATGCAGCGGCCACGGCAGAAAGCGAGTCGAGCATGACGATCTTGGGCTGGAACTCCTGCATGAACTTTATCGGCGGCGTCTTTATCAGAAGTTCGCCTTTGGATTCTTCCACCATCGCCTCGATGGTCTTCACCACCTCGAACGGGTCGAACTGCCTCATGACGAGATAGCCTTCCTTTATGAGCTTCTCAGGGTCCCAGCCGAAGTCCTTCATGTGAAGTTTCAGTCTTTCAACGTCCTCCTCGAAGCTCATATACAGGCATTTCTGCTTGTTCTTGGCGAAATAGTTGGCCATGTGCAGGCAGAATAGTGTCTTTCCCGATCCCGGGCCGCCCGAGATTAGTACGGAGGTTCCCACGGGTATTCCCTTGTCCATCATCTCGTCGAAGCCGGGTATCCCGGTCTTTATGTACTCCAGCTTTTTCGGCTTCAGTTTGCCATCATCATCAGAAACAAGCTTCTTGGCCGAGCCGGCAAGTAGTTCCGCTGCCTTCCCCTTGCTGTCTTTCAGGTGGGATGCCTCGTGCTTCACGAGCTCCTCCATGCTGGGCAGCTCCTTCTGGCAGATTATGCAGGAATATTTCTTCCCCTTGTCGTCCTTGCCCTTTCCGAACACCCCGACCATGATGACCAATTAAGAATTTGGATTCATTCCTTAAATAACTGAACAGGATGTTTAAACATTTTCAGAGGCTCTAAGCATTCTTAAAACTTTCCCATCAAGCATTCTTATGGCATTCATTACAGGATATCTCAGACCTAATGGCCTGGAGAAGGAAGGTAAGCTCATGCTTCATGATGCTGTTTACAAAAAGCCGGACGAGACGTTCGGCGTTCCTGCCGGGGCGAACTTTGTCGAGGTTGATACGGGAGGCATGAGCAAAAGCATAAACTCCACGTTCAGGATAACCGCGATGAGGGTTTCTGCCGACAGCGGAGTGGTGAGCATACTCGAGACATACGGCGATCCCAGGGATATGCGGGACGTCTATTTCTGGGATGTGGATTCCGGCCTTCTGGGTCTCGGGTTCTCCAAAAGAAGGGTTGAGAAAAGGGTCAAATCCAAAATCGTTACACGCTTATTGTGCTGAACCCTGCTTTGCGGGAGTGTATATGAACTGTAACGAATCACCATCTCTCAGCAGGTATGCATCTATATTCTCATTTGTCCGCTCGCCGTTTATGGCCCAGGCCCACCTGCCTGCCTCCGAGTTCGTGAGGTTGCCTATCCCGGTCAGCTCGATGCCCTGCTCGTATATCTTGTAGTCGACGTATGCCACATCTTTCAGCGCGTCGAGCGCGGTGCGGCCCGGCGGGAAGCTGATGGAATACCAGTTGGATACGTTGCCGTCGTCTATTATTATGTCAGCCCTCCCGGCGACCTGGACGATGAAGCCCGTCATAGTGCCGTACTGGTTCCAGCCTATGAAAAGCGCCAGGGCGATCACGATGCCAATCAGAAGATACTTCGCATCGCTTTTGAATATAATGTAGTTCAAGTCTGACATAATACCACGCGATTTCAGATTAACTTTTCACTCCGTTAATTTCCCGATATCAATTTTCATCCTGGTTCTGTATTATTTTTCGCGGAAGGCGTTAAAAATCCAACCCCTTCACGGCTTTGACCCCTTTCCTGAAGGGATGCTTTATATCCTTCATCTCGGTCACGAGGTCGGCTACCGCAACCACTTCTTTCGGAGCCCCTCTGCCCGTGAGTATGACGTGCGTCTTCTTCGGAATCTTCCTGAGCACCGCCATAACGCTTTTCGTGGTGATTAGCCCTGCATGCATCGCGACGTTTATCTCGTCCAGCACCAGAAGGTCTGGCGGGTTGTCGCTCAGTATGCTCCCGGCGACCTTAAGGGCAACAGCGGCGGATTTCTTGTCCTCTTTCGAGGGTTTCTTCAGGTTCACGAAGCCATCCCGGCCGAACTGGAGAAGGTCAAATACCCTGGCCTTCCTCGAGAATATGGCCTCCCCTGTCTCCCGGCCCTTCATGAACTGGATCATCACCACGCGCCCGCCGTGGCCGGCAGAGCGCATGGCCGTTCCGAGCGCGGCAGAGGTCTTGCCCTTCCCGTCGCCGGTGAATACGTATATCATGCCCATGAGAATAAGATGTGGGTAAGATTAAAAAGAGCGCTAAGGAAGGAATCCCAATGCCCATTTTCTGAGGAACCCCATGACCCCATCGCTGTACATCAGATCAAGCTTTACCGGGGTTATCAGCTCGCCTTCCCCTATAGTATCAAATATC
>Ga0315274_10015214_pt1 | contig 10903 bp, 6 predicted proteins | sample YL17G02_20_MG_FD_203700 | JGI IMG/M metagenome (GOLD analysis project Ga0315274, IMG submission 203700) | Sediment microbial communities from Yellowstone Lake, YNP, Wyoming, USA - YL17G02_20 | ecosystem: Environmental > Aquatic > Freshwater > Lake > Sediment | place: USA: Wyoming | collected...
CCAAGTTTGACGTGATGGGGCCAACCGCGCTGGTCGGCTCCAGCAACTTTACTTATCCTGGCTTGCACGATAACGTCGAACTGAACGTGCAACTGAGAACAGGCGTTGATGAACTACAGGCGTGGTACGAGCATTACTGGAGCGAAGCCGAAGATGTAACGCCCGACATCCTGCGTGTGATGGAACACCACACACGCGAATACTCTCCGTTCGAGGTTTACGCCAAAGCCCTGTACGAGTTTTTCAGGGGGCACGAATTGACGGCGAGCGAATGGGAGCGGGCCGAATCGCGGATGTATCCTGTGCTGGATACCTATCAGCGCGAGGGCTACCACGCCTTGATGAAAATTGCTGAACGCTACAACGGCGCATTGCTGTGCGATGGGGTCGGCCTGGGCAAGACCTTTATTGGCTTGATGTTGATTGAGCGATTGTTGTTCGACCGCAAGCGCGTTGCCCTGATTGTCCCCAAAGCGGCTCGCAAGCCGGTGTGGGAAAGCAAACTCAAACGCTATCTGCCTGGCCTCGTTGGGGCGTATAGCAATCTCGCCATCTTTAATCACACCGACCTTTTGCGCGGAGGCGAGTTTACCGATTTGATGGACGAGGTCAAGGAAAAGGCCGATGCCGTCATCATTGACGAAGCTCACCACTTTCGCAATCAGGCGTCCAAGCGACATCGCAAGCTGTTCGATATGCTGGATGGCAAACAGGTCTTTTTGATTACGGCTACGCCAATCAACAATAGCCTGCTGGACTTGCAGCACCAGATCGAGTTGTTCTCGCGTCGTCAGCCTGACTATTTCAAAGCCGCGCCGCTTGGCATCCACTCGCTGCCTGGCTATTTCCGCAAGCTGGAAGCGGCGCTGGAGCAGCTTGCAGGCAATGGAAACGCCGACCCCGAACTTTCGATGGCCGAAGCTGAACGCTTACTCGCCAAAGACCCGCTGACCCAGGCGCTGGTTATCCAGCGCAGCCGGGCGTATGCCAAACAGAGCCAGGTGCAGAGCGGCGGCGCGGCAGTTACCTTTCCCCAACGCGAGCCTCCGCAGGTCGGCAAGTATTCACTGGAAAAGACGTATGGCGGACTGCTTGGGCATTTGAAGGATGCCTTTTTTCGTCCTGGCAAACCGCCCTTGCTTTCGCTTGCCATTTACTATCCGTTGAACTATTCCACCCAACCCGTCGAGACCCTGGACGATTTCATGCGAGGCCGGCAGATGCAGGTCGTCGGCCTGATTCGCACGCAGTTGCTCAAACGGTTCGAGAGTTCAGCCAAAGCCTTTGAGGCGACGTGCGAGCGGCTGTTTCTCAAATTGCTGGCGTTCATCACGGTGAATATCCAATCGGCGGCGAAAAAGCACGAGCTGGAACGCTGGCTAGACCAACGCACGGAGCTTTTGGCGCGCATCAAGGAGCATCAGGCGATTGTGGATGAACAAGATGCCGAGGACGACGTTCTGCCGCCCGAATTCCTGGAAGCGGCTGACGTGCTACCCCGCTCTGAATACAAGGTTGACGAGATTTTGGATGAGACGTATCTTGACCTGGGAGCATTGGAAACTTTTCTCAATGACTTGCGCGGCTTGACGTCGGCGCGCGATGACAAGCTCCAAGCCCTCGTCAAACTGCTCAAGACACATCCCTTGCTGAAGAAACACAAGGTATTGATTTTCAGCGAGTTCATGGAGACCGCGCACTATCTGTATGAGGAATTGAGCAAGGCAGGCATCAAGCCGATTGACCTGGTACATAGCGGCGTCGAGCGTGATCGGGGCGAAATCATCACAGCCTTTTCGCCTTATTATAACGATTCGTCCAGCGCGAAACTGGCCGAGAAGGGTGCGCGCGAAACGCGCGTGCTGGTCTCGACCGACGTGCTGTCCGAGGGCTTGAACTTGCAGGACGCGGCCCTGCTCATCAACTATGACTTGCATTGGAACCCTGTGCGACTAATGCAGCGCATCGGGCGCGTAGACCGCCGACTTGACCCACAAGTCGAAGGGGCCATGCTGGCCGACCATCCTGAATATCGAGAGGCACGCGGCAAGGTTCATTTCTGGAATTTCCTGCCGCCGGGCGAACTGGAAGACTTGCTCAACCTGTACAAGCGAGTGGCGAACAAGACGCTGAGAATCTCCAAAGTGTTTGGGATTGAGGGCAAGAAACTCTTGACGCCGCAAGATGACTATGAGGCGCTCAAAGAGTTCAATCAGCGATACGATAATGTCATGTCGCCTTTAGAAGCGATGCGCCTGCGCTGCCGCAAACTGCTAGAGGCTCACCCTGGACTGGAAGACAAGCTGGCGCATTTCCCACTGCGCGTCTTTAGCGGGCGTGAGCATCCCAAGCCGGATACGCGGGCGGTGTTTTTCTGTTACACGCGGCCAGCCAAAGACGCAACAACCGGCCAATGGATTGAAGAGGCCGGAGATATTCAATGGTATCTTTATAACCTGGAGACCGAAAAAATCATCGAGGACACCGAGCAGATTGACGAGGTGATTCGCTCGACTTCCGACACGCCTCGCCGCCGCGCCATGTCGGGTGAATCGCTCGCCGCCGTTCGCAAGAAGGTAGAAAAGCACATCGCTAACACTTATCTCAAATCCGTGCAGGCCCCGGTCGGGGTCAAACCGGCGCTCAAAGCGTGGATAGAGTTGAGCGGGTAATCATTGCAACGGTCAGAAAAGTGGGCTACAATAGGACTGGATGGAGGAGGGCAATATGACCACGACGACGGTTGAGATGCGTTTGACGCTGGCGCAGGACATGGCCCAAAAGCTGCGCGAAGCGGCGCAGACGCGCGGCGTGACAGAAGAGGCTGTTGTTCAACAAGCCCTTGATTTGTTGTTCGGGCTTGAAGACACGCCCCTGTCAAAAGATTACCGGTTCTCGGTCGCCACCTTGCGGAAGGACTGGGAGGCCATGCCGGAAGACTGGATCGCCGGCGAGGTGAAGGATGCCGTACCGGCGCGGTGATGTGATTGCAGTGCCCTACGACTATAGCGATCTGACCGGCGGTAAAGTGCGCCCGGCCCTGGTCATCAGCCGTGATGCGTATAATGTGACAGGCCCCGACGTGGTGGCGGCGGGGATAAGCACACAGGTGGCCCGCGCCGGGCCATACGATCATGTTCTGGCCGATTGGGCCGCGGCCGGATTGCGTTACCCTTCGCTGATCCGGGGGCGGCTGTTGACCATCGAGCAAAGCCTCATTCGTCGTACCGTCGGACGATTGAATCCCACCGACCTGGCCGCGTTTGAAGAAAAGCTGGCAACCCTTCTTTTGAGTGATTCGACCGCCGCCGATTACGTGCTGACGCGCATTGACCTGACCACCTTGCCGGGGCGGATCGCGCAGGCCCTTGCGGAAAAATCATCGCGGGCCAGCCTGATCCTGGCTGCCCGTGGCAATCCTGCGATTGACCTCGCCCGGCTGCGCGCGATTCTCCTGGCCGAAGCCAGGCATTAGTGTTCTACCCTCACGCAACAAACCTGCCCCGCTAGCCCGATCCCCTCATCACGTCCAGAGGGGGGCAGGCCGCCACACTCGGCGACTTTTTCGCGGGGCAGGAGAAAGCCTTGCGGTTTTTTGTGCTGACACCCTATTAGCACGGCTGACGACGGGTGTCAATAGACCCAAACTTGATGAGGCACACCATGTCACCCATTGACAAAGACTGCATCCGCCGTGTCCACGACCGCGACACACTGATTGGCTTTTTGCGCGACGAGCTGAATTGGCCCGCGCCGCCCGACCTGCCCGCCGAGGAAATGTTTTACGATTACGCGGCGGACGAGCTGCGGCTCGACCGCAAAACGGCAGAGCGCGTGACGGTGCAGCAGTTGGCGAATTTTGCGCCGGGCCAGCCGTGGGGCGTGTTCCTGTTAGAGACAGCCTCGCCCAAGCTGTATTCTACGCAACTGCGCCGCGTCTTGCGCGGACTGGCCCCGACCGCACGCAGCCAGCGCGCGAGTCTGCCCGCCTGGCCGGCGCAGAACCTGCTCTTTATCGCCACGCACAATTATCAACAATTCACATTTGCTCACTTTCGGGGCGACCGCGCCGCAACGGCTCGCCTGAGCGCGTTTGGCTGGGAGCGCAACGACGCGGGGATGCGGACGCTGTGCGAGTACAACTTGCCCCCACTCGCCTGGCCGGAGGACGTGAGCGACCAGGACGGATGGCTGAGCCAGTGGGACGATGCCTTTGACGTGGAAGCCGTCACGACCAAGTTCTTTTGCGAGTTCCGCGACCTGTTCGAGGATGTCAAAGCCGGCTTGCCCAAGTCTGTCAAAGCGCCGGCCGACCGCCACGCTTTTACGCAACGGCTGCTCAACCGTCTGCTGTTCCTGTGCTTTTTGCAAAAGAAGCGCTGGCTCAAATCGCCCGACGTGCCGCACCCGCGCACGACGTATCTGTTCGACCTGTTTGATTTTGCGCTGTCCGAAGGCGAAGCGTTTTACGCCGACTATTTGCACGACCTGTTTTTCAATGCGCTCAATCGCCCACCGGCAGCTTATGATGACCGCGAGCGAGACCGCCTGGCGCGCAAGTTGGGCGCCGTGCCGTTCCTCAACGGCGGCCTGTTCGACCCGACCGATGCTCTCGACGCGCCGGGCGCGGTGGCGCTGCCGAATGACCTCTTTGAACTGATTCTGGGCCAAGATGGATTGCTCCGCCGTTACAACTTTACCGTCACCGAGTCCACGCCGCTCAATCAAGAAGTGGCGGTTGACCCCGAAATGCTGGGCAAGGTGTTTGAGACGGTGGTGCTGACGAGCGAGCAAGCCGCCGACTATTCAGCGCCGAACCTGCGTAAAGCGACCGGCAGTTACTATACGCCGCGCATCGTGGTGTCGTTCAACACGCGCGAAGTTTTGCAAGCGTACCTGGCCGCGCGCGTGCCGGGCCTGGCCAAGGCGCGGCTGTCGCAATTGATGGAGATTGACGCGGCGGGCGGCTTGAACGACGAGGCGCGGGCGCATCTAAAGCAGACCCTTTCGCAGACGGAAGCCGAAGCCATCCGAGCACAGGTACGCACACTCAGAGCTTGCGACCCCGCCATCGGTTCGGGCGCGTTTGCGCTGGGCCTGCTGCACGAACTGGTCAATCTGAATATCCTGTGCGAGACGGTCGAGCGAGGCCGCGACCCGCGTCTGAGCCAGCCCAACCTGGTGTTCGACCTGAAAAAGCGCATCATCGAGGAAAACATTTATGGCGTGGACTTGCAGGCCAAAGCGGTCGAGATTTGCAAGCTGAGGCTGTGGCTGTCGCTCATCGTGGATTACCAGGTGGACGTTGACCTGGACGATTGCACCGCTCACCAATTCGAGCGGGCCCTCGCCCAGATTCCGGCCCTGCCGAATCTGGCCTACAAAATCCGGCGGGGCGATGCGCTGTTGGATTTGGTGCGCGGGCAACCGTTCCGCCTGCAAGACATCAGCCGCAGCGAGGCGATGCAGGATGAACGCGCTGCGCTGGAAGAGACACACCGCCAGTTCTTTGGCGCGCAAGACCCGAACGAAAAGCGCCGGCTGCGCCTGAACGCGCTGGCGCATCGCACGCGGCTTACGCGCCTGCAACTGGAACACCAGCGTGCCAATCTACTTGGCTCTAAACGAGTTCAACTCGAACTGGTGTCGCTTGAGCGCAAAGAGACCAAAGCCGAAATCCAAAAACGCGCGGCGGAACTGGCCGCGCTCGATGCGGCGCTGGCTAAAGTGAAGCAAACCGAGTCGGCGCTCAAAACGCTCCAGGGCAAGAAACGTTTGACCTCAGAGGATGACGACGCGCTGACCGAACTGGAAGCCGCCAGCGAGGACGAGGAAATTACATTCGCGTGGGAGTTGGACTTTCCTCAAGTCTTTGCCGTGAAGCAGGAACCCATCGCGAGCGTCAAGGGCGCGATGCTTGCCATCGTGAACCAGACGCCAGGGCAGATGGAACTGCCTGTGCACGAGATTGAGCGCGGCGGCTTTGACATCATGCTGGGCAACCCGCCGTTTGTGACGGCGCGCAGCGCAGAAAAGCGTGAGCTGTACCGCGAACGCTGGAAGGAAACAGCCTTTCTCAAATTCCAACTCGTCGCGCCGTTCTTTCAACGCTCGTTCAGCCTGCTCAAGCCGGGTGGTCACCTGGGCTTTATCGTTTCCAACGCCTTTGCCAAGCGTGAGTTTGGCAAGCCGCTGGTCGAAAACTTTTTTTCCACCGTTGAATTGCAGAAGGTCGTGGACTGCTCCGGCCTGATGTTCCCTGGACACGGCACGCCTACCTGCCTTGTTTTTGGACTAAACCGCCAACCCACTTCCGGTTCGGTTATCCGAGTCGTCGCCACGCTCCCCGGCGGCGGCGACTTGCGCACCCCGCCCGAACGCTCGCCGCTGTGGGAAACCTTGCAAGCCCATCACGACCAGCCCGGCTACAGCGATGAGCACATCATGGTGGCTGACCGCTCCCGCGCAGAGATGGCAAAGTGGCCGTGGAACCTCGACACCAGTGCCGAGTTGACGCGGCACGCAATGGGAATTGTGCCGACCAAGCAACTCGCCGATTTGATTGAAGGCGAGGTCGGCGTCTGCACAATGACGAATGAAGATGAAATCTTTCCGATGCTCGCTGATGAAGCCCGTCGGTTCAACATCCCCAAGCGTCTGTTACGAGTATTCCAGGAAGGTGATGGGATTCGAGATTGGTCAATGGAATCGCCCACACTTGTTCTTGTCCCCTATGACAAAGACACTCAAATCCTGCCAGAAAAAGAACTGGGAACTGCTCTTGACTACCTGTTACCTTATCGCAAGTCACTGTTTGAGCGGCGCAGTTTTGGAAACAAGACGTTCAAGGAATTGGGGCGTCCCTGGTATTCATTCGAGCGCATGAACGTCAACAAGTATGCCAACCCGCGCTTTGTGGCTTTTGGCGAGATTGCCACTCATGCGCACTTTGTCTTTCATGCAGAGGAACGCGTTTACAAGCAAACCTGTCAGACCATCAAACTTCCGTCAACTTCGTCTGATGACCACCACGCCCTGGCGGGCTTGCTCAATTCTAGCGCGGCCTTGTTCTGGCTCAAGCAGATCTGCTTCAACAAAGGCGCGGGCGATGAAGAAGAACGTGACCGCTTTGTGTACGCGGGTGGCAAACTTGAACAACTCCCTATTCCGTCCGTCATCCTCGACGCCGGCCCCTTGCGAGAGCGGCTCACTGCGCTTTCGCAGGCGTGCTGGGAGCGTGGTCAGCAGATGCCCAGCCTGGCGTACAAGAGACTGTTCGAGCGCGACGGCGAAGCTTACTATGCGTGGAACAGCTCGCTGGCGGGATGGGTGAAACCGTGGAGAGTGGAGAGTGGCAAGTGGAGAGACGCCCAGGCGCTCTTCAAGGCGCGGGATGCTTACACCGCCGAACGCGGCCGCTTGCGCGCCGAGATGATTGGGCTGCAAGAAGAAATGGACTGGCTGGTGTATGCGGCGTATGGATTGACGAAGGACGAAGGACAGAGGACGAAGGACGGGTTGCCAGAACCATTGGTGTTGGGAGAAAGACCGTTCGAGTTGCTACGAGATGGCAAGCCGATTCCGGCGCATTTTTCGCGGGAGCGGCGGGCGCTGTGGCAGGCGCGGATGAAGGCGATTGAAGAGAACGAGCACATCCGCCGCATCGAGCAGCCGGTGTACAAACGCCGCTGGTATCGCAAAGAAAGCGACGAGCGCGAGTTCCAACGCGCATTCGAGTGGTGGCTGTTGGAAAAGGCCGAATGGTGGCTGGAAAACAAGGCTCAAGGCGGGCCGGTCACGCTGGGGCAATGGGTGGATGCGCTGTGGCAAGATGAGCGCGTGCTGGCGGCGGCAGAGGTAGTGCAAGATCAGCCGGTCGAGCCGGGCGAGTTTACCAGGTTGGTCAAGTCTATTGTGGTCGAGTCCACCGTGCCGGATTGGATTCCGCCTGCGATGCCGTGGGAGCAGGTGGAGAAAAAGTCAAAGACCAAGGTTCCCGCGCGGGCGAAAAAGATTCGGGGCAAGCTCAATGTGCCACGGGAGCGGTTCCGGCTCACGGAAGATGGGGAGTATGTGTGGGCGGGGAAAGATGTGGCAGCAAGAACCAGCGAGCGTTCATCGCGATCCAGGAAATCACCCGGCTGATGGATGAGATTGACGAGGCGATGCCGGCGTGGCCGGTGGAGTGAGCGGCAACGGATGAGCAGCGGATAAACGGATAAAAGAGCGCTCCACGGATGAAACACGTGGGGCAACGGATGCCTTTTGCAAGCAGCGACAACCAGCCCAACCTGAATGCAGCCATGATTGTGCAAGTCCAGCGCGACATCGTGCGCCGCATACAAGCGGGCCGCGCCGGAATCGCCCGTGATTTTGAGGAAAGAGCATCTAACCTTTGACCATCGTGCTTGCACAGTCCAACATTGACATGAATCAGGAGGAAAACCATGGAACGCTTTCGATACCTCAGCCCTGAATGGGCGCAAGAAGCTCTTCGACGCCTGCGGCAAGAACTCGACGCGGACAAGATGAAGCACGTCACCTCGTCCATGCTCACCGTCTACAGGGATTGCCCCGACGGCCAAGAGCGCGCGCTGTACTACAAGTTTGTGGACGGCGTCGTTGACGAATTGAGCATCCGTGAGGGCGAGCTACCCGAAGCCGAGTTCCGCATCATTGGCGATTACGAGACGTTCGCCAAAATCTCGCGCGCCGAGATCGGCTCGCGGTCGGCGCTCATGTCGGGCAAGCTCACGCTCAAGGGCAACATGGTCAAGGCGCTCAGCCTGGCCGCCGTGGTGGATCGCCTGAACAAAGTCCTGGCGTCCATCCCAACTGAATACTGAAAAACCTCACCGCAACCCCCGCAAGTGCGCGGGGGCAGGCGACGCCAAGAACGCCAAGCCTTTGCGCTCTTTGCTTTTTTCTGGACACGGATGAACACGGATTTCACGGATATTTCAATTCTTATCCGTGCGCAAAGCGTCCGTGAAATCCGTGTCCGAATGAGAAAATCAGGAAACTTGTCGAGGAGTAGACAATGTCGCACGCGCAGCGTGATCCCTATTTCATTGACTTTCCACAACGGATACGAAGCGTCCAATCGGCGATGGGCGAGCAAGGAATTGACGTCTACCTCGGCTCGCGGCTGCGGACGCTTTCGTGGACGCTGGACGCATTCTGCCCGTGGCGCTCGTTCGTCGTGATCCCGCGCGAGGGGCTGCCCACCGCTTTCACGTTCGTGATTGACGCGGCGCGCGTGGCCGACGAATCGTGGCTGGATGCCGATCACGTCCTGGGCTATGCGCCGATGGGCGGGCAGGATCAGATCACGGCGATCTCGGACCTCATCCTCTCGTATCTCAAAAACAGCCAGGGCGTGGTGGGCATCGAGACCGGCATGGGCAGCTATCTGCCGGAGGGTCACCTCACGCATTACGAGTACGAGCGCTTTGCGGCGGCGCTGCCCCAGGCGCGGCTGGTCAACGCGCATGACATCGTTGATCGGCTGTCGCTCGTCAAGGATGAGGGCACGATCAATCGTTTCCGCGAAGCATCGCGCATCGTGGACATTGGGCATCAAGTCGTGTATGGTATGCTCCGCGACGGCGGCTACACGGGCATGACCGAAACCGAGATCGCGGGACTGGCCGCTTACGCCATGCGCAAAGCCGGCAGCGAGTGGGAATGGTCGTTCACGGGCGGCAACGAGATCGCGTCCGGCTATCGCACGGGATTCGCGGGCGGGGCTTGCACTCCGGCGACGCGAAGAAAACTGCAACCAGGTGAGCCCCTGATGATAGATATTCACGCCATGTTCAAGCTCTGCCTGGGCGATCACTCGCACAACTATTTGCTCGGCCCGGCCACGCCGCGTCAACGCTGGCACGCGGATAATTTCGTCGCGCTGGTTGACCGCTGCCTCAAGACGTACAAAGCCGGCATCAGCCCATCCAGGCTGGCCGACGAGATGATGGTCTTTTGCGAAGACGGCGGCTTTGCCGAGTACATGGTGCCCGGCTTTGAGCACGGCATCGGCATGATGGGCGACGAATGGCGCATCGGCCTCAGCGACGGGCCGTTCCCGTACTGGACGAATCCCGATCACGTCTACCAGCCCGGCGAGATGCTCATCTGCGCCATCCAATACGCCTGCCCGGAAGAAAACATTGGCTTCCGGTACGAGAATCCCATCCTCATCACGCCGGATGGCTGCGAGGTGATGAGTAAGTTCCCGCTGGCGATTGAGGAAATCTGACGAAGGACGAAGGACGGAGGACGGAGTGGGCGGTCGGTCGTTCGTCCTTCGTCGTCCGTCTGACTAAAAAAGGCGGTGAGCATGAGTGCCATTCAGGTGAACCTGGATTTGCTGCGCGAGTTCGAGCGAGGTCTTGACCCGCAGCATCCCGAGCGCAGCAAGATTCCTGCGCGCGTTTTGGGCTATGGCGAAATCAGCACCGTTTTTGAAATCCAGGCGGAAGGAATGCGCGGCCTGGCGTTCAAGCGGCTGCCTCTTTTTTATAACATGGAAGAGGTGGAAAAATATCGCGTCGCCTACGAGGAATACCAGCGCCTCCTCGAAAAAGAGATCGGCCTTTGTCTCCCCCTGCATAGCTTTGCAGCTTTTCTCGGCGAGAGAGGCCGTCCCGTCTTTTACATCATTCAGCAACAGTTGCCCTCGGCGTCCATCGGCCATCACGCTTTGCATCTGCTCCCGCGTGAGAGGGTGACGGCGCTGGTCAAGCGAATCCTTCAAGAGCTGGGCAAGGTCTGGGACTATGCCCAGCGTCAAGACCGCTGGCAAGTTGCGATTGACGGCCAGATTTCCAACTGGTCTATTGAGGGCTTTGACCCCGAGCATCCCCACGTGGAAGAGGCTCAGCTTTTGTACGTGGACACCAGC
>Ga0315274_10015215_pt1 | contig 10902 bp, 8 predicted proteins | sample YL17G02_20_MG_FD_203700 | JGI IMG/M metagenome (GOLD analysis project Ga0315274, IMG submission 203700) | Sediment microbial communities from Yellowstone Lake, YNP, Wyoming, USA - YL17G02_20 | ecosystem: Environmental > Aquatic > Freshwater > Lake > Sediment | place: USA: Wyoming | collected...
GGCTTCGACGGCTTCGTTGCCTCCGCCGTCGCTCCGATTGCTACCGGCTGGAGCGACCCCTTGCCGGGCGGGAATCTCACCCGCTGAAGATGCACGCCTTTCACGGCGCACTGAATAATCCGGGATAGAAGGCTTCGCCATAGTTCAGCACCGCCCGCTCAACCGCAACCCGGTCATCGCTCATATCCGTGCTCCTTATTCTACCTTCACCGTTTCGCTCCGTCGCGTCGTCGGATCGCTTGGCATGGTGGAAGGGCTCGCCGACCTGGATGCCTGCCGCCGCGCCACCATTGCGCCGGCGATGGCCACCAGCGCGAGTATGACGATGAGCAATGGAATCCACCAAGCGCGCGGCGGAAGTTGCGCTCCGCGGCGCCACGCCACGAGTCCCCCAACGACGCCGAGCAGCACCAGAACCGCCGCAGACACGCCGACCCACCAGTATCTGGGGCTGGGCGGCGGCGCGTGAAACCGAGCCAGGATACGCTCGCGTTCCGCCGGGTCGAATACCGTCCCACATTCAGGGCAACGCGGCTCGGGCAGACCTTGGAGATCATAGCCGCACCGTTTGCAGGTGAACGCGCGGCGGTCCACAAGCACGACTCTGTCGCCAACGTACATGACCGCCATAAGCGAAACCGCCATGAACGAATACGTGTACAAGCGGCCCCATGTATAAAATCCCAGGAACTCCATGACGAACAAAAACACGGCGAGCCAGATTACGATAGCGATGATCCGTCGCGGAAGTGAGATGCCCAGCACGGACCCGCAGGCCTTGCATCGGAAGGTGCGCCACGCCGCAGTGCGAAACACGCGAAAGTAGGTAATTCTTTCACGACAGTTGGGACACTCGTGCAGCATGCGTCTCCTCCTCGAATCAGCCCTCGCGCCCCATCGCCGTAGGTAGGCGATCCAGAACTCCTGACCTACTGCCAACATAACCGTTAAAACAAGGCATTTCCTGGACAGCGGGTTCGCTGTTAAGGTGTAAGCATAGTTGGCGGCTATTTCCATCGGGCAAAGGGAGTTCGAGCAGTGGAATCTCGACGTTTCCGCTCTCCGATGTGTGCGCAGCGGCTCCAAGAGCCGTCACTTCAAGCGTCAGGCAAGTCAGGAGTTCTGGACTCCGAACGGGGCCCACTTGTTGCCCCACGAGCATGGTCGGCTCTATTTGTTCGATCGCGACGATCACCCACGTTGCGCCGGGCGTGGCGGCACTCGGCCGGATCTTGTTGAACACGATCACGTGCGCAACGGAGAGAACGACGACGGCTAGAGGCATGCGGCGCTGGTTCACGGCGCACACGTCAGGCGTCGAGATACAACTCGTATTCGTACGGATGCGGTCGCCGGGCCATCTCGATCGTCTCGTCGCGGCGCTTGACCGCAATCCAGTTCTCAAGAAAAGGCGAAGTGAAGACGCCGCCTTTGGTGAGGAAATGCTGATCCGCGGCCAGCGCATACAGAGCCGCACCCAGCGACAGCGGCAACGGCGTGATGCCCTCCCGAAATGCGGCGTCCTGCCGGGCAATGTCGACGTCAAACGGGCCGAAGTGCCGACTTCTGATGTCGATTTGCGAGGCGATCCCGTCCAGCCCAGCCATCAACATCGCCGCCAGCATCAGATACACGTTGCCCGTGGCGTCGGGTGGTCGGTACTCAATCCTCTTTTCGGAAGGCGAGACGGCGTACCGCGGAACGCGAATCGCCGCCGAACGATTGGCGATGGAGAAAAACAGGTACACCGGGGCCTCGAAGCCTGGAACCAGCCGCTTGAATGAGTTGGTGGAAGGGTTCGTCAATCCGGTCAGAGCGCACCCGTGCGTAAGCAACCCGCCGATGTAATGGAGAGCTGTCGGACTCAGGTGCGCGTACGCCGCGTCGCTCGGGTCGAAAAAGAGCGGCTGGCCGGCGCGATCCAACTTCTGATGAACGTGCATGCCGTTGCCGGCCTCGCCGAACACGGGCTTGGGCATGAATGTCGCGAGCTTGCCGTGCCGTGCGGCCACGTTCTTGACCACGTATTTGACGAGCGTCGCCTGATCCGCCGCGCGAACAAGATCCGCCAGACCCACTTCGATCTCGCACTGCCCGCAAGCGCCGACCTCGTGATGGTGATAGCGAACCGCCACGCCCATCTGCTCCAGAATCAAGCATATCTCCGAACGGATATCGTGCAGGCGTTCGGTCGGGGGCGTGAGCAGGTACGCCTGTCGAGGGGCCGCCGGCGTATTGGATCCGTCACTGCGGGCCTCCGACGACCCAATCTCTACTGACATGCGCAACGGTTCGTTGACGAACCGCAGGCTGTCGAAGACGTAGAACTCGAACTCCGGGGCCATCAGCGCCTGGTCCGCGATCCGAGTGGAGCGCAGGTACTCGACCGCCCGCTGGGCAACGGCGCGCGGGTCGCTCCCCAGGGGCTCCTTGGTATCCGCCCGCGCGGTCGTGCATAAGAAGCTCAGAGTTGGCGCGTGAAAGAACGGATCGACGAAGGCGGCAGTCGGATCGGGAATCGCCACCACGTCGCCGTCTTCCACGTTGGTGAAGCCCGAGCCGGACGAACCGTCGAAGCCGACACCCTCCTCAAAATACGACGCCGGAAAACGCGTCGCGGGAATGGTGATGTGGAGCCAGCGCCCGCCGATCCCGGAGACCTTGAGATCGACCATTTCCACGTGGTGTTTGGCGATATAGTCCAGGGCTTCGGCACTGTTCGAGAACATGGCCAGCATCCTCCGACAGCAGGGGCGGGCTTCTCAACCGCGAGGAACCCTCTTCATCGCGTGGGGCCTGCAATTGTCGTGCCGCAACTCACACCGTGTTCCCGACCCTTGGCCCGGACCACGCCACCCCTTCATCCCACCTTCATAAGAGGACAGAGGGGGCCGGTACCGGAGGGGTATTCGGGGTGGACAGGGCGGAGACATCGTGACGCATCCTTCTCCGACAGGCCCGCGCCCGTTGATCCTGGCATCGGAACTCGCCGGTCGAGCGCCAAGCTGAGCCGCCCCACCGCGGCCGGCGCATCGGCATTCCGCAACTCGGCGGTTGGCGCTTGCAGCGTTCAACGATCGTCCGCGACAGGCTCCATCTGCTCAGACCTGACACGACCCGTCGAGACGAGCCGTTCATGGCCGTCGTCTCCCGACTGGGAATCGACCGCCTCGGCAACGAGCGGCTGCTCCATCAGGCCCGCGTGGGCGTGACCCTCGTAGTGCGAAGAAAAGAACGGAACACGGTTCAGCACTTTCTCCTGAAACACCTCAAAGTACAAATAGATTACGGGGGTCACATAGAGCGTAATCAATTGGCTGACCGCCAACCCGCCTACGATGACCAATCCGAGAGGCCGCCGGCTCGCGCCGTCCGCACCCCAGCCAAAGGCAATCGGAACCGCTCCCATCACCGCCGCCAACGTTGTCATGATGATGGGTCGAAACCGGTCCATGCTCGCGTCGTGAATCGACTGTTCGGCGGTTTCGCCTTGGGCCACACGTTGGATCGCGAAGTCGACGATCAGGATCCCGTTTTTCTTTACAATGCCCATCAGCATGAACAACCCGATGAACGCATAAAGCGAAGCCGCCTGGCCAAACAGGTGCAGCGTAAGCAGCCCGCCAACCAGCGCCGTCGGAAGCGTGGAGAGCACGGTCATCGGGTGCAGGTAGCTCTCGTAGAGGATGGCGAGAATCACGTACATTACGAAAACGGCCAGCGCCATCAGGATGCTCAGGCTGCGAATCGTGCTGCGGAACGTCAGCGCCTCGCCCTGGAACTCGCCGCGAAGCTGAGGCGGAACGACCTCGCCAGTAACGTTCTCGATAAACTGCACGGCGTCGCCGATCGGCACACCGGGCATCAGGTTGAAGTTGAGCGTCACACTGGTGAACTGGTTCAGGTGGTTCACGGCCTGCGGACCGAGCACCTGTTTCCATTTTGCCACTGCCGACAGGGGAATCATGTTCCTACCGTCGTCACTGCGAACGTACAGCAAGCCGAGATCTTCCGGCTGCGTGCGGGCCGTGTCCTCGACTTCCAGAATGACCTGATATTGGTCTTCGGGCTTCTTGATCAGGTACACGTAATTCTGGCTGTACGCGTGGCGGAGCAGGTTTTCAATCTGCGAAGCCGACACGCCGTACATGGCCGCCTTATCACGAAGGATGTCGATCTTCAGGCTTGGCGTGCTCTGGTACAGGTCGGAAATGGCGGTGGCGAATAGTCTGCCCTGTTCCTGGCGAAGACGCTCGAGCAAGTTCCGGCTGACCGCATAGACTTCCGTGGCACTGATTCCGGACAGCGTGTATGCGAACTGCCCGGCTTGGTTGCCAGTAGCGCCGGTCGAGATTTCGAGCACCGGGTTGGGCGCAAGTACGGCGAAGACGCCCGGGACACTCATCGCGATCGCTCCCATTAGCTGCCCGGCCACCACCTGGATTGGAGGGCGCTGATCCGGCGAGTTCAGAAACGCCAGCATGAATCCCTGGTTGGATGACAGAAACTGGCTGATGCCGGTTGCGGTAAAGGTCATCCTGACGGCCTGGTTGGACTGCAATGCCTCCTCCGCCCGGAGTTGAAACTGGTGCATCTGGTCGGGTGATGCGCCTTCCTGTGCGATCATCAAGCCGCGGATGAACGAGCTGTCGCCGATGGGAAGAAAAGCCTTGGGCACAAGGAACAAGAGCCAGATGGTCCCCGCAAGGCAGACCGCCCACACGGACGCGGATACCCACCGGTGCCGCAGGAAAAACCAAAGCGAATGCCCGTATGCCGCGAGCACGCGCCGTTCGACCAAACCGATCGTTCGTTCGACCCACGTCTTCTTCGTCCCCTGTCCGCGCCGGCCCAGAAGCCGCGCACACATGAGCGGCGTGAGCGCCAGCGACACAATCCCACTGGAGAGGATCGCCGCCACGATGGTGACGGCAAACTCGCGGAAGATTCGCCCGATCAGTTCACCCATGAACACGAGGGGAAGGAACACGGCGGCGAGCGATAGGGTCATCGAGAGGATCGTGAAACTGATCTCCCGCGCGCTACGGACCGCGGCTTGGCTCGCGCTCTCGCCATAGCGCTCCATCCGCCGAACAGTGTTCTCGAGAAAGACGATCGCGTCGTCCACCAGGAATCCGACCGCCAGCGTCAGCGCCATCAGCGAAAGGTTGTCAAGACTATAGCCGAGTATGCCCATGGCGATGAACGTCAGCAGCAGCGACAAAGGCATCGCCACAACGGGAATCAACGTGTCGACCGCGCGGCCCAGGAAGGCAAAAATGACCACGACGACCAGCAGAAATGCGATGAAGAGCGTCTCCTTCACGTCCCTGACGCTACGCACAATTGATGCAGACCGGTCGTAGATCGGGACAATCGAGACGGATCCCGGCAACTGCTGGGAGATCTCGGGGAGCAGCATCTTGACCGAGTTAGCCACTTCCACGGCGTTCGAGCCGGTTTGTCGGAAGACGGCCAAGACCACTGTGGCCTTGGGCACCTCCTTGCCGCGGACCCAGAAACGCATTCTCACGCGCTCATCCTGCACGGAATCAACCGCGGTCGCGACATCCTTGAGGTAGATCGGCAATCCGTCCTTGGCGCCGATGATGAGGTCGTTGTAGGCATCGGCCCGGTCAAGCTGTCCTTGCGGCTGCAATAGGAACGTGCGGTTCGGCCCGTCAATCTGACCCGCACCCTGATAGGACGTGCCTTCACGGATTGCGTTTGCCAAGTCGTCGATTGTCATTCCCCGCGTGGCCAGCGCAGACGGATTTCCTTTGATGCGGATCGCCGACTTGGTGCCATAGACCGCGACCTGACTGACGCCGCTCAGAATACTAATGCGCTGCCCGACCTGGGTATTGGCCAGGTCATAGATCTGTCCCTGAGTCATACTGTCGCTGGTCAGCGCGACGTAGAGGATCGGCTGATCGTTGGGATTGGTCTTCGTGAAAGTCGGCGGACTCGGCAAGTCGATCGGCAGACGACCCGTTGCCCGGCTGATCGCCGCCTGCACGTCGGTCGCGGCGGCATCGATGCTCTTGGAGAGTGCGAACTGCAGCGTCAACACGCAGAACCCCTGCGTACTGCGGCTGGTGATGAGCTGCAGACCGGCGATTTGCATGAACTGCCGCTCAAGCGGCGTGGCGATATTCGCAGCGATAGTGTCCGGGCTGGCGCCGGGATAGCCGACGGCGACTTGGATCACGGGATAGTCGACGGCCGGCAGGTCGTTGACCGGGAGTCGCCAATAGGCGAGCGCGCCGAACAAAACGGCTGAGACGGTGACCACCACGGTCATAACCGGCCGACGGATAAAGAATTCGGAGAAGCTCACAGGTTATGTTTCCGCTCGGAGTTCGGCGGCGCTGGATCACGCCGAGGTCAAGAACGTTATTGCCCCCTGATCCATCGTCTCGCGTAAACCATCGCACTCTACGGCGCGCTAGGCCGGGCGACTGTGGCGACCTCGTTGATCACGTGGACTTTCCCACCGGGTACGACGCCGATGTGCCCGGTGATGACCACCCTCTCTCCGTTCTGCAAGCCTTGTTCGACGACGGTCAGTTCGCCCAAGCGCTGGCCGAGTGTAATCGGGCGGAGCTCCGCGGTGCTCCCCGAAGTAACGACGTAGACGTACGGGCCTTGTTGGCCGACTTGCTGGGCCTGCGCGGGAACGAGAACGGCGTCCTTCTTGGTGGTCAGAACCAGGCGCACATTTACGAACTGTCCCGGCCAGAAGTAATGATCGACGTTGGCGACCGTAGCCCGAAGCCTCACGGTCCCGGTCGCGCCGTCAACTGTGTTGTCCAAGAAAGTCAGTTCGCCTTGACGTGGACCCGCACGGTTCTCGCCTGCGACCCCCGTCGGCACCGGCGAGCCAAGAGCCATTAACACCCGCGATGAGTCCCCGGGGAGGTCAATTTCAACACGCAAACCTCGCTCCGGCGATTCGCCCAACTCCAGACCACGGGCGGCGATGTACTTCATAACCGTTCCCAGGTCGTTGTCCGTCACGGTGAACTCGACGTAGATCGGGTCCAACCGCCGAATGACCTGAATCGGTGCGTCGTTCGCCTTCACGACATTGCCCGGGTCGACCGATCGCGCGCCGGCGCGCCCGTCGATCGGAGAGAGGATCTTCGTGTATTCCAGATTCAGCTCGGCCGTCTTGAGCGCCGCCTCGGCTGCCGCAACCTTGGCCTCGGTCACGGCAAGAGCGACTCTGTCGCGGTCAAACTCCAATTGGTTGGCGGCGCCTTGAGACGCCAGGTCTTGCATGCGCTTGAACTCAATCCGCGACAGGTCCAGGTCCGCCCTGTTCTCCGTCAGCGTCGCCGCGGCGGCGGCCAAAGCAGCCTCAAAGGGGCGGGGGTCGATCTCGAACAGCGGGGCGCCCCTCTTCACGTACTCGCCATCGCCTACGTGGGTGGCAACCAGCTTTCCGCCGACCTGCGGGACGATCGACACGACCTCGACAGCCACAGTCTTCCCGATTGCATCAAGATAAACAGGAACATCCTGCGTAATCGCGGTCGCAAGCGTGACTTGGGGCGGAGGGCGCTCGGGCAATTGCACGGTCCTTCCATCGTCGCGTCCGCATCCGACGAAAGTCAATGCAGTAACGAACAAGAAGATCTGCACGGAGACACGCTTCCTACGCGCGCAATGAATGCACGGCATAACACCAATCACGATTCCGTCACTCCTGGTTCCGCCGGGACGGTCATTAGTAGCAGCTTATCGATGACCTTCCGGCGCAACTCTCTCGTCGGTACCGCGAGATTCAAAAGAGTGCAAAGGCAAAGCCCGTCCGTCGCCAGGCGCACAATCGTCGCCGTGGCCGGATCGATCCCATCCGCTTCGAGCCGAGCCTGCCACGCCGCGAACCGCTCTCGGAACGGATCGAGGTAGTGCGGGTCAGTGCCTGCGGCGGCCAGAAGCGCCGTATGAATCGGTTCTTCCTGAGGATCGGGCGGTTCGGCACGCGTGGTCAGGTAAGCGCGGGTGGACGCCCCAGCGATATGTGGATCGCCCGCGACAGCGCGATCTTGTTCTGAATCAAACCGTCTCGCCAGCCGCTGGACGACGGCGATGATCAGCGCGGACTTACATGGGAAGTGGTAAAGCAACCCACCCTTACTGACGCCGGCGTCACGGGCTATGGCCTCAAGAGTGAGATTAGCCACTCCGTCGCGTCCGACGACCTTCTCGGCGGAGTCCAGCAGCCGTTCGCGGACCGAGGGCACTGTGTCACTCTGCGGAAGCGGTTGCATCACCGCATTATACCGTCTGGACGGTACAGCCACAAGGGGGACCAAGACGTGCGACGAGAGTTCGGTTTCTCGGTCGCTGCGCGGTAGGTCGGGGTCGGGTGTCTCTGCCGAATATTTCCGTACGCCTTGTCAACAAAGGACTTACGAATCGCCGCCATTAGCACCGGGGCTATGGTCTCCCAGCCGTGATTGCGGCATCCGGAGGGTGTCAAATGGGGTTACTTCGCACGATGGTCCTCTTCGTCCGGGCCTTCGTTTGTAATCGAGTCGATCTTGCCGCCGAGAATCTCGCGCTACGGCAACAGCTCGTGGTTCTGCAGCAGAAGTCGAATACACCACGGCTGCGCAGGCGGGAACGAATCTTCTGGGCGTTGTTGTCCCGAATTTGGGCAGATTGGCGCTCCGCTTTGCTCATCGTGCAGCCCGACACCGTGGTTGGATGGCATCGGCAAGGCTTCAAGCTGTTCTGGCGATGGAAGTCGCGAGGGAAACCCGGACGCCCAAGCCCATCTTCAACACCGCGAAATCGTAAGTCTTTGAAAGGAAAGCATTTACGATCTGTGGTTTTTGGCTTGGCACTACACATCCGCTCACGGTCATAAGCCGCCGGTCGGTCTCGTAGTTACGGACAGAAACGCACCGTCGGGCCCAGAGAGACGCCTGCGGCCTGCAGGGCCTTGGCCGCCTCGCCGCGCGGCCGGCTGCGGATGACGAACGTTCGCCCCGCATTGTTCACCGTCGTCTCCTCCAAGGCGTCCAAGTCGCGCTTCAGATACTCCCATTCCACAAGCTCCCCCCGCCCGCCGGGGCGAGACTTCATCCGCCCTTGCAGCTCCTTCAACAACACCAGGGCCAGGAAGCTGCAGAACACGTGTCCGCAGATCGTCTCGTCACACTGGTGATAGACCGGGCGGGTTTCCAATACCGACTTCAACGCGCGGAACATGCTCTCCACCATCCACAGTTCCTTGTATTTCAAGGCCGTGTCCGCCGCAGTCAGCTCCGCATCACTCTGCAAAACCCACAACCCGTCAAAGCGGGCCTCCCGGCAGACTTTCTCCTCGTCGATCTCAAAACGCTTCCCCGCCGTCTTCAGGAACTTGCGATAACCCTTGTTCCCAATCAGCGATTTATCGCCACGCTTCAGCCGATCCCGAAGGGCGCCCACGATCGCCTCCCGATCCGCACGATCCTTGCGAACCTGTTCCTCGTTGCAGCAGACGATGTAGCGACGATCTTCAATGCGCACTTCCTTGATCTTCAACGGGGAGGGGTCTTTGCTATGGACCCGCGGACCGTACACTTCCTGATAGGGCCCCGCATCACCCAGCACTTGCTCGCGAATCTCCTTCACCGCCCGCAGGCGGGCACCCAGAATGAACCGCGTACTGCGCTGGGCCTTCTGCAGTTCTTCAATGGTCTGCTTGCTGATCATCCCCCGATCGGCCACGATGCAAATCCGCTGGATGTGGAACCGGGCCTTGAGCCGATCCACAATGGGGATCAGCGTCTTGGCATCCGAAGTGTTGCCCGGCCACAGCTCGCAGCAGATCGGCCGCCCCTCCTGGTCCAGCACCGCACCCACGACCATCTGCTTGCGGTCCGGGCGATGATCCTTGTTCTTGCCGTATTGACCGATGGTCTCGCCGCCGCGTCCCTCGAAGTAGATGGAAGTGGTGTCGAAGAACACCAGGTCCAACCCGCTGAACAAATCCTGCCGCCGGGCGAACAAGGCCTCTTCGATCAGGTCCTTGGTACGCCGCGCGGCGAAGGGAGTGGCCCCGAACTGCTGGTCGTCGGGTAAAGCCTCGCCCAGCCAGGCCATGGCGCGATAGAGATGATGCAACTGCAACTCCTGGGCCCCGGCGAGCGCATACCCTTTCCGCCACACTTCCGCCGCCCGATCGCTGCCCGGGTCGAAGAGCCGGTGCAGCACGGTGAGGAATACCGCCCGCTCCACCGAGAACTGAAACCGGCGATCGTTCAGCAAGGCGCTCAAGACCTCCGCCATACCCAGCTCCTGCCACAACCGCTCGAAGAGCAAGGGCGGACCGATCTTGATCGTTTCCACCGCCTCCGTCTGCCCACGCTCGTGGGCCTCCAGTACCGCGGTCCGTTCGGCGAAGCGGGCGCAGGAGGCGATCAGGGCGTCGATCCTCCCCGCGTTCTGCAGGACGTCGAGGCGTCCCAGGGTGGCGATCACTTGCTGGCGGACGTGACCGTCCACGCGTTCGCTGCGCACCAGTTGCAGATACTGGTAGGCCCCGCTCTTCTTGGCTCGGACGAACATTAGCAGCCTCCGTGCATCCCCGTGTGGTCTATACCCACTACAAATATGCACCAATTCTGCTGAAATGCAAGATAATTGTGGAGAAAAATGCGTCTCTGGCCTATTTCATGGCACTACGTTTTCAAACTCCGAGGCCGATTCTGCTCGAAAATCCGCGTTTCCGAGCAACCACGCGGGTTCACCTGTCCAAGCACTGTTGAAGATGGGTTTGACATCACGGTTCGTGAGATCGAACGCGAGGGCGTGAAGGGACATCTCGAAGTCACCTGGAAGAAGAAGGAAGCCTGGCGAGACTGGGCGCGACTCAGCGAAGGGTGCTACGTGTTGCGTACG
>Ga0315274_10015216_pt1 | contig 10901 bp, 11 predicted proteins | sample YL17G02_20_MG_FD_203700 | JGI IMG/M metagenome (GOLD analysis project Ga0315274, IMG submission 203700) | Sediment microbial communities from Yellowstone Lake, YNP, Wyoming, USA - YL17G02_20 | ecosystem: Environmental > Aquatic > Freshwater > Lake > Sediment | place: USA: Wyoming | collected...
AATCTTCATATATCTTTTGTTGGAAGGAATAGGATTCCAATTCTCGGTGGGCATTATTTGTTGTTTTGCGTATTTTCCTCCTGCTCTTCCGAGCCTCTTTGCCCGAGAGTGTCTAACGCTTTCTTTGTGCCACCCTGAACCGTTGTATTTTGCCATAAGTATATCACCTTTACTTTATGCTTATTCTTATCAGAGGGTTTTTTATACTTTTTGGTTTTTAAGGCTTGCCTCTATAATCCCGAGTGTGAGAACATCCTTTGCGACGCAAGTGCCTATAATGATTTTGTTTTCTACGTCGATGAACAACATTTTTTTTTTATATTAAAAAGCAGACATCAAAATTGATTAATACAAAAATAAGGAATCCTACAATAGCCCCAGCTAAAAAAATTCCTAATACGACTGCCCACCCTATAATATCCCCTTTACTCATTTGAATAGCTCGATTAGTTTTAGAACTGGTGCTTTAATGTTCATATCACAATTTATGTCTGTTGGTAATGGACAGAACCTGCAACTTATCTCACTATGCCAGCAAGCATTAGGGCAAACATCAGCATACCTTATTCCTTGTATGTCGCATCTCGCCCCAATATTTACTGGCGGTATTATCATAGCCAATAATAGGGCGAAAAGTCCTATTATGAAAGCTAATGTTATCAGTGTGCCTTGCCAACTCATAGGTTTCTTTTGTTGTAGTTCTTTTGCTTTTTCAGTTATTTTCTCCATATCTGCTAATCTTTCTTTCCCCATTTTTTTCACCCCGAATAATTATCGATTATTTCCTTCACTCCCGCAAGTAATCTTTCTGGGTTTATGTCTTCATTAGCGTATTCATCGCATAGTTCCTCAAATTCATCAAGCATTTCTTCTGTTGAGTCCTTTTCCTTTTTTTCACCCATTTTCTAATCACCTTTTTCTTGTTATTCTTCGCCCACATTTTTGGCAAATACCACAACCACAAGTAAGTCTATATCTACCCTTGCACTGGCAAGGCTCATCATCAACAGGCTCACACATAACCATTCCTCTTCAACATTTTCTTAATCAAATGATTTCTTAACTGATTTTTTGTTGGGTGGGCTAATGAATTCCCTTTATGCAAATTCTCTTTTCCCCACATAGGTTGCAGGTTCTCTAACGCCCAACAAAGCCGAAATTCAATATCGGTGGGTTTCTTGTATTGAAACCAACTCTTGGGAATTCGATGGTCAATATGAATTTTGCTCGATAGGTATTTCTTCCAAGTCATACCTTTCTTGAATTGTTTTTTAATATGTCTTTTCAGTTGCTCAGCAGAGTATCCAACAAGTTTGCTCCAACCATTATCTTTTTTGTTTTTTCTATCTTTTTTGAGAGCAAACCATATTGCCGTGTGCATATACAAAGCCAATTTACCCTTTGGAGTAGCATAAATTTTCTTATGATAATTATAGTCGTGTCTTTTTTTAACTTCTGGATTTCTTCTATGATAATCAATCACTCTTTGAATACATAATTTCCTATGATTATAATAATATCTTCGTTCTTTGGCTTTTACTTTTCGAGGGTGAAGTTTTCTATATTTTTTGTCTCTGTTTCGTCTTTCTGGTCTTGCATCACTCCTTTTTTGCATTGCTTTTACTTTATCGGGATTGTTTTTACGCCAAATTTTTGCCGTTTCATAATATTTTTTTCTATGTTTATGCCTTGACTTCTTTTTGCAAAGTCTATATTTTTCTGGATTAGCCAACCTCCATTTTCGAGCATTATCAATAATCACTTGGTATCTACATATAACACAATATTTTGCTTTGGGTGTTGATTTAAAGGAAATTCCACAAATCTTGCATTTTCGCTTTACTTTCTTCATAATGGGGGTGAGAAAGACACTTTTCTTTAAAAAGTTATCTCTCTTTACCACTCGAAAGTAATTATATCATCTAATATATATTTTCAAGCATATAGTTAGATAAATTGCCTCGAGGGTAATGTGAAGCGAATCTCTCCTTCTAATTCGATTACGTTCTGGAAAATCCATTGTTCAATTTCGTTTAGCCAAGCTGTTATTGTGTATTTGTAAATGTTTATGTCTGCGTATAGGGGGTTTTTGCTTCTTGTGAAGGCGTTTAGGAATGGTAGGTTTTTGTGAACGTATAGGATTAGTTCTATGCTCGTTCCCATTACTTCTTCTATCTGGTTTTTTATCTTAACATCCATTTCTTTTGCCAAATCTTCTTTTCCCATTCCATAAAAAAAAGCCTTTGTATTCTTGAATAAGTTGGCATAATAATTTGGGTCTTCCTTCGATAAAAGCCATATGCTATTATATCTTAACTCATTGACATCTCTTTTGATTAATCCCATTTTTTATTCTCTCGGAAAAGGTAGTTGTAGTTGGTCTTTGTTTATGTATTGTTTTAGGTATACTTGTCTGCTTCTGCAATAGTGTATTATTACTTCTCCGTTGTATGAACAGTTTTCGCAGGCTTTGTCTGTGAATAGCCATTCGTCTCCGTTGATTCTTTTTATTTTTACTTTTTTCAGGCATTCTTCAAGGTTTATTGGGTGAGTGGTTATTTTCATTTTTGTATTTTCTCTTTGTATTTCGGGTCGTATTCTTTTTTTGTTTTTCTTACAATAAATTTATCTGGATACAGAATAATGCACTCACAATCACATTTTACTGATAGGAACTCGTTTGTGTCTTTGATGGTTACGAATTCATTACATTTTGTGCATTTCAATTTTTTTTCACCAAGCGTATATGTTCAAAAAGGTTATTACGAGCATTATAAGGGTTATTCCGTATAGTAGTCTGTTTTGTGATTCTGTTGTTAGCAGGTATTCTACTTCTGGGTGGTTAGGGTCTGTGTCTACACTGGTTATTATTGTAGTGCTTTTTTCTGTTCTTCCCATTATCATATCTTCTTCTTGATTAGGAATCATCATTTTGTTGTTTCGTTTCTGGTTCTTTTTTTGTTTCAGCGTTAATTTTGGCTAATTTTTGTATTAATCTTCTTGCTCTTGCTTCTTTTATTTTGTTCAATATTTTTGAGGTTCTCTCTTTCAAGAGTATGGTGTAGGCTTCTTTTCCTATCTCCATTCCTATTCCTATCCATACAAAGCCTATAATCACTCCCAAAATAGTTATTATGTTGCCTATTATTGTTGACATATTTTTTATTTCCTTCCTACCTGTTGCATTTCAGGAACTTCATACAAAGCCTTATCTTCTACTCCTTTTTTGTGTCTGCTGTCGAGTGCTATTGCTTTGTCCACTATCTCCTTCATATCCCTTAACCCCTCAAAGAAGACCCCCCTCTCAGCTTCACGAAGTATTGCGTAGTCTATTTTTCTTATGTCGAGCATATCGCTGTTTAGATACCAGTATTCGCTTATTGGTATAAGGCTGTATCCGTAGAGTGTTACGTCTCCTACGAGTTCGTCGTGTTGGCTTGGTTCTGTTCTTATTACCATTGGTTCTGTGAATATTGATAGGAAGCCTTTTCCTCTTGCTATGAATACGTCTTGTTCTTCTTTGTCTATTTCGTATTGAGGTATTTGTTCTCCTCTGTCGTTTGCTCTTGTGACTACTGATTGATATTTTTTTCCTGTTTTCTCGTCTGTTTTTTCTTCGTATTCATAGGTTTTTTTTAATACTTGTATTCTGCAATACCCTATTATTTTTCCTATGTCTACTCTGCTGTGTCCTTTGTCTCCGCTTATGTATAGTTCTTTTAGGCTTTGTAGGTTGCATTTTTTTCCTGCTTGTATCAGTTTTTGTTTATTGACGTATGTCGGGTCGTATTTTTGTTTCTTGATAAATAGGTAATAGAATAAGTATGCTACCCCGAAAAGTATTCCGAGTAATAGGCAGGCTTCTACAAGGAACAACCCTATTTTTATAATGCTTGTTACCCCGAAAATAAACCTTATGGCTAATATGATTAGTATAACCACTCCTATTATTATAAGCCAAGTTCTTGTTTTATGTTGCTGATTTTGGAATAAAGCCATTTTTTTAGAATTATTTTCTTGGTATTATGAATCCGTATTGTTTGCTTATATCGTCTATTTCTTTGTTTATGTTCTCGTGTTCTGCGTTGAGTTCGAGTTTTGTTTTCTCTGGTTTATCGAGTTTTTTCTGTAATTTTCTTCTTTGTTTTGTGTTTCTGTTGTGTTCATCGATTAGTTTTGCAAGCTTTTTTTCTGCTTCTTTCTTTCTTTTTGTTTCTACTTGTTCTTGTTCTTTGATTATCTGTTCTCTTTCTCTTGGGCTTAATATTATTGGTTGTTGAAGGTTAGGGAATACTGGTGGTTGATAAGCTTGTTGTGGTGCTTCTTGATGCGTTTGTGGGGGTATTGGCGGGCTTAATTCTTCTTTTGTGAATACTGGCAAATCATTTGTTGTTTGTGTTCCTGCTGGTGCTGGTGTTGGAGTGTTTGCTGGCGTTGGTGCTTGGGGTGTTATTCTTGGTATTGGCGGGCTTAATTCTGTTTTCATAGGTTCTGCTATGAGTCCTATTTGTGTTGGGCTTACTGCCACTTCTTTGAAGTGCATTGCTTTTGGCATATGTTTCTTTTCTATTCTTCGTCTTATTATGTAATAGACAAGGCAGGCTAAAAGAATTGTTGTGAAAACTGCTATTATCATTTTGATAAATAGTTTTTGTGATAGTTCGTGTATTCTTCTGTCGAATTCCGCAAAGTTTTGTCCTATTATGTCTTTTCCTTCTGTTTTCACTGTTTCTATCATACTCGCTATTTTTTGGTCGCAGTATTGTTTTATCTCCATTCTTGTCTTTATGCTTTCTTGTATTATTGTGTTACTTATATCTGTGCTTGCTATTGATTGAGGATTTGTTGGGAACGGCGGTAATGGGGCTGTTGTGTTTGTTGCTCCAAGAATTATTTTTGTATTTAGAATAATTATTATTGTTAATAATAAGAAATAGGTTATCCTGTTTTTATCTTTTTTGGGGTGATTTTTTATCATTTTTTTTATCCGATTCTGGGGGAGAATCTTTTTTAAAAAAATAAGTTATCTATTACTTTTTTTATTGTCTTGTATTCCCTTATTTATATATTTTACCCTGTTTTTCTTGTTTTTTCACAAGAAGTTTTTTAATGCCCAAAACATTATTGTTATTGCCATTAATATTAGCCAGTAGTTGAGGTTGAATATTTCTATTCCGTAAATTGTTAGTTTTGGGTGGACATCTTTACATTGTATGCTTACGAATGCTTGGGGGTTTGTGTTTTGTCCTTCTCCGTATCCGTCAAGGTATAGTGGTTTTGCTCCGTTTTGTTGTAGTGTGTTGTCCCAGTAGTTTCCTGCTGTTATTCCTGTGCAGGTTTGGTCTTCGCAGACATAGTTTCCTGTTGATGATTGCCAGTAGTAGTGCATTGGTGGTTCGCATCTTCCAAAGTTTTTTGCTCCGCAGAACCATTTTGCGAGTGTTCCTCTTTCGTTTTCTGGTTTTATGTGTGCGTCTGATATGCACCATTTTTCTGGTGTTGTTAGGTCGTATGTATCTATTTTTGCGAGTGTGCAGTCTACACATCCTCCTCTTCCGTTGTATAGCCATCTTGGAACGGTTGAATTAACTTCTGTTCCGTTATCGTATATTATTGTGTATAATCCGTGTGGTTGCCAAGAGCAGTATTCTACTCCTGTTTGCAGGGCGTTTGGGTCGAGTATTTCTTTTCCTAAATCTTCTGCTTGGGGTATTTCTCCTATTAGTTCTGCTGTTTTTAGGGGGTTGAATCCTATGCTTACTGGCATATCTCCGCTTGTGCAGTATATTCCTATTATGTTGAATATGTAGGTCAGAAGTTGTGCAAGCAACAATATTATGAATAGGAATATCAGGAACAATACTGGTTTTGGTAATACGTGCATTATTCCTTGAAAGAAGTTTCCTATGCTTTGCATTATCCCGCCGAATACTCCTTTTTTATTTAAGAATACAGAACTATTTTTATTAGAGTATGCTGGTTTGTTGCTCCTTTTGGTTTTTTCTTGGCGTTTTTTCATACATATTTTATCCTCTCAATTTATTTATTTATTTTTTTATCTAACGTGACAAACTTCTCTTTATTATAAGTCCTGCTACTATCAAGAATACAAGCAGTAATACATATAGGAAGTTTCCGAGTATTAGGTCTCCTATTGTTGTGAATATTCCTCTCGTCATGTTTTTGAATATGCAGGTGTTTCCTCTGTTTATTCCTTGTGCGTCGCATAGTGTGTAGTTGAATCTACTGCATTCTCTTATGGTTAGTCCTACGCTACATCTTCCGCTTATGCAGTCTGTGTCTTGTGTGCAACTATTTCCTATTCCTGTTGTTGATAGGTTTCCGCATAGCCATACTCCGCTTAATGTGTCAGCACATTGTCTTGCTGTTGCTGGGAAGTATCCGTTTGCTCCTCTGCTTTGTCCCATTATTATATTAACATTTTTTTGTTCTCCGTTGCTTATGCTTGCGTATACGCTTGTTGTTTCGTATCCTTCTTTTCTTGCTCCCACTATGAAGCTGTTGCTTGGTTGAATATCGAATATGTATACTGTTCCTGAGTAGTCTGTTAGTCCGTATCTGCTTGCTCCTGTTACTGGGTCGAGTGTTGCTACCAATACTCCTTCGAGTAATGTGTTGTTGCTGTTTTGCACTGTTACTGTTAGTAGTGTTCTTGTTGTTCCGTTTGGGTTTGTTGGTTCTAATGCTCTTACATATCTTATGTTGTTTGTGTAGAAGTATTCTGTTTTTGTTGCGTATCCGTCTTTTGTGAATGTTGCTCTGTAATATGTTAGTGGTGTTAGTCCGTTGAAGTCTGAGTATCCGTTATTATTTGTTGTTCCTGTTGCTATTAGTGTCTGGTTTATGTATATGTTTATTGTTGCTCCTATTATTGGGTTTGCTGTGTTTCCGTCGATTATTTTGAAGAATATTGTTGTTACGTTTGTTTGGTTGCAGTTGTTTACTGTTATTGTGTCGTAGCTTGCTGTTGATGGTAGTCCGTGATTGTCTTTTACTATTATCGTTATTGTTTTTGTTCCTGCTGTTGAGTATGAGCAAGTTAATAAGTTATAGGCACTGTATGTTGTTGGTTGTCCTCCTCCGCTACAACTTACTCCGTATTGTAAGTAGTCTGCTGGTGGTGTTGTGTCTGGGTCGTGGGCTATTATTTCTATGTCTACTATTTGGTTTAAGCATATTGTTGTGTTTGGTGTGAATGTGTAATCATCTATTACTGGCGGATTATTTACTTGTATGCTCGTGTTAGTTTTTTCGTAGAAGAATATTTCTATTCTGTCTCCTGATGCCATTAATATTTTTCCTTGATTATTACTTTTTGTTATCTCCCAAGCTTTTGTTCCGTATATTCCAGATAGGTATTGTGCTACATATCCTCCTTTTGTTGCACTGTATGTATCATTGTTTCCGAAGTCGCAAACATATATTATGTCTACGTTGTTTCTTGGGTTGTATAATCCTATTATTATTTCGTCATTAGTTATTGCTTCTATGCTTTCTATTTCTTCATTTGTTTCGTTTGTGAAGCATTTTCCTGATAATATCGGATTTGAAGCGTTGCTTATGTCGTATCTTCTTATCTCGTCTTTTCCTGCTATGAATGATAAATAATCATTTTTAACATCAAGTAGGTCTCTGTATGCTCTTGTGCTTATCGTTTTTGTGAAGTCTATTGTTGAGGTTAATGTTTGTGTTATTGGATTCCATATTTTTATGTTTGTGCTTCCCCCTCCGTGAACATATACCCAGCCATCATATTTTATGCTTATGCAGGGTGCTGAATTCATTTGGTCTTGGAAGTCTGCGAGTGTATGATTGTATTGGTATATGTCGTCGTTTTCTAATCCTGTTCCATCTTGACATACATATGCGTAATCTAAACTCATTGCCGATACATCGTTTATTCCGTCGTTTTCGAGTATTCCGAATCCTTTATCAAAATCATAAATGAGTCCGCTTGCTTTTCTGTTGCTTGCGTTGTTGTATATGAATAAGTCGTCGTTTGTTCCTATGAATAAGTTGTCTGTTCCTTGTTTCATATCTATACTTGATATGCTGTTTGGGTTTCCGTTTCTTCCGCTTTGTTGGTTTATTGCGGTGTTTAGTCTGTCGTATATTATGTTTGATGGGTTGCTTATGTCCCAGCTCGCTATGTATATATTGCTTCCGTTTTGTATGCTTGTATAGGCGTTGTCTTCATCATAGTTTGTTATGCTGTATATCCCTGTGAATCCTGTGTCGTCTGGTAGCTTGAAGTATTCTTGTATTTCGTAGTTTGTTTGGTTTATTGTTTCTCCGTTTATTACAGTCCATAGTGTGCTGTTCGATAGGCTTGCGTTATTGTTTACGAGTGTTGCTTGTAGGTTGTATGTGTAGTTTCCTGCTTGGTATCCAGTCCATAGTATGCTGTTTTGGGTTATTCTGTATAGTTCTACTTCTGCTCCGTTGGGAACATTATTTAATGTTGCTGTTTTGTATAGTGTTGTGAAGTTCACATCCCATATTTCAAGTGTTAGGTTACTATTTACTGGCAGTTCATATGTTGCTTTCCCATAGAATATTACTTGGTTTCCATAAATTGTTTCTTGCGGGTCAATTCGTGGTATCACGGAGAAAGTGTATGTTGCGTTGTATGTTTCGTTTGTTATTATTCCTTGATATTGATATATTGTTCCTCCTTCTCCTACCGCCCATCCTTTTTTTGAAGTCATATCATAGCTTATCCATCTCATAGGTTGTGTTGTATTAACTTGATTTTGTAAACTTGTGCTTCCAAAAAAATATTCATTTAATGAAGAATTCTCATAGTTTACTGCCCATATATGCCCCCCCAAAATATCTGCACTCATTGAAGCTTGATTTATTGAATATGGCGGATAAGGAGTTGTGAAAGGTAAATTTATTGTGTCTTTATCAAACATACCTGATGAAACATTATATGAAGTGACATATCTTGCGTGCTTACCACAAGAACCACTATCATATTTTGTTCCAGTTAATATTTTTTTTGTGGAAGTATAATCAACTACTTTAAATAATGCTTTAGAAAGATATTGTGGGTTAGCAAAAAGACAGTAATCTATCCCAACCTTATACCAATTTGTTCCATTATAACCCATAAATCCTGCCCATCCAAAAGCTAACCATCCTCCCATAATTTCCTTATTACTATATATTGGTATTACAGGGTTATAGAAGCTATCAGAACTTTCTAAACTAAAAGATGAACCATCAAAATACCATAAATAGTTTCCGTTTGATGTAGAATTCCACGAAGCAGTATAACATTTACCATTTTCATCATAAGTGCAAACAAAATTAGTATATGTTCGGTATATGTCCCCATTAATATAAAAACTTCCTTGTGTTCCTGTGAATGTATGGCTGTCTAATAAGCTCCAAGAATTTGTTGCAGGGTTATATTCATTAATAGCTACACTTGTGCCTGTGGAACTATCTACCCACATACATCTTATTTTTGAATTGTTTGTTTTGTCGCAACCAGAGAAGGTGTCATATACTTTTACTCCCCCGCTTGGTGATGTTGCATTGTTCCAAGCAGTTCCGTTGTATATAATCCATTTAGTTCCAGTTTCGTTCCAATCAGTTGCTGTTTCTACCATTGCTACTGCTCTTCCGTCTTGTAATGCCCATACTTGTTTTAATGATGAACTTGTTGGGCTTGGGGTGTATTGCCCCCAATCTGTTGCTTGTGCAAGGTTTATTATTAATAAGAATGTTAGTAGGTAGGTTATTGTTTTTAGGCTTTTTTTTGCTTTGTCAATGTTTAATTGTTTCATTTTTTTTCTTATCCTCTTGCTCTCCTTATTACCCAGATAACTCCGAAGATTATTGCTATCAGGATTATTATTGTGAATATTATTGTTAGTGGGCTTGTTCCGAACCATTTTAGTCTGTATGGTAGCCAGTCTACGCTATGATAGACGGGGTTTATTGGTGTCTGGTATCTTATCGCTTGTCCAAGTGTGTTTGTGCATAATACTTCTATCATATAATTGTTGTCTGGTCGAAGTTCTTTTTGTGTGTAGTAAGCGTTTAGTAGTCCTGCGTTTGGTGTGAAGCTTGTTCTTGTTTCTTGTTGTCCTGATAAGGTGAATATGCTACTGGTTGCTTCTTTGTATTCTGGGCTTGTTGCTAATAGGTTGTTTCCTTGATAGGTATTTACTACGCAAGCGTATGTTTGGTTGTCTGGGATTGTGCATACTACATTCATTTTGTCGTTTAATACTGGTGTGCTATCTGCTGTGCAGTTTATTTGATTGGCGTATTGTGTGCAACTTTGAATGTATGTGTCGTTATAGGGATAATAATATGTTGGGCAGTCATTGATTAGTCCCGTCATAAAGCAACAAGTTGATAGGTTCAAGTCCGTGTAGGTTATTGTTTGTGTGTTGTTTATGTTGCATTCCGAGTAGTTTGCTATTATGTTTGGGTTACAATAGTTGCAACTTTCTGTTGTGTTGTAACTTGGTATGCAAGTCTCATTGCTACTCGTGTATTCTACCATCATTGTGTCGTTTAGTTGGCAAGCTTCGAGTTCTGTTCTTGTTATGTTTGCTGGACAGGTTGTGCAGTTGTGGTTTAGTCCTACATATATATAGGCGTTTACCATTGTGCTTTGTGTGTCTGTTATTCTTTCTCTGTCAAGAACAATAGGGTTGAGGTTTGTTATTCCTTCTGCTGGCTTGTTGTAATAATAATAGAATTGGTTTGGGTTTGTAGAGTTTTGTGTTGTTACATAGTCTGTTCCTTGTATTCTGAATTCTACTTGGTTTATGAATGCTGGGTTGTATGCGTCGCATTGAAATCTTATGCTTGCGGGGTTGCAGTCGAATGTTGTGTTTATGTCTGGGCTTGTGCAA
>Ga0315274_10015218_pt1 | contig 10901 bp, 11 predicted proteins | sample YL17G02_20_MG_FD_203700 | JGI IMG/M metagenome (GOLD analysis project Ga0315274, IMG submission 203700) | Sediment microbial communities from Yellowstone Lake, YNP, Wyoming, USA - YL17G02_20 | ecosystem: Environmental > Aquatic > Freshwater > Lake > Sediment | place: USA: Wyoming | collected...
TGCGGTCGGCGTAGGTATCGGTCAAAAGCGGCATGGCGTAGCCCTCACGCCGGGTCGTCCGACTCCCCGGAGACTCGCGGCGTGAGCATCCTACCCTCTTTGGTTCCGGCTACGCTGGGTTAGGGACTAAGGGACGAAGGTTCAGCGGCCTCGGTCGCGTCATCGCGAGGCAAGCCGTGTGATCGAGGCTACGGCAAGCTCCAACGTCCTTCAACATGGACATGCCCGCAACCGGGACCGTGGACATGTCCCTTGGCGATCCTGAGCCACTTGCTCCCGCGGCGGTCGAAGACGTAGATGTTGATCGGACCCGGCGGGGGCGGGATCTCTACGACCCGAACCGGTCCGGGATGAACGCGCGCCACTGGGGCCTCGTGCACCTCGACGACCCTCGGCGGCGGCGTTCTCCCCACCGCGACCATCCAACGCGTGCCGTCGAACACGTGCCCGCACCCGTGTCCGTGGTGGTGCCTGCCGCGGATCACCACGTACCGCGCGCCGTCGTAATAATGGACGCACGCCGGCGTACAAATGTGCCCCGGCTCGACCTGGACCACCGTCACTTGCCGCGGCGGCGGGTCGTCGTAGTAGTTAAACGAGAATGCGCCGCCCTGGCAGCCAACGCAAGCAATCGCCAACCCACACGTTACGAGAAGCTTTCTAATAACATTAGCCATAGCCGCCAACTCCTACCCTGGACAACGCCCAAAGCTCGCCCCCACCTATTCTTCGACACGCGGGACGGCTTCGCGTTAGCCCGCGAGTATCGGTCCGCCCGCAACCAGCTTCTTCGCCCGGGAATCCACCCGCAAGTTCAGTCCCTCCAGCGTCCTCGCACCGAGCAGCGATAGGTCGCCCTTTTCGGCGAATGACGACTTCGTCGATGGTGAAGTAACCATCCACTCGAATGATCGCAGACCCGACGCTCCGCGTGACCTGCTGCCCGTTGGCCATGACAAACGTGATGCCTTTCTTTTCTTGCTCAACACCGATTCTCTCGAGCGTCGTCGCGGGAATCCACGTGTATTCACGTCCTGACTCGACGAGCATCTTCGACACGATCGCGGAACGCGATCGCTCAACGGTGTTTTCGATCCGGCACTTGGTGTGGAACGTTCCCATGTCCGATTATCCGATCGCCGTCACCACTGTTTTGACCTCCGTGTAGTTGGCCAGGCCATATTCACCCAATTCGCGGCCGATTCCGCTCATCTTAAAGCCGCCGAAGGGAGCCGCGGTGTCGAACACATTGTAACAATTGATCCAGACCGTTCCGGCCTTCAGGCCCGCGGCGATGGCGTGGGCCTTGCCGATGTCTTTCGTCCAGACGGCGGCAGCCAAGCCGTACATCGTGTTGTTGCCCCGTTGGATGGCCTCGTCCACGTCCTTGAAGCGGAGCACGGTGAGCACCGGCCCGAAGATCTCCTCCTTGGCGATGGTCATGTCGTCGCGCACGTTGTCGAACACCGTCGGCTCGATGAAGTACCCCGCCCGGTCGATCCGCTTCCCGCCCGTGACGCAGCGCGCGCCCTCTTTCTGACCCGCGGAGATATACCGCATCACCGTGTCGCACTGTTCCTGGGAGACCTGCGGCCCGTGCGTCGTGGCGTGGTCGAAGGGGTCGCCGATTCTTTGCTTTTTCGCCCGTTCCGTGATGATGTTGAGCACCTGGTCGTAGACTTTATCCTCGACGAAGAGCCGCGAGCCTGCACAGCAGCATTGGCCCATGTTGAAGAACAAGGCGAAGTAGGCGAACTTCGCGGCCGTCTCCACATCGGCGTCGGCGAAGATGATGTTGGGACTCTTCCCGCCCAGTTCCAGCGTCACGCGCTTGAGGTTGGTCTCAGCCGACGCCTTGAGGATGGCCTTGCCCACCGCGGTGCTGCCGGTGAACGCGACCTTGTCCACGTCGCCGTGATGAGCGATCGCCGCGCCCGCCGTCGGGCCGAAGCCGGGGACGACGTTGACGACGCCCTCGGGGAACCCGGCCTCCATCGCCAGTTCGGCGATGCGCAGGGCGGTCAGCGGGGTCTGCTCAGCCGGTTTGAGAACGCTCGTGCAGCCACAAGCCAGCGCCGGCGCCCACTTGTAGGCCTGCATCAGCATGGGGAAGTTCCAGGGGATGATCTGCCCGCACACCCCGACCGGCTCGTGCCGCGTGTAGGCATGAAACGGGCCCGCGACGGGGAGCGTCTTGCCGTGAATCTTGTCCGCCCACCCGGCGTAGTAGCGGTAGAGCGACGCGGTGCCCGGCACGTCGCCGGTGAGCGAGTCGCGGATCGGCTTGCCGTTGTCGAGGGTTTCCAGGGCGGCGAGTTCCCTGGCGTTGGCCTCGATCAGGTCGGCCAGCTTGTTCAGCAGCCGCCCCCGCTGCGCGGGGGCCATGTTCCGCCAGCCCTTCGACTCGAACGCCTTGCGGGCGGCCTTAACCGCCAGATCGACGTCGGCCTTGTCCCCCTCGGCCACCCGGCAGATCACGTCGCCCGTCGTCGGGTTGATCGTCTCGAACGTCTTGCCTGAGACGCTGTCGATCCACTTCCCGTCGATGAGCATCTTCTGATTCTTCACCTTCGGCCGTGCAATAGGTTCAAGCGTTGCCGTCGTCATCGTTACTCCTTCGTGTCCTGGGACACCCGTCTGTCAGAGCCGCGACCGTGAGGGAGCGGACCGTTCGATTCCCGGGAGCGGAAGCGACCCGATCGTTTGTTTCTCGCGCCGCCCGATTCGCCCCAAGGTTACCGAACAGAGGTGAGTCTGACAACCCGGAGCGCGAGCCTCCAGCCTGCACGCGCCGTCATTTCTTCCGGAGACTTGACATTCGTTCGCGGGCCGTCTTATAATCCCAGTACCATGCGCCCGGAAGATGTACGCGAAAAGCTACGAAAGCGACCCTTTCAACCGATTCGGCTCTTCCTTTCCGACGGCGCCCAGTACGACGTGCGACACCCGGAAATCCTGATCGTCGGACGGACCGAGGTTATTCTTGGGTTGCCCGGCGGAAACGGCGACCTTCCCGAGCGCTTCGCGTCCATCGACCCGCTTCATATCGTTCGCATCGAACCCATTGACGGCCGGTCGTGACAGTCCCCTCAACGTCCGCCCGTGCTCCCGCGGGGGCGCGGTTCATCGCCCGCCTGTGTCGACGACTTTGGCAGACGAGACGGGATTCGATCGTCCGGTGATAACGACGCCGCCCGCGACTCACCGTCGGCGAGCCGCGGGCGGCCAACGCTTCACTTCCCCATCCCCAAACGAAAGAACCGATACGGAGTCTACGACCCTCCGCGCACCATCGCCCGCCGACGCATGATGACCACCGTCGCGGCCGCGGCGACCAACAGCCCCATCACGACCAGCCCCCATTGACTTACCGTGGGAATACATTCGCCGGTCGCTCCGCATGGGGCCCCGACGCGCCAGTGCCCCCCAAGAACGCTGCATTCGGCGAACGTGAGGTTCGGAACGCACGGGACGCCCGGCAAATCAGCAGGCTCACAACAAGCGCCAGAAAGCCACGACTTCTCGTCGCTTGGGTAGGCCTCAATCCCATCGACGTTGATCGTCCCGGCAAGCCCGCCAAGGTTGTCAGCAGCCCATGCCGTATTCCACGGGTGCCCGCCATGCGTCAGGTACGCAGGCGGGCCAACGAATGGAAGGACCACAATTTCCCCGCCGTTCCAGTTTGCGGCGGGTCGAATGCTGAAGATGATCCAGTCGCCCTCGTTCCACACGCCGTCGAACCAACCACCCAAGTCAAACACCATCAACCCATCGAGATCGACGAGGCCCGCGGCCCCAGCGTACGGATTCGGAGCAAGAGCGGGGTTTGCCACCGCTGCGGCAATCACCGCCTGGGGGACATACGGCGCGCCGACTCCGCCCAACGGCGAGAAGTACACTGAGGTCCCTGTCACTGCATCTCCGCTAAGCGAAAACATGTTGGCATCCCAACCCCCAACGGGTCCCCACAGCTCCAGCCCGTCAACGTCCTCCACATCCCCAGCTGGATCAGGGTTGCTAAGGTTGGCTTGTGACCACAGGAGCCCGAAAGCACCGCCAGGCGCCTCAAAGTGGACAGCGTTCCCCGGTAGGGGTGGATCACCGCCGACCGAGACAAGCAGGTCAGCTACGTTAAACACCACGCCGAAGAATAGAAAATCTCCGTTGTTCGCCAGCGCGTCGATCTCACCCGCCGGTCCGAGGAAGTCCATTATGTCCATCGGGCGACCGTCAGCAGGCGGCCCATCGAGCGGCTCGGTATAAAGGACCTGCAACGGGTCCAGAACGCCGTGGGCGCCACCGCCGGGAACCGCCATTTCATCGAGGTTATTGCTGTATTCAACCGGTACAACACCACCAGCGGCGACATTGCCTTGTGGTTGCACGCCCTGCTGCCCGAAGGCCGAAGCAGCTAAAGCAAGAACCAGTAGATTTGCCTTCCAGAGTTTCTCATACATGTTTGAACCCTCCATCAATCGTATGAAGGGCGGGCTTCGCCCGCCGTTAACACTAGTTTGTTTTCCCGAAAGGAGGCACACCCCTCCTCCCGATCAAAAAACGATGACGCCATCCGAAACCGTGTCCGATCACACCGGCGGGGCGCGGGGGTGGGGCGCGGGGGTGGGAGGGTTGGAGGGCCACAAGGGAAAGACGACCGACGATTTGAGATCGCAAAAGGATTTCGGCGTCGTCGTGGGCAACGGCCCACAGAGGACGCGGCAGCCGAAGGGGAACGCGCCCCAGAACCTCGACGAGAAGGGCGTTGACGTAGGCCACGAGGAAGGCGACGAGCACATACCCCAGCGCCCGGCCGATGTAGTCCATCAAGGCCGTATCGCCCTGGGTCGCGGAGAGCAGGCCGTTGTGCAGACCGACGGGCGCGAGGGCGAGTTCGACGCCCATCCAACCCACGCCCAGCACAAAGGGGCTGAAGCCAATCCAGCGGGTCACGTACGCCGCGAGGTAGGCGTAGGCGGCCGGGACGACGGTGAGCAGCAAGCCAACAACGATGGGATTGCCCGGTTCTGAAACGCCGCCGTTGAAAACGAAAAGCGACGCGCCCCACAGCGCCCCGCAGAGCATGGCCAAGATCGGGCGCAGTGAGCGGATGGCCGCAAAGAAGGGAGCCAAGGCGAGCCATCCGACCCAGAACGGCACGCCTGCCTGCGCCGCATGCGCGGTGAGAAAGGCGCTGCCCGACAGCGCGCCGACGAGTGCCACGACTATGGCACCGCGCGGCGTCGGCCCGGAGCGTGCCTGTGCATGAGAGCGTGGGTGAAAAGCGACGTAGGGCATGTGCTTGCACATGCCGACACTATCCAGAAACGGAACAGTGATGGTCACGGCAGGTGCAAGCACCTGCCCTACCAAGCTCAGGGTGCCAGTGGCACCCTTCGGACACACTTTCTTGGCGACCACGATCGGTCCTCCGGCCCGCGCTTTGGGCGTACGGCCTGAGGTTTCAACACGACGGCAGCAGCAGTCTGAAGCGAAATGATGCCCGGTGAGGGGAGGCCTCCAACGCCTCCGGCTTTTTCCCTTCACCTTGTTCGGGCGTGCGCTCGACCGCTCTCCGTCGACGCCAACATGCGGTCACCGATTCGGTCCACATGATCCTTCGTGGCTTCGCTCATCAAACAGCCACGACGTGTCGCTCGGTGACCTGCTCCGAAGGCCGCTATGATAAACAACTCGGGAACCAAACGCAAGTCTTTTTTTATTTATTTAGTTAGTCTACCTAATATCACAGCGCCACATGGTCCCGGACAATCGCGCAACTTATTATTGCACAGGGAGTTACAAGCGTGCACTCTCAGATCGACGCAGGAGTTGTCCCGACGAGTGGGGAACGGAAGGGCCGTGTCGGTCGGCCCCAAGTCCGGCCGGTCATCCGCGGAGGACACCGAGGACGAGCGTGTTGACGGTGCCGGTCCTTCGGCGCGACAATGTCGCCTGGCGCGGCGATCGAGGCTCGGCCCGGTGCTTCCGAGCATGCGCCGGACGTCGTTGGCGGGGGCGCGCGGCCGGATCCACGGTCGCCGCAGGGCCTACGGTTTGGTTTGAGCGATCCCGGACTTACGTTGTCCATTCATGCACCCGCTTCGATGCGCTCCTCGTTGGGACGCGTTTGGCTCCCGGCGATGGCCGCCACGCTTGCCTTGGCGGCGTGGATACGGTTCGGGGAGCTGACGGCGCGGCAGCTTTGGATTGACGAAGCGGCTACGTTCTACTGCGTTCATCACTGGGACGCGTGGCCCGCAGAGGGGCCGGACCGCGACCGCGAAGTGACCCATCGGGCGTACTTCTTCCTGCTGCGTTTGTGGACCCATGCCTTCGGCGACGACGCGTGGGGACTGCGGAGTTTCTCCGCGGTGATCGGGGTCATCACCGTCGCGGCGGTCGGACTCGTCGCGGCGAAACTGTGCGGACCTTGGATCGGTCTGGCGGTTGCGTTCTTGGCGGCCGTCCATCCACTGCACATCTATTACAGTCAAGAGGCCCGGGCGTACAGTCTGTGGTGTCTGGAAATCACGCTGCTGATCTATTGGCTCCACGCGGCGACTTCCACCGGGCGATTCGCCTATTGGGTCGCCTACGCCGTGGTGGCGTGGATCGCACTCAAAACGCACGACTACACGATCTTCTGGCTGCCGGCCACGGTTTGTATGGTGCTCGGCGCGCCGGCACGCGGCCGAGCGTTGCGATCCTGGTTCATCGCCCACGCCGCGATCCTCTTGACCATCGCCCCGTCGATGTGGTCGTTCCTGCAAACGCAGGTCGGCGGCGGATCGAAGAGTTGGATCCGGCGGGAATGGCTCACCTACCCGCCGTTGCTGGACCTGCCGAAATCCCTCTGGGCAATGCTTGCGTCGGGGTCTTACCCGAACTACTTGGGCCCGTTGGCGACCGTGTCACGCTATGACACCTCGCCGTTGAACGTCATGTCGGTTATCCTCATCCGGTGGGGACCTGCGGCCTTGATTGCGGGGGGATTGATCGTGGTCTTGTCGTCGCGGGCCGCGTCGCAACGACGTTCACGAGCCCCCCAAACTGTGGAAACCCCAATCGGCAATCGACAATCGGCACTTGTCCTGAGCCTCGAAGAAATCGGCAATCTGAAAGTGGCGGCGGTGGGGCTGGTTTTTCTCTTGATCGCGTTTGTGTTCTCGTGTGTGGTCTACCCCTCGTATGTCGTAGGCCGGTATGACCTCGCCGCTTGGCCTTGCGTGATGATCGGCACGGGGTCGCTGGTCGGCGCCTTGGCGCGGAACCTCGGCGGCGTCCGTCGGCGGGCCGTCGCCGGGGTGGGTGCGACGGCGGCGCTGGGAATGTGTAGTCTGTGGGCGGTTGTCGGCGCGCGGGCCGTGCCGATTCAAAATGACATTCCTGAACGGGCCCGATTCATCGTCGAGCACACGGGGGCGGACGATCTCTTCGTCTCCGTCTCCATGTACAAATGGTTTATGGCGTATGAATGGGAGCGATTGGGGTTTCATCCCAAGGTGATCTCCTTTCCGCCCGAGCATGACCGGCAGTTGGGATGGGAGGATGCGGAAGCGGAACTAACGGCGCCACAGCGCCTGGCCGCCGGCGTTGAGGAGGTCGTGCGGAGAGTCACGCAGACGCTGGATCGCGGGGAGCGTGTTTGGCTTCTCGCCCACGGCACGCCTCACGGCCCGCGGTGGGAGGTGGATCGGATGCTCTTCGCCGCGCTGCGAGCCGCGAAGATCGACATCGAACCGCTGGATGAATGGACGGGGCTGGCGCGACTGCAATGGCTATCCGTTGCTGGACAGCCATGACTTTCACAGCTTCGGGCGAGCCTCGTTTGGCCGCGAGAGACGGAATGTTCACGGGAGACGTGGAGTCGCAGACGCAGAACCGGTAAGCTGCTCGGTTGATCGTTCCGCCTTGTTCGGGCACAGGGCATCTGGGAAGTGTCGGCTAGAGACTCAGAAAAAGGGAAATCTCGGATGAAAGCAACGGGAGCCTCTCCTTTGCGAATCTATCTGATCAACCCACGAAACTCGTATATTTCACTGGTCAACACCAAACATAACCGGCTTAACAAATACCGGATCTGGAAGCCCCTGGGTCTACTTGTGCTGGCACGAGTGACGCCGCCCGAGTGGGACATCGAGGTGATCGACGAGAACCTGGGCACCCCGGATTATTCCTCGATGCCCCGCCCCGATCTCGTGGGGCTGACCGCGTTCACCTCGCAGGCGGACCGCGCCTATGAACTCGCGACGAACTTCCGCAGGCAAGGCATCCCCGTGGTGATGGGCGGTATCCATGCGACGATGTGCCGCGACGAAGCCCTGGAGCGCGTGGATTCGGTGGTCACCCATGAGGGCGAGGAGGTCTGGCCGCAGGTCCTCCGGGACGTTCGGGCGGGCACGCTCAAACGGGTCTACGACGGCTCGGACGTCGATGTGCAGAAGATCCCCGCGGCGCGGCACGACTTGCTGACCAAGGGCTATGCCTTTGGTTCGATTCAGACCACCCGCGGTTGTCCGCTCAACTGCAGTTTCTGTAGCGTGACCGCCTTCAACGGGAACCGCTTCCGGCTTCGCCCGGTGACAGACGTCATCGAGGAATTTCGTCTGATGAGCGAACGGAGGATTCTAGTCGTCGACGACAACCTGGTCGGCACGAGCAAACAGCACCTCGCCCGCACCAAGGAGCTGTTTCGCGCGATGATCGATGCCAGACTGGGAAAAAAGTGGATCTGTCAGGCCACCCTCAACATGGGCGAAGACGAGGAGCTCGCTCGGCTGGCCGCCGAAGCCGGATGTTTCGGCGTTTTCATTGGATTCGAAACGGTCACCGTCGAGGGGCTGACCGAGCTCAACAAGAAGTTCAACATTCGTAAAGGCAACGAAATCAGGACCTCCGTGCGATGCCTGCAGCGACAGGGCATTGCGGTCATGGGTTCGTTCCTCCTCGGGCTTGACGTCGACCGGAAAGGCGTCGGGTTGCAAATCACGCAAGCCGCCGAGGCCTACGGGCTTGATTCACTGAATCTGATGTTCATGACCCCATTTCCCGGCACGCGACTGTGGAAAGAGCTGGAGGCGGACGGTCGAATAGGAGCGAATTCCTTCCCGGACGATTGGAAGTACTACACGCTCAACCTGCCCACCGCCCATTACATGAACTTGTCATGGGACGAGATGGTCAGCGAATTCGTCGGCGCCTTTCGGCGGTTCTACGCCTATCCACGCCTGCTTCGCCGTGTGTTTGGCAACTTTCTGGCGAGTCGTAGGTTCTCCAACGCGCTAACCTCACTTGTTACCAACGTGATCAATCGCCGAAACCTGGCGCTGGATGTCATGATGTTCAGTCGATACGACATGAGTCGCGGAGCCGTTCCCTTCGCCGACCGGAAATCTAAACGGGCGTCGGGTTTGGCGCCGGCATCACCGTTGCGACCGCGACCGCGCCCGGTGCCGGTTCAGGCGGACACATCGTCCGTCGGATCCACGAACTGAATCGCGAGGGTGGAGACGCGCATTGAGTTACCTGCACTTACGATTGCGGATGAGAGGAGTCGAACCTCCATGGGGTTACCCCCACTGGTACCTGAAGCAAGTTGTTGGCCAATCCTCTCCGCAACCGCTGGCGGACACCCGCGTTTTTCGAGGACTACGCTGGATTATCAGCCATCAAGCGATAATCCCCACCGCCGCGTGAACGCCCTTGCCGTTCAAAGTGTGCCCCAAGACTGTGCCCTAGCGTCGTCGCCCGCCGTCCGGTCAAACGCCAGCGCCCTGCCAGTGCCCCTCCCTTGGGGCACACTTTCTGGGGCACAACTTCGCCATCGGGATTCTGCCGTATTAGGCGTCGCGCGTCAACCGCAGGTGCACCGCAGCCTGCAACGCGTGCGAGCGTTCACCAACCTTGAGGGTGTGCATGGATCGCTCTGCGGTATGTCGCCAGCCAGTGATTCGCCCACCCCGTTGCCACCGACCGTGAACACCCTCGCACCCGAGGCGGTGCCGCCGTAGCCAGGAAGGTGCCATCGCACCAAGTGTAGGTGGCGACGCAAGCACCATGACCCCAAGCGTGAATCAGGCGATGTAATGCGTCAGCCGCGACGCTGGCCCGGTCCGGGTGATGCGGGACCCCAGCCGCCTCTCACCAACTCGAACTTCCACACGTCCCGGAAGATCTCCGTCTGATCCAACATGTCCACCGGCCGCATGCCGGCGTCGTCGCGAGCGCGCCAGAGCCTCCGGGGCAAGGTGCCGACCACGAGATACTCGTTCCCGACCATCGCGGGGTCGCGGCGCTCAAATGCCGCTGCCATGACGCTCTCCACCTCGGACCGACGGGCGATTATCAGGTCGCAGCCCTCGCAGTAGCGGCACTGCTTGTTCAGGACGAGGAGCTGGCTCGGCTTGATGTGGACCACCATCAGGAACTTCCGCGACTTCGTCTTACCCTCGCACTTCGGGCACTTGGTGAAGGCCGCGTCCTGCTAAGGGTTCAGGAAGAAGCGGTGACACCGTGTGCCGCCCACCGGCGTGAGGCCGCGCGCAGGCTTGGCCTTGCCGTCCCTGTCGTTCTTCCTCGACGCGCCGCTCATTCCGCCCGGTCCTTCGGCTCTCCGACCTTGCGAAGCTCCATCTGCGACAGCCAATAGCACGCCAGCGGCGCGGGGATCTTCAGGATGTTCGTTCCGCCCTCGGCTCCGTCGTCGGACTTGGCGCCGCCCGGCGTGGCGATCACCTCGAAGTCCGCCATGTCGCGGGTGACGACATACGCGCGGGAGATCCGCTTCTCGCCGCACAAGGCCCGGAGACCCTTGAGGTCCTCCATCCTCACGGCGCTCTCCGTGTATTTGACCTCGAAGGGAACCAGCTCGCCCCCCACCTCCGCGACGATGTCCACCTCGC
>Ga0315274_10015219_pt1 | contig 10901 bp, 7 predicted proteins | sample YL17G02_20_MG_FD_203700 | JGI IMG/M metagenome (GOLD analysis project Ga0315274, IMG submission 203700) | Sediment microbial communities from Yellowstone Lake, YNP, Wyoming, USA - YL17G02_20 | ecosystem: Environmental > Aquatic > Freshwater > Lake > Sediment | place: USA: Wyoming | collected...
TTGTCCGGTTGGGGCGTTCAGGCAAGCCCTTTCTGATATAAAATTATTCTATGGAGGGCGCGCTTAAATGAAAAGGAATTTATATTGCATTTTGATGGTGCTTTTCATTTTGGCAGCTTGCGTACCAATCCCTCAAGGATTGGGTCAAGCTGCCACTGCCACGCAGGAAGAAACTGCGACAATAGAACCAACCAGCACCTGGACACCTGAGTCAACCCCAACTCCAGATACATATTTGGGAATCCATATTGAAACAGACCCTACAACACCATTTGAACAGTTACCAGTAGTTTCTTATGAGGATTTTGAAACACAAAATATTTTAAAAGCAGAAAAAAAATATCTTGAAACATACAATCCTTTTACTGGTAATGAAATTTGGCCAGAGGAGTTTTCAGCCCATATAACAAGATTTGGATACGGAAGACAAATCTCAATAAAAACTAATTACATAGAAAAATATTATAACGACAATAGTCTTTTACCAACCCGAACTTATTTTTTTTATAAAATAAATATGCCAAAAAAATTCTTTTCTACGTATTCAGGAAAACTTGATTATATTCTTATAGGACAAGTATGGCTAAATCCTAAAAGTGAATCAGATCTACCAGAAGACAAATATAGAATAATTCATCACCTTTACGAAAAACGTAGCACAGAAATCCCAGAAATTAAAACCAAAAAATTTGTACCACTTCCTCTTGTAAGTTATGATGCTGAAAAAGTTTTACAAGAAGTTCAATGGTTATCCGTTGATGAGGACATAACAGTTGCGCTTATCAAAAGTTTTTACCAAGATGACATACCTTACAAATATGTTAAAGAGTGGATGCATACCGGAATCATACCTTCAGAGATGGAAAACTTTATTTTTCCAGGATGGGGCCATATCTTTTAAAGTTTATAAATGCCTAAATTTAACAATATTTATACAATAATAAAAAAAATCTTCTTATATTTACAATTATATTTTCCTGTACATTTATTTATACTAAAAACGTTTTTGCCTTACAAGAGTGTCCAAGTTCTTATCATTATGAATGTAGTTCGGATAGTGGTTGTGCGGGAACTTGCTTTAATGAAACCCGAAAATTGGAAAGTACTATTCTAGGTTGTGACCAATGGGAATATGATTCTCCTCTTTGTAAATGTAAATGGGAAAATCAAGGGTCCATTTGCTATTATGAATCCGGATGTCTTCAAGAGAATTGTGGAACCGAAGCCTGTACAAACTGGAGCGACTGGAGCCCACATTTCTTACGCGACCTGGGATGTTCTTTCGGAAAGTTATAATTGAAAGATCCAAAAAGGAGAAGTCTTTTTTGACAATGATTGATACAATTTTGAAAATTGACCATAAATTATCAGCGCGGCTGCTTATTCCACAGGAAAATAAATTACTGCGCAGCGCAGCCGCTTTTTTCGCCCATTCCGGGGATTCCTGGTTTTTGGTCGTGGGGTTGTTTGTAATCTGGCTGACGTCGAAGGGCTTTTGGCATGTCACTGCCGCTTTGTTGGCGGGCTCAATTGTTTTTCAGGCGTGTTTCGTTCTGGCGATTAAATTCCTCATCCAGCGTCGCCGTCCCGAGGGTGAATGGGGGGAGATCTACCGCAAGACCGATCCGAATTCCTTTCCATCAGGACACGCGGTAAGGGCTTGTATGCTGGCAGTGATGACCTGGGGGCTGCATCTTTACCCACTTTGCTGGATCCTGGCGATTTGGGCACCGCTGGTCAGCCTGGCGCGCGTCGCTTTGGGTGTACATTACCTGGTGGATGTGGCAGCCGGTTGGCTGCTTGGATTTCTGATTGGTATAACAATGCTTCAGTTATACCCACTTTTTGTTCGCTTGCTTCCTTTTGTTTTTTGATAAACCTTATAAAATGCAATTAATTTCCGACCTGCTCAATTCTCTCGAAGAAGATGCGCCAATCGACCAGATACTGGTCGGCGCCCATTGGACAGCAGTTAACAGCTTGGGTTGCGGCATGGCATCCACCGTGATGAGCAATAAACCGCACGGGGAAGGGTTGGTTAAAAACGCGGGCAACTTGCATCAAATGTCTGCCAAAGAACTCGCCACCTACGCGCAATCCGATAATGCACTTGAGGCGTCAATAGGACTTGCGTGCATTAATTCACTGATCAGGATACCTAACAAGAATTTATTAGCCGCCAATGCCTTCGATGTGGTCGCTGAAAAAGGTATTGGAAAAAACATTGCCATTTTTGGGCATTTCCCACAGATAGAGCGCTTATGCATATCTTCACAATCGGTAAGTGTATTTGAATTATCGCCATCCGAGGGCGAATTTAGCCTGGAGAAAATTCCTGAAATACTGCCAAAAGCGCAAGTGGTGGCCATTACAAGCAACTCCATCATCAACCACACGCTTGATCTGATCCTGCCCTACCTTAAACAAAACACATTTACGATAATGGTTGGACCCAGCACCCCGCTTTCACCAGTTCTGTTTGAATACGGTATTTCTATGCTTGCAGGCGTAAGGGTCCTGGATCCTGAATTGTTATTCCAATCCATAAGCCAGGGTGCTATTTTCAGGCAGGTCCAGGGGGTTGAACTGGTTACAATTTCAAAACAATCTTTCAATAAAAATTAAACTTAATAATCAGGTGTTGACAAATCTTTTACTTTACAAACTTCCTGCAGTAGGTTATCCTTCATGCGGGGATGGTTGAGCCCCGGTGGGTTCCCCGGTCTTCAAAATCGGCGGCGGGCTGTTATGCAGGCCGCGGTGGGTTCGACTCCCATCCATTCCCGCTAATATTTGCCTTAATGGAGAAAAAACGATGATCACTGACCACAACCTGGCTGAAATGGACGCTCTGATTGGCCAGTTTTTCAAGATTGAAGATATCACCTATGGTAGGCCTAAACAGCCGTTTGTGGTGCGCTACCGGGGCACACTGATTTCCAGCGACAGCGCAGCCGGTTTTGATCAGATCGCAAAAGCACTGACGCCCCACAAGCTTGTGCCGTTGGTGCGAAAAGAAGAAGGCAGCCAGGTTCTTTTTCTGATGCCGGAACCTGAAGCGAAAAGAAAACTCAACCCCCGGCTGAACCTGGCGTTATTCGTCCTTACCCTGATCAGTGTGCTTCTGACCGGTGGGCTTTACAGTACCCAAGGAGAATTGCCTGCCAACACCTGGCAAACGATCGTTATCCTGATCAAGAACGGCTGGCCATTCGCAGTATCGCTTCTGGCGATCCTTGGAACGCATGAATTTGGCCACTATTTCGCCGGGCGGCGAAACGGCGTCAAGGTTACATTACCGTATTTCATCCCGTTTCCCTTCAGCCCGTTTGGCACCATGGGCGCGTTCATCAATATGCGCTCTGTACCCAAAAACCGGCGCGCCCTCTTTGACCTGGCCGTCACAGGTCCCTTGAGCGGATTACTGGTTTCTATTGTGGTGCTGTTAATCGGCCTGGGATTATCCAGACTCGACCAGCTTCCTCTGGCAATTCCAGCCAAAGGTAGCTATCAGATGGAAGGCAATTCCCTGCTTTACCTGTTTTTGAAATTCATCTCATTCGGGAAATTGCTTCCGGAACCTAAGAATATCGGCGGCTTTTCTCTCCTTGTCTATTGGGTGCGCTACTTTTTTAGCGGACTGCCTTTCCCGTGGGGCGCGACAGACGTTATGCTGCATCCAGTTGCCTGGGCTGGATGGGCAGGGCTGCTGGTAACCGGCATCAACCTCATCCCGGCTGGCCAGCTGGATGGAGGGCATATTTTTTATACTTTAATGGGCAAGCAGGTTGCCGACCGGGTATTTCCCCTTATCGTTGGCCTAATGGCAGTTATGGGTTTTTTCTGGAACGGCTGGTGGCTGTGGGCAGCGCTCATCTTTTTCCTTGGCCGGAGGCACGCAGAACCGCTCGACCAAATTACCGAACTGGACAAGAAAAGAAAAATCCTTGGATTTACAGCACTGATTGTCTTCCTCCTGGTATTTGTGCCAGTGCCACTTACTTTTATTGGGGTTTGATTCCTTAGCAACCTTTTTAATTTTTTATTTTTTTAATTCCTGGTAACAGGTTTTAACCAAATCAATTTTTTAGAATCCTGTTTTCTCTCTGATGAACCTCGGACAGGAAAAACCTGGATTCTGTTCATACCTTTACAAAATCTCAAGCATCGGTTAATCCATTGCGCTTGGTTCTTATATACAATTCTTTGCCAGTTATTGGAGCAAACTTTTTATGATTATTTAATCAGGTCAGACAACTGATTATCAATTTGAAATATTCAAAAAATTCGGCAGCCATGATGCTTACCCGGAAGCGGAAAAATGGCTGAGTAGATTATGTTCAATCAGTGATGTAATCCAGGCAGAAATCACCGGAGATCTGCGTCGTTGAAAATCAACTGTGAACTGTATTGAAATTGCGGCAGCCACACAAAATGCGGAATCCATCATTATCATAATACAGGGACTTGAGGAATATCTGAAGATTGAGGAAGCCTCTCAAGACACAATTCGGTTGCTACTCAACAGCGGAATACAGCTAACCATTTGGTTCTCGAAACCAACTCAATTTGGTAGCCTGATGCGATATACCACTGGTTCTCCTGCCCACAATGAGTTGCTTAAGGCACGCACTGAATCAATTAATTTTTCTTACCAATCCGGCACCCTGCAAAAAGACGGCAGGTTGGTTGATTTTGAAACCGAAAGCAACCTTTACAACGCTCTTGGTTTGTCTCTCATTCCACCCGAACTTCGTGAAGGTTTAGATTAACTAAAGACTCCCCACAGCCAGAATGCTTCTCACCTAATCACCCAGTCGGATATCAAATCAGATCTGCATGTACACACTAATTTTTCGGACAGAAAGAACAGCGTGGAAGAGATGGTTTGCGGAGCGCTAATTCGCAACCTGTCGGCCGTTACCATTACCGACCACTCACCATCATTACTGTTCCGTAAATATTCGGATGATTCTTACCTGCTCGAACAACATGAGATCATTGACAAGGTGCGCAGGAAATATGCCACCCATTTAACTATTTTAAAAGGGATTGAAGCGAATATACTTCCGGACGGCGAGATCGACCTTTCGGTTGCATTGCTTAAAAAAATGGATATCGTGGTGGCTTCGCTGCATGTAGCTCTTGACCAGCCTCGCGAAGAAATCACAGCCCGTTTGATCTGCGCCATCGTAAATCCTTTCGTGGATATCATCGGCCACCCGGGCGGCCGACTATATCCTTTGGCAGATATTACTGACCTGGACCGGGATAGAATTTTCCGCGCGGCAGCATATAACCAGGTCGCGCTTGAAATCAATTCTCACAAATCTCATCCCATTTTTGATGATGAAAAGGTCAGGCAAGCCGTTGCCCTGGGTGTGCCTATCGCTATCAATAGTGATTCCCATTCAACCACGATGCTGGATCAATCCCGGTTTGGAATCTCCATCGCACGCCGGGCTGGTTTAAGTAGCGACCAGATGATCAATACCTTGTCACCCAACCACCTGCAGCTCTGGTTAAAACAACGCTGCAAAGCTACTGCAGCGGAGTGATAAACAGGCGGTTATCAAACGCCAGGAATAAATCTGATTCAGGCGTAATGCCGAATCCGCTTGGAGCACTGTCAGGTACCGGATAATTTTTATTGTCCTGCGCTCGTAAAACGCGTTCCAGATTTAACTGGTAGCTGAACTGGTAGATCGATTGGCCGGTCGTATCCAGCAAGAAAATAGACGCGTTCGCGGGGCGGGTCGCCTGTGCCATAGTAAAGGACGCATCGGTGAAAACCCACGGCTTCTTATCCAGCCGTCCAACCCTGTTATCGGTATATGGCGAGGGGTCCTGGCATTCGGTTAATCGAACCACTTTATCTGCACTGTACCGACACTGCGTTATGTGGCTGTCAGCGTGCAGCACATACAAATCTTCCTGATTGACCACCAGGTCAATCGCCCCGCCAAAATCGGGAACATCTTCATCTAGATATTTAATGGGACTTTCTGAAAACACAATACCGGTCGCGGTTTCCACATCCGGCTTGTTCGGGTCTTTGCCGGCGTACTTCCAGACAGCGTCCTTATCTGCGTCCAGTACATAAAGCGTATCATTATCATACGCGACCCCGATTATTCGACCCCAACCATTTCCCGGTGCGCTGAGTTTGCGGGATACAGCCAGTTCACCCGGCCTGCAGTAAAGCAAGTTGCCCTGCGCGTCCACGGCCATAACCCTGTAATTGTCTTGATTAGCAGGCAGAATAACAAAGTCCACCAGATCGGTTAATGTTTCCAAACCATAAGGACCCGGCACACATTTGAATTCGTCATCAATTTCATAAAAGCCCTTGGAATTAAAAAAGATGCGCAGCACGCTTCCGGAGGTTTTGTCCAAAAGGTAAACGCCTGAAGAACTGGCCTGGATATTGTTGATCACCACACCTTCAGGGAAGAATTGCGTCAACGCCGGCCGAAAATCAAGCCTGGCAGCCAGGTCCATTCCATCCAAAAGGAATTGCGATTGCTCATAAAGCATACGCGATTCCTGGGTTACATTATAGGTTTCCGCCGCTTTAACCAGATCCAGCGCCTGCGCCCAATAGGTATGTTGCTGAAGCGGGTCTTTTTCTTCTCTCGCCAGCAGCGCGGCATTCTGTGCCTCTTCCATGTAATTGGCATACTGTTCAGCTTTCCCGATGCGGGTATAGACAGTGGCTGAAACAAGGATCAATACCAACGGGATGGCAATTGTCATAAGAACAGAAAAAATCGGTGACGCCAAGGATTGCGAAGGCTGATATTTTGGAAATAATTTTTTGCTTGCGCGTTCAATACCCTGCCGGATTTTGGCGTTCAAAGTCCTGGCATTCATCCAAACTCGTGCCATTCGCACCAGCGCAGGATTGGCTTTTTTTTCGGGCATTTTTTCAGTTTGGGTTTTTTCCACGAACAGGTCCGGTTTTTCAGTCTCTCCCGCTATAACCGGAATATCTCCCTCACCCAGAAAAATCACTTCGTCCGGAGATGTTAGTTTTTTCGGAAATCTCGTTTCTGCCTGGTCACCAGGATCTTCCAATTCTTTATGGGAAGACAGGCTTTCTTCCGATTTTTCGTTCGAAATCTGGTTAACTTTTTCCCCATTGATTAAAATTGGTGAAACCGAACCGGATCGCTCTTGTATCAGCTTTTCTTCTTCATCCTCTTCCCAGCTGCGGATTATCACCTGGCCGCTGCCTTCCGCACATTTTATAACAATCGACTCCAGGCTATCGGTCACCTGGTTCAACAGGCGCCGTTTAACTTGCGGCATGGTCAGCGCCGCGCTGCCCGCCAGATAATAGGGACTCCAGGATGCTGGCGCCTTGCTGTTTATCAGGATCAGGTCGCCAGGTTTTATTCCACTCTGGTAAAAACGCGCCTGAATGCGCTTGCTCTGGCCTAGCGTTTCTGACTGGCCTTCGGATGCGCCAAATTCATCATATTGTTCGGTTGAAATGAGGGTGGTCAGTGCGCTGCCGTATTGCGCAACAAAAAGCCAGTCATTATGCAGCGCAGCCAAATTAATGGAGCCCAACGCGCGAATACCTTCATACCCACGGTCCAGATTTCGTTCGAGGATCAATTTATTGATCTGATCACAGGCTGCCTGTATGGCGCGCGTCACTGAACCTTGAGCGCCGAAAAATATATCAGACGCACTTTTCAACAGCTCCTGGATTTCATTCAAAGAATATCGGTGGTTGCCGCTCAAAGACAAAAGAACCGCCAGGGTATCTTTCATGCGGTGGCGGTGAGCGCCGCGAGGTGCGCCAGTCACAAGGGCACCCGGAAATTCAACGCTATCTATTCCTTTTCTGTAAACCAGCGGGTAGTATAAAAAATCCATCAAATTGGTGTCAACCATCCATTACAGATTTATTATGATTATACATACAACCACCCTCTAATATGATTCTGCGACAAGAATTCTATATTAAAATCTTTAATAACAGAATAAAAAGGCGGTGGCTATGGGAACAGATCAGAAGTTCTATCTTGGAAAATTCTTTGACCTTAAAAAAGGTACTCTTACGAAGGATACCTTATATTACGATCCGCCAGATCTGACCACACATGCCATAGTAACCGGCATGACCGGCTCAGGCAAAACAGGCTTGTGCATTGGTCTTATCGAAGAGGCAGCTCTGAAAGGCATACCTGCGATACTTGTGGATCCCAAAGGCGACCTGACCAATCTGATGCTGACCTTCCCGGAGCAGCTGCCTGCTGATTTTGAACCCTGGATTGACCCTAACAGCGCCCGCCGTGAAAATAAAACCATCGCCCAGGTGGCTGAATCCACCGCGGCCATGTGGAAAAAGGGATTAGCAGACTGGGGGTTGGAAGGCAAGAATTTGCAGGCACTGAAAGACGCTGTAGACCGGGTAATATACACCCCCGGCTCTTCTACCGGGCTGCCTGTCAGCATTATGGCTTCCTTTGAAGCACCGGACATGCCCTGGGATGAAAATGAGGAAGTGCTGCGCGAGAAGATTTCTGCTACTGTTACTGCCCTGCTCACGCTGGTGGGTATGAAGAATATTGACCCATTGCGTTCACGCGAACATATACTGCTTTCCAATATTATTGAATACAACTGGAAAAGCGGTTCCCAGTTAGACCTCACGGGGTTGATCCTTCAGACACAAGACCCGCCGTTCGATAAACTTGGCGCGTTTCCGCTCAATAATTTCTTCCCCGCGAAAGATCGCGGCGAGTTGGCCATGCTGCTTAATAACTTTCTGGCATCGCCTTCTTTCCAGAGCTGGATCGAAGGCCAGCCGCTGGATATCCAGTCCATGCTTTACACAAAAGACGGCCGCCCACGTCACAGCATCTTTTACCTGGCACATCTGGCTGATGCCGAGCGTATGTTCTTTATTACACTGCTCTATTCCGCGGTAGAAACCTGGATGCGCAAGCAGCGAGGTACGGGTGACCTGCGCGCACTGGTATATTTTGATGAAATCCACGGCTACCTGCCGCCTGTTGCCAACCCACCCTCCAAGCTGCTGATCGTGCGTTTGCTCAAGACAGCGCGCGCGTTCGGCGTTGGTCTGGTGCTCACCACCCAAAACCCTGTGGATGTGGATTACAAAGCGCTTTCCAACGCTGGCACCTGGATGATTGGACGCCTGCAGACCGATCAGGACAAACAGCGTTTGTTGGATGGGCTGGAAAGCGCAACCGGCGGCATTAAAAGGGCTGATTTTGACCGGCTCATTTCCGTACTTGGCAAACGTGTTTTCCTTTATCACAACGTACATGAAAAGCAACCTGAGGTATTCCAAACACGCTGGGCAATGAGTTACCTTGCGGGACCGATGACCCTTACCCAGATTCCCGAATTGAATAAACTTGCCGGGGTTCAGGACTTTGCTGAAACGCGGTCTTCTCCCGGAAAGAGCACCCCAACTGCTACTGCCCGAGTGGCAGGTTCAGCCAGTACCGAAAAACCCGCGGTCAGCGGAATAAGCGAATATTTTCTTTCTAACGCTGAACACTCCAAGGGTACAGCCTTCCAGCCAGCACTGCTTGCTGTTGCCGAGGTCCGTTATCTGAAACAGAACCCTTATGTAGATTACACACGCTCCATCTGCGCGGTGGTGGAAAACCCGCGCGAAACCGGCCAAATATGGGAAGATTTCGTTTCCAACGATCTGGATCTCAAAAATCTGCTTACCACCGCTCCTGGTGGCGCCAAGTTTGGAGCGCTTCCTGATTTTATGTCCAACGGCAAGTGGTGGTCGGGGCAGGAAAGGGAATTTGAACAGATGATCTTTGAAACCGATACCGTGTTGCTGCGTACCAGCGGTTCGCTGGGGGTCAGTGCCGGACCAGAAGTGAGCGATGCGGAATTTTCCAATAAATGCAGGGCAGCTGCTGAAGCAAAAACCGCAGCTGAATCTAAAAAACTGGAAAGCGCCTTTACAACCAAGCAAACCGCTTTACAGCACAAGATTGAAACCCAGGAACTGCAGGTGCAAAGATACCGCCAACAGATGACAACTCGAGGGTTAGATACCGCTTTGAAAATAGGGGAATCGCTTTTTAAATTTGCTACAAAAGGTCGCCTGACCGGTGTCTCTTCCTCTTCATCCAAAGTACGCATGGCCGCGGACGCGCGAACCCGGCTGAAAGAAGCTGAGACTGTGCTTGAAAATTACCAGGAGGATTTAAAGAATCTTCAGGCGAACTTCGAGTCTGAGAAACAAGCACTGTTGGATAAGTGGCTGGTTGAAGCGGATAATTTCACCGAAGTAAAACTCACACCCACCAAGCAGAATATCCGTATCACGCATTTCGGGATTGGGTGGAAAGAATAAGGCAGAATTAAAGTTCCTGTCTCCCTGAAAGCGCCCTGAGAAGGGTACTTTGATCCGCGTATTCCAGATCGCCGCCAACCGGCAGGCCGCGCGCCAGGCGCGTCATGTGTAGATTAAAGCCTTCCAAACGTTGGCGCAGGTAAAGCGCGGTGGCGTCGCCTTCCATGCTCGGGTTGGTCGCCACGATTATTTCCTTGACGGCGCCACCCTTCACCCGCTCCACCAGTTCAGTGATCTTCAGGTCGTCCGGACCGATGCCCTCAATCGGCGAGAGTACGCCATGCAGCACATGGTAGCGTCCGCCGAAACCCGCGGTGCGCTCCAGCGCCAGCACATCCAGTGGATCTTCCACCACACACAGGATACTGCCGTCGCGCTGGGGGTTTGAGCAAATCTCGCATTTCTCTCTGCCCGCCGCCGTGATATTGAAGCATTCCTGGCATAGCGCCGTGGCTGTTTTTATATCACGCAGCGCCTCTGCTAAATCTCCTGATACTTCCGCCGGCGCGCGCAGCAAAAAGAACGCTAGGCGCGA
>Ga0315274_10015220_pt1 | contig 10901 bp, 11 predicted proteins | sample YL17G02_20_MG_FD_203700 | JGI IMG/M metagenome (GOLD analysis project Ga0315274, IMG submission 203700) | Sediment microbial communities from Yellowstone Lake, YNP, Wyoming, USA - YL17G02_20 | ecosystem: Environmental > Aquatic > Freshwater > Lake > Sediment | place: USA: Wyoming | collected...
TTTAAAGACTTGTCAAAAGAAGTTGAACCATACCCTAATTGTGTCAATTACATCAATATAGAATTGACATCTTCAGACAATATCAATAGAACTAGAGTAGGGGTTCGGGAGTACTCATTTGTCTGTGTTAGAACGTAGGGATTGAAGAAGGAAGATTTTTCCGAGTAAGGATAAGGGGATGAGCGAATGAGTACTTTCATAAAAACCTTTGCGTAAGCTAAAAGAAAATGATAGGCTTAGCACCTTTATTAATTATTGCACTAGTTATAATTGCAGGCTTTGTAGCCTTCAATGCTAGCAAAGGAGGTGAGGATACGATGAATACAGTTGTCAAAATGGGACTTGGGATCGCAATTGCGGTGGTTTTTCCGCTGATGGTCGGTCTGGGGGTAGAGGCGTTTTACCCATCGCCAAAGGCAGCTTATGATGAATGTCGATCTCTTGAACCAACATGTGGTGAGAAAGAGAATTGTGACCCGATGAAGGACGCTACTTACAAAAAATGTTTTGATAATCAAGATGCAATCACTAAGGCTCATGATCGGAATGTCTTCGTTGTTACAACAATTATTGGCTTTGTGACTATTGCTGGCGGAGCTTTGTATCTTTCTGAAGCAATGGGGCCAATCGCACCGGGAATAGTTTTCGGAGGTTTGTTTACAATTCTCTATGGTACCGGGCGCGGTTTTAATGCTGTAGATAAGCGGTGGTTATTTTTGGAGCTATTGATTGTATTGGCTGGTCTGATCTTAGTTACAAGGAGATACTTAAGCGTTGCGGCAAAAGAAAAGAAGTAGGGAAGGTAAATAGAGAATTAGAGGATTAGAGAATTAGAAAGCTTGCAAACCAGACTAATTAACTAATCTTTAATCAACTAATTCACTTAATGTAATGGCAAAAACGTTCTTTGAACTAGAAATTTGGCAAAAGGGATATCAACTACTTATGGAAATATACAAAATAACAGCAAAATATCCAGCGGAAGAAAAATACAATTTGACCGCTCAGACCCGAAGCTCTGCAAATTCTGTTATTGCGAACATTGCCGAAAGTCACGGCCGTTATTATTTCGCCGATAAAATCCGTGTACTGTATACTGCCAGAGGCGAGTGTGAAGAAACAAGAAGCCATCTAAAAGTAGCCGAGGGTTTAGGTTATCTTGATAAAGAAACATTTGGTCGGCTTTCTAACGAATACGAAGGTTTATCAAAGGGAATTAGTACTTACATAAGCAGCTTAAACAGAAAGAAGTTAAACTAATTCTCTAATTAACTAATCAACTATTTAACTATGGTTAATCTAAACCCAAAACTTTATGATCCGGAAGTCGAACAGGTACCGACCCGTCAAGGATATGGGGAAGGGTTGGTGGTGCTCGGTGAGAAAAACCCGAATGTCGTAGTATTAGCGGCTGATCTTACAGTTTCCACCACCGAGAATCTGTTTGGCGACAAATTCCCCGACCGTTTGATTGAATGCGGAATTGCCGAGCAGAATATGATGAGTATTGCCGCCGGCCTCGCTCTTTCCGGAAAAATTCCTTTTGTCTGCTCTTATGCTGTATTTGTCCCGGGCCGTTGTTGGGATCAACTGCGGATTAGTGTTTGTTATTCCAAAGCCAATGTAAAAGTAGCTGGGGCCCACGCTGGAATTTCGGTCGGACCCGACGGCGCGACCCACCAGGGTTTGGAAGATATCGCGACGGTGCGTTGTTTGCCCAATATTGTCGTAGTTGTTCCTTGCGATAGTATTGAAACCAAAAAAGCAACGATTGCTGGTGGTGAGCATGTTGGACCGTTTTATTTCCGGTTCGCTAGGGAGAAAACACCGGTAATTACCACGCCGGATGCGCCTTTTAAAATTGGTCGGGCGGAAGTTTTCAAAGAAGGAACCGATGTGACAATCGTTGCCTGTGGACCGCTGGTTTACCAATCATTGGTGGCCGCAAAAGAACTGGTAAAAGACGGAATTCTGGCAGAAGTGATCAATAACCATACGATAAAACCGATCGATAAGCTTACCATTGCCAGCAGCGCCAAAAAAACCGGTGCCGTCGTTACGGTTGAAGAACACCAAATTACCGGCGGTCTGGGTGGAGCAGTTGCCGAAGTTTTGAGCCAGTCCTATCCAGTCCCCATGGAATTTGTCGGCATGCCTGATTCCTTTGGCGAATCCGGCCAGCCAGCCGAACTATTAGAGAAATATGGGATGAGTGTGGGAGCAATCAAAGAAGCGGTAAAGAGTGTTTTGAAGAAAAAACAAAAATAAATGCACCTTTCTCGCGAGGAACTCAAAAACCTCATTTGGATTACATTTCCCAAAACAAAAGAGTAAGGCTAAGCAGCGTTAAATATTTGAGGACACAAATTGTTGCCTAGGCGTAAAATTGTGTCCAAGTTAGATATTACACTTTTTGAACGATCGTCACATTTTTGTAATTTCATTGTGTCCAACCCGCTACTCTGTTATTCTTTTTACCTTTGCTACACCCATAATTGCTAAGGTTCTACTTACCCTCTAAGATAAAAGCTTTTGATTTCCTTAAATTTTTGTTAATGTGTAGTGTGTATGTATCACACCAATCTTGGGGACACAGTGTTGAAAAAGAAAATGAAAAACACAATTACCTTAACCCTTTGGTTAAATGAAAAGCTTCTCGATAAGGCAAGGGCAAGAGCTAAGCTAGAAAGCAAGACTTTTGATCAATTAATAAATGACGCACTGAGAGATTTTTTAATACAAAAAAGACGACAAAATGAAACCTTCAAAAGAAGAACTTAAGAAGCTTATTCTAGATTATCTCTCCCAAAACAAAAGAATGAGTCTTTCGACTTGTAAAGATGGTGTCCCCTGGGCGGCGACGGTGATGTACGCTTACGATTCCGACTTGAATATCTATTTTGTATCCAAGATTTCCACCAGAAAAGCCCAAAACATTCTAGCTAATTCAAAAGTCGCGGCAACAATTAATGAGATAACGGGTGGGATTGGAAAAATCAGAGGCATTCAGTTGGAAGGAGAGTGCGCGATGGTTAGTAGACTTGAAGCGGTGCGGGTTTATGGACTGTTTTTAAAGAAATATTTTTGGCTAAGGGATTATATTCCTTCGGCTAGGCAGATGTTTTCCAAAGCAATTTCCGATCGCCTCTTTAAAATCACCCCCAAAAAGATATATTATCTAGATGACGAGCGTTTTGGTCGTGAGGGGAGGGAAGAATTAATTCTATGATTGCTAGAGAATGGTTAGAAAAAGCGAAAAATGACCCTATACAACGCTTACTTCGTCTCGTGGTCTACGTCCACGCAGCCGAAGAGCGCGTGTACAGGGCAGGAGGTTTTGCATGACTGCAAAAGAGTGGCTGCAAAAGGCCCGTGATGAAGGTTTTGCTATTGGAGCATTCAATGTTGATAACCTGGAAATTTTCAAGGCGGTGGTTGCCGCGGCAAAAAATAAAAACAGCCCGGTGATGGTGGAGTTTTCTGACGGTGAGGTAGAGTATTTCGGCGCAAAAAATGTCGTCAGCTTAGTCCAGAACGCCCGTGAGGAAGAAGGCGTGACGATCCTGATTAATCTGGATCATTGCCCAAAACAGGAGAGTGTTGAGGAAGCGATCGAGGCCGGCTTTGAATTGGTTCACTTTGACGGATCAAAGGGTCCTTATGAAGATAATGTCAGGATTGCTAAGGAAATTGTGCCCAAAGCCCACGCGAAAGGATTGACCGTCGAAGGGGAAATAGACCATATCGCTGGTTCGTCCGAGGTCCACAAAGGCGGGCTTGATCCGCAGGAAATTAAAAAAGCCCTGACTGATCCAGAGCGGGCGAGAAAGTTCGTAGCCGAGACCGGCGTCGATATCTTTGCTTCCTTTTTTGGCAACTTCCACGGGCTTTTCGAGGACCAACCGAAAGTCGTCGACCTCGAACTTTTGAAAAGAATACGAACGGCTATCCCGAGCACTTTTTTGTCGATGCACGGCGGCAGTGGAATTTCTGACGATCAAGTGAGGGAAGCGATCCGGGTCGGCGGAATAGTGAAAATTAACATCAACACCGAAATGCGGCAAGCTTTCCGCATTTCACTTGAGAAAGCTTTGCGCGAAAACCCCGATGAATATGCCGTTTATAAGATTATGCCTAGCGTTATAGGTGCTATTCAGCAAGTTGTTGAACATAAGATAGAAATATTCGGTTCCGAGGGCAAAGCCTAACAGGAATCTTCAAGTCTGACAAGGAGTCACCTTGCCACTTCGTAACAAGGAGACACCTCGTCAAACAAAATGAAAATTTGGTTTTTGAGATTAATAGTCTTCCTAATGATACTGTTTTTAGGGCTAGTATTGATTGCGGGGCTAGGTATTTTAGCCAATAGCCAATTTCAACCAACTCTACGGGATTGGGGTTTTCTTGATTATTGTCCTCCGCCGGGAAATTTAATGATATTACGTATCTGCAGCCTGAAACCTTTTATAAACTACCTACTATTTGTTATAGATTTAGTGTTAGCAATAACGGTTCCTCTTAGGTTAATAAGGCCGAAAAATGAAGAAGAAATCAAACCAAAAGCCGGTTAGTGTAAAAATCTTGCAGTGGATCTATCTAGCAAGTTTTCTTTCGATTATCGCGACGGTAACAGTCATTCATAACACAGACCGGCCATTCCTGGATGTTTTGCGTATTCCCACCTTTTTTCGATCGGCCGAACCTTATATTGGCATTTCCTACATCAGTTCAATGACTGTTTATCATTTTTCTTTTGCCTACTTTCTGTTGATAATCCTGATCGACGCCATTGCTTTATTTTGGTACGCAAATAAATTTTTAAAACAGCTGAGTTTGTTATCCTCGTTTGTTGGGTTTTTCCTAATTGGTTTTATGGTTTTGTATTTCTTATACTCATTCGTCGTCATTGGTTTCGCAAGTTATAATGCTGGAGCCTCGGCACTTATCTTTATGCTCCTCTCAATAGCGTTTTTCGTACTAGATTTGATGACCTTCTTCGTTGAAGAGCGGGGGATTTACCATTCCCGTTAGTAACTTTTCACTTCACAAATTGACCTTAGACATATATACTTAAGTAAAGAGGGCGAACCTTTATGTTTGATGTTGTGACAATCGGTGCTGCGACTCGTGATATTTTTTTGAGATCAAAAGAATTTAAACCCAAACGTGATCCTTCCACCCCGGCGCCAACGGAGTTGATCTTGCCGCTTGGTGAAAAAGTCACCGTTGACGAACTTATCTTCGAAACGGGTGGTGGCGCGACGAACGCCGCCGTCACATTTAGCCGTCAAGGCCTTCGAACTACCTGCATTTGCCGGGTTGGCGAGGATCCGGGTGGCCGGGCAATAGTCGAATCAATTGAAGCCGAAGGGGTGAATACCGACCATATAATTCGCGATAAAGAAAATTACACCGGCTATTCGATTATTCCGGTTGCCTCCAGTGGAGAGCGGGTGATTTTGGTTTACCGGGGGGCGAGTAGTCATTTTGATGAGCGAATTATTCCTAAGGCAAAAATCAATACCAAGTGGAATTTTATTACCAGTTTAGCCGGTAGGGTTGATCTTCTCGATAAAATATTGACCTGGTCTGATAACCAAAAAATCAACTCCGCGGTTATACCCGGTTCTGCAGAACTTGAAAAGGGTGCGAAAGCCCTGGCTCCAATGTTTGCCCGAGCCGAGGTGGTGATAATGAACCGGCAAGAGGCGGCGGAACTGACTGGGATTGATGTAGCTAAAAAGGAAAAAATTGTTCACAAAATGTGTCTTTTGACGAAAGGGGTTGGGGTGATCACCGATGGCCCTTACGGAGCGACTGCGTGCGACCGACAATTTATTTATCATATCGGTACCCACGGCAACAAGGCGGTTGAGCGGACCGGGGCGGGCGATGCTTTTGCTTCTGGTTTTGTGGCCGGTTTAATTAAATTTGGTAGTATCGAAGGTGCACTGGAATTAGCGGCGGACAATGGGTCAAGTGTCATAAATTACTTTGGCGCGAAAAAAGGAATTTTACGTTCGGGAGAGCGGCCATTTAAAGAAAGAGTTAAAATAACTAAGAGGCGGATAAAATGAGATGAGAAACACGGTTATTGAATTTTTTGCCCATCAGCTTAATACCGATCCCGACACTTTAAGTAAAAGCGTAGATGCTCTTTCTTACATCACTGATAAAAAAAAGGTACTTGAAAGCCTATACGAGGAAAACCAGGAAAAGATCAAAAAGATCCTTAGTTATTTAAAGCTTGATAACCCCAGCGCTGGAGATTTCTACAAAGAAATCGAAAAGCACATCGGCATTTTAGATAAGCAAGTTTTTGAGCTGCTCGGGAAACCCTCTTGTACCAGCAACGAAGGGCTGACAAATCTTATTGGTACAGTTTTAGGCTTGCATCAAGAGAAATTCGGCTTTTTTATAAAAAGAGAAGTAGCAAAGCGGCTGCTTGCCGAAAATCCGCCAAAAAATATTATGCGGGAGTTAGGCGCGACTTCGGTTGAGGCGATGCTGGAGAAGGAAGACCTTTTTGAAGTCTATGCGGCCTTGCGTTTTATGGAAGACCGGGACTGGTTGAATGCCACTTACCTGGCGGCTTATCGAAATTTGACCGCCGCCGATTTTGAAACAAGACCAATCGAGATAAGGGTGCTGGATGCTAATGTCTGGCAAAAGGTGACGGAAGGGTTTGCCCATAAAAAACGCCATCCGATGAGCCATCTGAAAGAGCTTGGTTTGATTTTTCTTATCCCCAGTGAGGAGTTGAAGCAGGCGCTGACGATCTATCTTTTCGGAATGACTAGCCATTATGTCGACGAAGTGACTTTGTATTCCAACTATTTTAAATATTATTCGAAAGAAGCGGATTTTGGGGAAAAGATAGTTTCGGCAATTAGAGGAAATGTCCCGGATGTTTCGCTTGCCGGCGGCGATCCAAACCGCTGGCTTGTAATCCAACGCTATTTATTCAAAGAAGACCCGGCTGATCCCCGGCTTGGAGTGCCTCATATTAGTTCCGAAGCGTTTTGTTTTCGGGGAGCGTCACACAACCTTCTGAGGTTGGAAAAGATGATGCCCGATCTCGACTTTGAGCTTTGGAAACATACCAATTATGTTGCCGCTTGGTTTCCAGATAAAGATAGTGGAACCTCGCTAATAAACTTCAATCTAATGGACAACATCTTGAGTGTGATGAATAAACTTGCCCACCAAGATTGGTATTCGTACCATTTTCACGAAGCGCTTTGGAATAAGATTTTTATTGACTATTTCGGAGTAGAAAAATTGGAAGAAGAAGTTATCAAGCACCTTCTCGATGGCTGGTTTGACATTAGAAAAATTTAAATTTTTCTAATGCAGAGATCGAAAGAGATATATATTCGAAAAATCTAGGATTTTGAGAATACATCACTCGAAGGGTGTTATATTAGAAGAATCTAGAATTCAGAATTAAAAATGCTTACGGGACTTACGCACTTTCCGTCATTGCGAGGCCACGAAGTGGACGTGGCAATCTTTCATGAGATGAGATTGCTTCGCTCTGCTCGCAATGACAAACTGAATCGTAATTGCCTGCTTAACTCCCGATACTTATATTTGTTACCTGTTACATGTTACTATTAAAGAAGGAGGCCTAATTTATGAGTAAAAAAGTTTTTGTTTGCAGACCGATTCCAGAAGATGGGATTTTAGCTCTTCGCAAAAAAGGATTCCAAGTAGAGGTCAACCCCGAAGATCGAGTGCTTTCGAAAGAGGAGCTAAAAGAGAAAGTTGCCGGTTGCGATGCGGTTTTAGCGCTGCTTAGCGATAAGATTGATGGAGAAGTACTTGATTCTGCGGGAAAGCAGTTAAAGATTGTCGCTAATTACGCTGTTGGTTACGACAATATTGATGTTCCGGCGGCTAAAGAGAGAAAGGTCTATGTCAGTAATACGCCGGGGGTTCTTACAGAAGCCGTAGCCGAACACGCGTTTGCTTTACTGCTTGCTGTAGCTAAAAGAATCGTCGAAGCCGACCGTTTTGTCCGGGAGGGAAAGTTTAAACAATGGGAGCCAAAAGGTTTTTTGGGGCCGCAGATTTGGGGTAAAACGATTGGTATTATTGGCCTGGGTCGAATTGGTTCGTTCGTCGCTCAAATTGCCAGGGGTGGTTTCAACATGGAGATTTTGTACTATGATGTGAAGAAAAACGAAGAGTTTGAAATGAGATTTTCGGCCAAATACCATGAAGTACCAACCCTGCTTAAAAACAGCGATTTTGTCACCTTACATGTTCCCTTGATGCCAGCGACCCACCACCTGATTGGCGCGAAAGAATTGGGGCAAATGAAAGAGGGGGCGATTCTGATTAATACCTCTCGGGGGCCGATTGTTGATGAGAGAGCGTTGGTAGAAGGTCTAAAGGCGAAGAAAATTGCTGGTGCTGGGATTGATGTTTATGAACATGAACCGCAGCTTACACCGGGGCTAGCCGATTTACCAAATATTGTCATGACCCCGCATACCGCCAGTGCGACACACGAGGCACGGAGCGCGATGAGCCGGATTGCCGCCGAAAATATCATTGCTGTTCTTGAAGGCAAACAACCGCCAAACCCGGTCTTGGTTAAGTAAAAATGGCCGATCTTGATAATCTTGAAGAAATAAAATGGCTTGATAGCAATAATATGATTGGTTCTCTACAGGCTTTGGGGGATCAATTAAAGGCGGCTTGGAGTGAGTCGCGATTAGTTCAAATTCCACCAGAATATAAAGAAGTCCAAAATATTGTCGTTGTTGGGATGGGCGGTGATACCTTGGGACCGCATCTTATTCGTAGTGTTTTTGATGTCTCTTTACCGTTGCAGATTTTAAGTGATTACTTGCCCCCTCCTTTCGTCGATGAAAGTACACTGGTTATTGTTTCCAGCTATTCGGGAACAACCGAAGAGATTCTGTCTGTGCTGGAGGAGTCTCTGGAAAGAGGTGCCAAGATAATCGGAATTGGTTCCGGGAGTAAACTGATCAAAAATCTAAAAAGAGAAGGGCTGCCTTATTACCATTTTGACACAAAGTACAATCCTTGTGGCCAACCGCGGGCGGGGCTTGGTTATTTAATTGGTGGAGTGCTAGGGTTTCTTAGCCAACTTGGGTTTGTCAACTTTTCCGATCAAAATATGGAGAAAGTCCTAGTTGCGATAGGTGAGGCGAATAAAAGGTTTGGGCTTGATTGTAAACTTGAACAAAACCAAGCCAAGAAAACCGCTTCGGATCTTTTGGGCAAGATTCCAATTGTAGTAGCCGCCCAGTTTCTAGCTGGCAATGCCCATATTTTTGCTAACCAGATAAATGAAAATGCGAAGACCTTTTCTGCCTACTTCTTGCTCCCCGACATAAACCACCATCTCCTTGAAGGGATCCGTTTTCCGGCAAACCTCGGGGAAAGAATCAAATTTGTTTTTTTGGAAACCAACCAATACAGCAAAAAAATTAAAGCTCGTGTCGAGATAACTAAAGAGGTCTTATCTAAGGTTGGAGTAGAATCAATATCATATAGCGTAAAAAGCGTTGATAGATCGGAGGCTGCTTTCGAAGTCTTAGCACTTTCTTCCTGGGCTAGTTTTTATTTGGCGATTGCCAATGAAATTGATCCGACACCAATCCCCAATGTCGAATTCTTCAAGCAGCAACTGGCAAAATTCGCCTAAACCCCATAACGTCAAGGACTGTCCTGGGTGTTATAGGGTATTTTTATTTATGTTATTATTAGCATATGGCTAGCAAAATCTTTGACACGATTATTATTGGTAGTGGACCGGCGGGGCTAACCGCCGCGATTTATGCTTCACGCGGCGACCTCAAAACTCTTGTTATTGGCGGTGTCGAAGCTGGTGGCCAACTGATGTTGACAACCGAGGTGGAGGATTTCCCAGGTTTCCCTAATTCTGTCCAAGGACCAAAGTTAATGTTCGAAATGAGAAAGCAGGCTGAAAACCTTGGCGCGGAGATTATTAATGAGGATGTTATCAAGGTTGATTTTACAAAACAGCCTCTTAAAGTTTTCGTCGGAGAAAAAGATTTCCTTGGTAAGACGGTTATAGTTGCTACCGGCGCTTCTGCCAGGTGGTTAGGATTAGAAAACGAAAAAAGACTGATTGGGAAAGGTGTTTCGGCTTGTGCTGTTTGTGATGGCCCGTTTTTCAAAGGCAAGGTTGTTGCGGTGGTGGGCGGGGGAGACAGCGCGATTAAAGAAGCCCTTTTCTTAGCAAAACTGGCAAGAGAAGTTACTGTGATTCACCGTCGCGACGCGCTCCGAGCCTTCCAATCCTTGCAAGACCGGGCTCTCGCCACCTCTAACATAAAGTTTGTTTGGAACAGTATGGTCGAAGAAGTTTTGGGCGACCAAAAAGTTGAAGGCGTTCGAATCAAAAACTTAAAAACGGGCGAAGTTTCAACACTACCAATTGATGGATTGTTTATCGCCATTGGTCATCAGCCAAATACCGAATTTTTGAAAAAGCAACTTGAGTTAGACGAAAAAAATTATATTGTTCTGAAAGACCGCTCAAAAACCTCCGTCCCTGGGGTTTTTGCCGCTGGCGATGTCGCCGATTGGCAATATCAGCAGGCAGTAACTGCCGCCGCGGCTGGTTGTATAGCGGCAATAGACGCGCAGGATTGGTTGGAAGAAGCAAAGACTAAAAAGAAAAATCAAGGACAATAAAATCAGAATGATATTTATCCATCCTCTTTTAGCTCATTACACGCCTTAATAACAAGAAGGTAGTCAAACTATCACTTACGCATAAAATCATATCTTGACAACACAACATCTTGATGCTACAGTGGAAATTGGACTCAATATCTTGTGTTTGACAGTTTCCACGCGTGAAAGACTAATCTCCGAAATTCTGGACAGGGGCAGGG
>Ga0315274_10015221_pt1 | contig 10900 bp, 10 predicted proteins | sample YL17G02_20_MG_FD_203700 | JGI IMG/M metagenome (GOLD analysis project Ga0315274, IMG submission 203700) | Sediment microbial communities from Yellowstone Lake, YNP, Wyoming, USA - YL17G02_20 | ecosystem: Environmental > Aquatic > Freshwater > Lake > Sediment | place: USA: Wyoming | collected...
ATCAATGATTCCAGGTCCACAAGGTCCACAAGGACTAACTGGTGGAAATTCTGGAGTTATATTCTGGTTTGACCCTACTGATGCTTCTGATATCGCGGGGTATAAAAAGGCGTTAAAAAATCCTTCAGCTAATGCAGAAGCAACGAATGTTCAAGTATGTGCGGGAGTAGGTGATAATCTTCTTTATAAGTTTGTTACTGAACCTGGTGTTCCGGGTGTATATACGATTCCTCCGGGAGCTGCATTTAGACATATTCATGGTGCAGTTACAACTGTTGGTGGATTTGCACGATATCTAGTTGAAACTTATTACTGTAACGCAGATGGAACTGGTGAAACTCTTGTAGGTTCATCGTATTCAGACCCTACTACCGATACTGCAATAGACGAAGTTAATTGGGATTTATATAAGCTCACTACTGTCAATATTCTGCCTACTCAGAGATTAGTGTGGAAACTGTATGTAGCCAGAGTCTCTGGACCAGCTAATGTCAGTGTAACTACTTATTTTGAAGGGTTAGTTCATCCTTCTTATGTTGAATCTACTATATCAGGTGGAGCGACTGGACCCCCTGGACCAATGGGTATGCAAGGTTCTTCTGGAATATATGTTCCAATGTATGAACCAGAAGAACCTGAACATCCATTTATAATTCCTGGTCCTACTGGTCCTACTGGTTCAAGTGGTTCAGATTGGACTGTAACTGTAACGAAAGTTGCCGATGATGCTGTAAATAATAGCACAGTTTTAACTGCGGATTCTGAACTATTCTATACTTCACTTGCAACTAGTTCAGTTTATATAATGGAATATTGTCTTATTTATAGTGGAAATAATGCTACAGGTGATTTTAAGTGGAATTGGAGATTAGGTGGAAATGTTGCGGATATTTCTGGATTTATAGGATTTGATTTACATAATAACTCAGCATTAGGAGCAGCTTTAACTGCTAGACCATCAGCAATAAGTGGAAATTATACTTATTATCCTACAGTAAATGGATTTCAATCCGGAACTGATGCAGCAGATACTAAATTAGTTATATGGGGAAGAATAAATCTTACGACTCCCGCTGCATTTGCGGCAGAAAGTGCGATAAGGTTTTATTTTGCACTATTTGCTGCTGCTGCTGGTCGTATTGTTACTGTATATAAAGGTTCGTATTTTAGGTTGAAGAAAATCTTTTAATAGGAGGTTATTATGGCAGTTAGAGAGTATAAATACCAAGCTACTTCTACTGAAGGTAATTAGGAATTTTATATATGGGATAATAATGCAATAGAAAGAATTAGTGCTCCTGTTGTTCAACCATTTGAACATTTGAAAGAGCATACAGATTTTGTAGTTGGATGTGCGACTTATTCACGTAAACATAAATGCACAAGGATTGAAGTTACCAAAGTGTAAAGGAGAATAACAATGGCTAGGATTGCAACGAGACTTGCTGGACCTGCTCTAGTTACTAATGCTGCTGCTACTAAATTTACTGTTGCTGCACTTGAAAAGGTTATTGTGCGACATATTCATGTTCAGAATCCATCTGGTGCTGCCGTGACATTTACTGCATCCATCGGAGCAGACGCGGCGGGAACTAGAATCTTTGATGTGTATAGTATCGCTGCTGGTGCTGTGCTTGACCATTTTTGCTACTATATTGTGGATGCAGCAGAGATTTTTCAAGCATATGCGGGAACTAATAACATCTTGACTCTCACTATCGACGGTGATAGAATTGTTCTTGGCTAATTAAGAGTGATGTATGTTAATATTTAGAGGTTTGCCGGGAACGTCAGACCCCTATGTTAAAATAGGGATGTTTGACTCTAGAACCTATAACTTATTAGTAGTTATAGATAACTGGAGTCAACTCAATAAGAAATCAGTCAATATTAATGCTATAGATAATGGAGTTCATGGAAGTGGTGGGACAAAGTTTACATTTCATGGTAAATCTCTTGCCTGGGATATAAGTCCCACCACCTTCTTGTCTGAAGATTATAAAGATTTAGCTAAATATCTTCAATTAAGACTTCTGGCACCTTATCAAGTAATAGTAGAAGTAGACCATATTCATATTGAATGGGATACTGGACAGAGCAAATGAAAACTCGTGCATTACAACCAGAAGATATTGAGAAAATCAGGAAATTACATGAGAATTTCTATTCTGATTTAGAATTTCCTGATTTTTTGAATAACTTTCTTTGTGGTTTTGTGGTTACAGATGATAAAGATGATATAATTGTAGCTGGTGGAGTTCAACCCATTGGTGAAATTATACTCGTTACTGATAAAGATAAGAATAGGATTAAAATTGGTAAAGCATTAAGAGAAGCACAAAGAATATCACTTTATCTGGGTAGTAGATTTAACCTTGATGAATTGATTGCATTTGTAAAAGACAACGAATACGCTAGTCATCTTGTAAAACATGGGTTTCATCCTCGTAGCTCAGCATTTAGTATAAAGGTGCCAACATGGGGAAAGATAAGTCGCGACAGCAACAGCTTAGTAATGTAGCGAATACCTCTAGTGCAGGATACGCTTCTACTAAGGCTCCGACTGCTACGGAGAATGAATTTACACCCATTAGTCAGGATTTCTATAATACCTATCGTCAGGGTGTAGGTCAGCAGATGGGTGATTATAGTAACATTATGGGTGGTTATCAAGATTTTAATAAGAATCTTCTAGTCAACGGACCTAGGAGTTATGGTGCTCAATCAGTGAGTGTCAATAGACCTGCTGAATTGACAGAAGGTTATGGATATCTTCGCGAAGCTGCACCAGGGTATCGTAACTTCGCGGAAACTGGTGGATATTCACCTACTGATATTCAAGAACTCAGAGCGCGTGGTGTTAGTCCCATTCGTTCTGCATATAGTAATAGCATGATGGAATTAAATCGTGCTAGGTCATTAGGTGGTGCGGGTGGTTCGCCTAATTATATCGCTGCACTTAGTAAGATGCAGAGAGATATGCCTGAACAAATGGCAGGAGCTATGACTGGTGTTAATGCTAGTCTAGCTGATGCTATTAGACAGGGTAAACTTTCTGGATTAGCAGGATTGACAGGTATTGGCGGAACAATGGGTGGATTAGCTAGTGATGAATCAGGTAGACAGTTACAGGCTGGAATTGCTAATCAGGGTGCAGATTTACAGGCTCAGGGATTAAATGCACAATCACTAAGAGATTGGCAAGGTGCCCAACTATCTTCATTAGGGGGTCAAGCTAATCTGTATGGAACTACTCCTGCTATGGCGGCTACATTTGGCAATCAGGCATTAAATGCTTATGGTCAAAGATTTGGTGCTGAAGATGCACGTAATAATCTCGGTCTTGGTTATCTTAATACTCAACGTGGTGCAGCCAGTAGTATGACTGAATCTAAACCCTGGTGGCAGCAAGTATTAGGTGCTGTAGGTAGTGTGGCTCCTTATCTTATATGAATAGTCCAAGTTACTATAATCAACCGGGTGTTGGTATTACTGAAGGTCAAGGAACTAACTTCTTTAATAATAGTGGTTGGTAAGTTAGAAGGAAATTAAAATGCCTAGCTTTCTTGAATCCATGAGATTGAAGAATTTATTTCCTCCTGTTTATGGTAATGATTTACCATCACAAGGAGGTATAACTGGACGTATGCCTATACCTCCAGAATTATATAATCCAGCGCAATTGGATATGTCTGGAGTGTATGGTCCAAGTGCAGATATGGGTGTGGCTAATCCACAAGGTATTTCTGAGCCTCCACCTATGATTCCACCATCACCTGATTATGATGTGAATGCTCGAATGAGAGAGATGTATCAGCCTACTACTGATGCAACTAATAGATTCGAAGATTTAATTAATCAATATCCACAACGTGAAAATCCTAGTTGGTTACGTCGTATCGGTTCTATGGTTGTAGACTATACAAAGGGTTCAAAAGAGGGTCAAGCACTTTATAATGAACCTTTTGACCGAAAACAGGAAGATTGGAAAAATAAGATTGGCCCCGCGCAACAGTCAGCTAATCTTGAACGTCAGGAAAATGTCAATTCGAGAACTCTAGCATATCAGACTATTTCTGCTGAATTACGCGATAGGGCACAATTAGCTAAAGAACGTAAGGATGAAGTTCAAGCAAAGATACAGCAACAGCGTGCTGATTTGTATGAGTTTAAGGCTAGGCATCCGGGTTGGAAAATTATTCCCACTAAGGGTGGAAATGTTCATGCTATTGACCCCATTACAAACCAAGTTCATGACCTGGATATTCCAACTGGTAGTTTAACTAAAACTGATGAATTGAATGTAATACAAGAATATAAATTAGAAACAATTGAAGCAACTGGAAAACAGGCAAGACAAACTGAAGATAAAAGACAAACTGGTAGAATGGCTGTAGTTAAGGAACGCGGAACACAAGCTAGAGATACTAAGGCTACACCTTCTAGTTCTACTACAGGTAAACCTGAAACTGCTGCAAATAAGAAGGTTAGAGAATATCTACTTGCACGTGAATTGTTTAATTCTAATCCCAAACTTAGAGATTTTATTCACCTAGACAATAGTGGACCAAATTCATTTACATTAGATTTCCCTAAAACTAATAAAATAACTGGAGATAGTGGTCCTACTAGAGAACAATATAATAAAATACAAGACTACATTTATGGTGAAATGCCCTCAGTTTCATTGAATCTTAAACCTGGAACTATTCGAGTTAGTAAAGATGGTGAAACTGGAACTTTTGAAGGAACTGAAGCTGAAGCTATTGCGGCTGGATTTAAAGTGGTGAGATAACATGCCACAAAAAGATTCACGATTTACTCCAGATAAGCCGAAAAGAGACCCTAGATTCATTCCTGATACTATAGATGAATCTACTGAAGAACGTGACCCCGGTTTACTTAGAAAAGGGTGGGCTGCTATATCCACGCCTATTGCAGATATTCGTGGAAATCCTGCTATTAGGCAAGCTACAGATGAATTCGCGAAGGAACATCCTGTCATTGGAGGGGGTGCGAATTTCTTAGCTGATATGGTATCTGGATTATCATCTCCATTAAATCTTGCATTTGCTGGATTAGGTGCAGGTGAAGTAGTAGCCGCGAAGTATGGATTACCTGCTATTGCTAAAGGATTACAGTATGGTAGGCAAGGACTATCTCTCCCTGTAGCTTATGAAGGTGCAGAAAATATTTATGGTGGAGCTACAGAGGGTAATTGGGCACAAGGTATAGGTGGTGGATTAGAACTATTAGGTGGACTTGCAGGAATAAGACCGGGTGGACATGTTCCGAAAGTTAAACTTAATATTACCAAACCTTCAGTCAAACCTACTATTTCGGAAGTTCCAGAATCAGCATGGTTTGATATAGAACACGGTCCAGAAGCTACAAAATCGACCGGGGAGCAACTTTCACTCCCGATTCGACCCGCAGTAAACCCGGCTGTCTCGAAGCCTGTAATCGAGCCACTGAAAACCGAGCCACAAGGTATTGAGACTAAACCTGTATTTACTTCGATTGATGCACTTCTCACTACCCCAGAAGAAGTCCATACTGCATTTAATGATGGTAAAATAAATCAAGAACACGCATTAAAGTTACTGGAAAAGATTTATAAAGCTGAACAGAAAGCTGCTGCTAAACAAGTTAAACCTCCTGTTGCTAAAACTAAAACTGGTAAGGTCATTGAACCTACATATGTATTTGGGAAGGAACAAGTTAATCCCGAATTTATTGAAAAGGCTAAACAGCAGGGATATAAATTCCAGGGATTAGATGATAATGGTGACTGGAAATTTAAGAAAACTACTGAACCTCCTGCCCCTGTTTCAATGGCAGGAATTCAAATGACTGATACTCCAGTTATTGAACCTGTTGTTTCAAAACCTGTAATTGAATCTACTCCACCTATTGAACCTACTCCAGTTAAATCAACCCCATTCACTGAATCTGTATTGGCTAGTGAACCAAAAGTTCAAGTGCCTAAACTTGGAATTCCAGAAGTAGTGGAATTAATGCGAAGTGGTCAAGTAAAGAATATGGCGGGATTGCAGAAAGAACTTGGAGTTAATTTTAATCTAACTAGGGTAATTTGGAATAAGGCTAAGGATGTAATTGGACCTAAAGAATATGGTGAGATACAAACTGCTCGTAAGATAGGTGGAGTTACAGAACTTCCAATTAAACAACCGGGGGTTGGACCTGTTCCTGTTAAACCTATTGAGGCACCTATTGAGGCACCCGTAGCAGCAGCTCCAGAAGTTTCAACAGGTAAAGCAGTTGTTCCTAAAGAGAAGGTTACTCCAGACTTTATTCGTAATGCTCGCGCTCAGGGATTTGAATATGATTCATTAACTGAGAATGGAGATTTTGTATTTAGAGAAGCTCCTCCAGTCTTTGAGGCACCACCAGAACTTGTTAATGAACCTGCTCCTAAAGTGACTAAACCTGCGAAGGTCAAAACAAGTAGCATAGGAATTCCTATCACTGAGACTGGTAGTGCTGACCTTAATGGAATGGTTAATGATTTGCGGGCTATGCGTCGAAGGAAGGGTATTAATCAGTATACTGAACAAGAAGCTATTACATATAGAGGATTACTGGAGAGTATTAAGAATCATCCTGATTTACCTCCTGATATGAAAGCTGCGTGGGATGTAGTTACTTCTCCACCTGAACCTGTGGTTACTACTCCTACAGTTGAGACTCCAGTTACACCAGTTACACCTACTAAGATTACGCCTAAAACAGCCGCAGAAACTTGGGCTGCAAGAGTAGCTGAATTAGATGCTGCAAATGCTCCAGATATAGAGTATCAAAGTATTCTATCTACGGCTGCAAAGAATCCATTAAAAGAAGGTCAGACTTGGCGTGGTAAGGTTCTAAAGTTTATTGAATTAGCAGAAAAGAAACAAGCCGAAGCTGATAAACCTACAGGATTTGGTAGTCGGTTTAAGGGTGAAAAGGGCGAAGTTCTCATTAGACAGGGAAAACCAGAAAAGTTTCTTCATGACTTTCCTATAGGAGAAATAGTCGTAGTTAAAAGTGCTCAAGCTATTCCGAGAAATGTTAAGAAACTATTTGATGCAGGATTTAGATTTGAAGGTAAAAATGAAGCTGGAGATTTTAGATTTAAGAAGACAGAAACTACTACAAAGGCTCCTATTCTTGAAGAAGAAGTAGGTAAACAACGTCCAACTAAACAGGGTGCTAGGGGTGAATTAGGTGCAATTCAAGATGCTAAGAAATCTTCTATTGTAGCGGAAGTATTTAATCTTCCTCGCGGTATCATGGCATCATGGGACTTATCTGCTCCATTAAGACAGGGATTGCCATTAATTCATAAAAAGGAATTTTGGACTGCTTTAAATCCTATGATGAAATCATGGGCTTCAGAAGAAGGATTTCAAGCTAGTCAAGCTGCTATTGCAGAAAGACCACTATTTAAGAAGCGTTTTGATGATTTAGGAAATAAACTTCCATCATTTGCTGATGACGCTGGTTTGAAATTAACTGATTTGACTGACCTAAGTAAACGTGAAGAAGCTATTATGTCTACATGGGCTGAGAAGGTGCCTGTAGTGAGAGCATCTAATAGAGCCTATACAGCATTCTTGAATAATCTTAGAGCAGATGTATTTGAAAATCTAATTAAAAATGCAGATATTCTAGGTAGTAATACTAAAGGAAATCTTCCCCTGGCTCGTGCATTAGCAGACTTCGTTAATACTGCTTCCGGACGAGGTAAATTATCAGTAGATATTCCTGATAGATTTCAAAAACTATTTGGTGGTAAAACTGAATTGAGTTTGGAATCCTCTGCTGTTCTATTGAATACCGGACTATTTGCACCTAGACTAATTGCATCTAGAGTTAAGATACTTAATCCTGCATATTATATTATGGCTACTCCAATGGTTCGTAAAGAAGCCTTAAAGAGTTTATTTGCGATTACTGCTGTAGGTAATTCAGTTCTTCAACTTGCTAAGATGGCAGGAGCAGAAGTAGAAACTGACCCTAATAATTCAGACTTTGGAAAAGCTAAAATTGGAAATACTCGACTTGACCCTTGGGCAGGATTTCAACAGTATGTCGTAGCTGCGAATAGATTAATTAGACCTACCTTTGCTAGAGTTCCAGGATTAGAAGAAGGAACTGATACTGGTGCAGTTCCATTGGACCTTGCTACTGGATTTATGGGTAAGGGAGGACAGACAGTATCTAGTTCTACTAGTGGAAGAAAATATGACTTGTGGAATGAACGTCCTGGTCCGTTTGACCCATCACCTGCTACAATTGCCACGCGGTTTCTACGTGGTAAGACTCATCCAGTAATAAACTTTGGTTGGGCACTTTTGACAGGTAAGAAAGAAATGTCTGGTCAGAAGATGAATTTTAAAACTATGAATCCAATGGAAAATGCAATTGCACAAAGATTTATCCCTATTCTTATGCAAGATGTTTATCAACTTGCAAAAGAAAGTCCTGAATTGCTACCACTCGCTATTCCAGCAGCACTTGGAATGGGTGTTCAAACTTATGGGGGTGTTAAATAATTAATATCCTTCGGGAATTTCGATATTAGTTATTATTCCCTTTTTTAAAGGGAGTAATTTTATTCTTTCCCTTCTCTCCCTACGGTCACTCATCCAGAGGACCATAATAACGATGAGGTCTATCTCTGTATCTTCAACTGATTCATTCTTTGGAACCTTACCGTCATTCTCTAGATTTGCGAGGCGATAGAGTTTTTCTCCCATTCTAGCTACGAATCCTGCATCTCTACAATCATCGAATAATTGACCCATTTGCCCCGCGAAATGGTAATTTCCATAAGGGTTACCTTCGGACGCATAATCATGACTTTTCTTAGCATGTAACTCGGATGCTTGACTTAATAGTAAATTGAACATCGTTGTGCTTCCAATCATTTTTTTGACTTCCCTTCCATATACACTTTTAATTCTTGAACTTGGTCTGGAGGCATGGTATACACAATCTGATTACCTATTGAGTTAGTCTTAATCATTCCAGTTGCATCAAACGATTGCATGATATCATCGAACTCTTGTGAACTTTCGTAATGCTGCCACATTTTCTTCATTAGAAGAAGTCTAGTGACTTGATGATTATCACGATTCAATAGTTCCATAATAATTGTAGTTTTCAGTAAGGCAGATTGACTGATTCCATGCTTTCCTAAAGTAGTCTTTCGGACATTACCTAGTAACTTTTCTGATTCAGTGATAGCATCAGTCATAGCCTCGGGAGTTAGAACTAATTCGGGATGATACGCGAGGGATAGTAACATAGCCACCTTTAATACACTATCTCCGAATCTGTTGAGTGTGCCTGTTTCATCCTTCTCTGAACTTTTAACAACCTCCTTGAAGTTTTCATACCAATCATCATATATGATTCCTACTTCATTAAAGTAGACATCCCTACCATGTTTCCTTTTTCTATACTTATATTCTTCAGTTTGTTCTATTTGAGCGATTGGATGAAACTGTCCAGATAACTTTGAAATTTGTTTGAGATAATTGGCAGACTCAACATAGTTAGGAGGATGAGACAAAGGATATATAAGACTGTTTGATACTTTACTCTCTTTTTCATAAACAATGAATGTTCTAGCAAAATAGCCTCCCTGAATTGCGCTACGTGTGAAAAAGTCCTCAGACATAGCTTCATTAGTGGCAGTAAGCATGGTAATTGTTGGGTCTTTTAACTCGAACGACTCCATTTTCAGTAGACTTCGCCACTCTCCCACATTATACTGTCTGTCATATAGGTCTGTAAGTATCTTTGTAGCTACCTTATCGTCAACAATACTAGAGGATAATTCTGATGAACATATGAAAGCAACAGACTTAGATATTACCTTTCCTCCCGGTTGTGTAAATGCTGTTCCTAAATCCTTTAGAATACCTTGAATTGACGACCTACCTGAAATAATTCGAGTATTATTAACAGGCTTCACTAATTGTCTAGCCATACTGATAGGTGGACCTTTCTTCAATCCAGAATCAGCATGAAGCATGACATAGATATTAGGATACAAATTATAGATTTGTCTATTAAGCCATACTTGGTCCTTAACTACTGCTGATATAGCAGCTATAGCACTCCAATACCAGAATGAAACTGGTGACTCTAATTCCTCATGTTGCTTGATTATTTCTGTTAGGAAATTCATGTGATTCTACGATTTCACTTATATGATTAACCGTATCTATCAATGCCCTATTCTTAGGATTTATATACTCATTCCTAAAGAACTTGTATAGCGCGAGGACTTCCTCTAGAGTGAAGTGATAATAAAGGACTATCATTCTTTCACCCTTTCATCTATTAACTCTCTAATGATTTTAATCATTTTATCTAATTCATGTGTTACTAGTTCGTCTGTTTCCTTTCTCTTGTAATATGTGAGTAATCCAAGTAATTCATACAGGTCATTAATTTTCATTATTTCACCCTAAACTGTTCAGTTATTGATTTGAACGATGGAATGGGTTTTGGGATAAAAGGAATTACCATATCCTTGAATTTCTTTAGGTTCATGTAATTCTCTCCCACTTCAATATCACATGGAATGATTAATTCATGTCTTTTTAATGTGCATTGTGAGAAGTTAATAGGACGTTCCATTTCCTCCTTGATAATAGGAACCCATTCAGTCAATTTAGATTTAGGTATACAGAATAGTAAAGCATCATGAGATTCCATGACTATTTTAATACCTGGAATTCTTTCTCTGATTCTAATTGCAGCCATCTTAGTATTATCAGATATAGCCCTCTGTGGTATATAAGAGAATCCCTGTCTAAATAGTTCCTCTCCAAAGCGTTCATAGAAGGTTCGTTTACCACCTATAGGTGCATCTACACCATAT